>Ga0180433_10011575_pt1 | contig 10447 bp, 8 predicted proteins | sample SS_ome_8_FD_132980 | JGI IMG/M metagenome (GOLD analysis project Ga0180433, IMG submission 132980) | Hypersaline lake sediment archaeal communities from the Salton Sea, California, USA - SS_1_D_1 metaG | ecosystem: Environmental > Aquatic > Non-marine Saline and Alkaline > Hypersaline > Sediment...
GACCACAGTCCAGCGGGCCAGACGCGGACGGCTCGACTGAGCTCGCCGAAGTCTGTGGTCCGCTTTGAGCGTGCTAATGGCGCGATCTAGCAATCCACCTCGGGCATATTGTGATCTACTGAAACTCTATGGGGGGCAAAAGCGGAACGGCCTCCCATAACTGGCGACCCTCGGTATAAGGCTAGCTAAACTGGAGGAACCGTGGAAGGGATCACAATAGTATGATAGATCAAGGTACAAGTTTAAGCCGGGAAAGAGCAAACCGTAACCTGTTTTCTCTACGCCAACCCATATCAAAAACACTGAGGGAAATATTTGTGCGCAAGTGGATACAGGTGATGATGCAGTTCTCAGCCGTTTCACCTATGTTCATCTACCTGGCCGGATTACCACTGGGTCCCTACAAAGACAAGCGCAAGATACTCCGATATATTGGCCAGCGAGCCTATGTCTCGCGCAAAGCTCAGATCAATTGTCCTAAATTGGAAATAGGGCCTAAATGTTTTATTGATGATTATGTGACCATTTATGCCTATCCAGGGGCCCAAGGAAGGGTTTATCTGGAGGAGAACGTTCACATCTATCGCTGGTCAATTGTAGAGCTAGGTGAGGGAGAAGGGTGCCTCAAAGTTGGCCCCAACACTTATATCCAGTCTGGCTGTATTTTGAATGCCTTTGTAGGCAACATCATCATTGGCGCCAATTGTATGATTGCCGCCCGCTGTGCCTTGACTCCTTACCAGCACGACTTTACCGATGCCGACTGTCCCATGTGCGAGCAACCATTGACCAGCCGGGGAGACATTGTGATCGAGGATGATGTGTGGCTTGGGCTGAATGTATGTGTGATGGATGGTGTCACCATTGGCACGGGTGCTATTGTAGGCGCCGGCGCAGTGGTGACGGAAGATATTCCGCCCTACGCCATCGCCGGTGGCGTTCCGGCCCGCGTGATTCGTTTTCGAGAAGCGGAGGGACTTTCCAGTGTCGTTGGAAAATAGGACACAAAATAGCAATGGAAAAGTTTGTCAGATAGCGGCCCTTTGCTTCAGCCTAGCTTTGGGCCTGGGCCTGTTGATCTTGAGTCTGCGTCTGCCAGGTATCGCCAAAGCCTCTGGGCCAGAAGAAGGTTCGGATCAAGAGAACGGACCGGTGATAGGCCTGGCCTCAAATGCTTTGGAATGTCTGGCCGTGGGCAACGATCTGCCATACGACACTTTGGGTGTGGTTAGATTGACCTGGCAAGGCCAGGCGGAGCGAGCTCGCCTGATTTTGAGTGTCTCCGGGGCAGAGGCGCCCCACACGATTAAATTGAACGGTCAACCGGTGGCTCAGGCTCCCATTTATCCTGATGGGCAGCCATGTCGCAACGGTGAGTCCTTTTACCTCGATGTCCCTCCCGATGTCCTGGTGCAGGGGGACAATCTCATTGAAATTACCAACGATGCTCTGCCCGATGACAGTTGGACCGCCGCTCAGGTCCGGCTTGAAGTTCTCGGCCATTTCGCAGTTTTGCCGACTGGAGATCTTGAGAGCACCGGCGACATAAGTGCAGCCAGCGTTGCGGCTACTGCTGTGACCTCATACACTGCTACGTTTACTAACCCTTATGATGGATCGGATCAGGAGACCAGGGTCGTGATACCTGATAGCTACGACAGCAATACCCCAGTGCCTTTGGTGATCTATATCCACGGCCGAAGTTCGGACATGTACGAAGGAGAAAACACGCTCGGCGAAGCGACGGGAGACAAGGGCTGGCTATTGGCCTCACCGCAGTTACACGGTAGCTGGCCTAGCGCACCAAGCCCGCCGGGAAAGTATGCCTATGCCTCCCTGGAGAGCCAGTACGATATCATAGGCACCGTGAACTATATGCTGGATCAGTACAGCGTGATTACGGACCAAATCTACTTGGTGGGCTATTCGATGGGTGGCCAGGTTGACACGGTCACGGCCGCTAAATTCCCCCACGTCTTTGCTGCTGTTTTTGATAACAAAGGCCCTACCGATATGGGCCAGTGGTATTACGAGCAATGGGAGAAGCTGTGGATGGAGCGAGAATGTCACTTTGATGGAGTGCCCCAAGACCCAACAGAAAACCCCTTTTGCTATCAGCGTCGCTCGGGCATCAACTTTGCCCGCAACTACACCCACATACCCATCTCGATGACCCACAGCGTCAGTGACACCCTTGTGCCTATCCATCATTCGCGAGATCTACGTGATGCCATTAATAGCTATGGCCCAGATCACCCGGCCTCTGTTTATGAAGATACCATCGTTGGCCCTACATGCGGTGAGCCTTACCACTGCTACAAACCTGATCCCATGGCTGTGCTGAACTTCCTGGAGCCGTTTACTCTGAACAGCAACCCGGCCTACATCCACATCGCCACTGACGAGTCCAAATCTTATCATTGGCTAAACGTCGCTCAAACGGGCGGTGATCATTGGTCGCAGGTGGAAGTGGTTTATTATCCGATCAGCGCAACCGTCACAGCTACAATTTCAGATAGCCAACCACTGACGTTGGGCTTCAACCTTGGCTCAACGCCCATAATAGACATCATAGAACAACCCGGCATGGGGCTGCCGGCGACGACTTATTTGGTCCAGGGAGAAGGCAACAATGACCTGCACGATTATACGTCCGGTTATCTTACCACGACCTTGGTCCCGGGCCAGTTCAGCTTGACCATTTCCGCTGTTGAGATAGAGGTTTCAGCCGATCCTTCCACGGTCACAGTACAGGCAGGTCAGATTGCAACTTCAACTATCACAGCCGTGGTGAGAGACCACCTTAACAACCCTGTGCCTAACGACACACTGATCGAATTCTCCACCACTGAGGGCACCTTTCCCAATGCAAGTTCAACTTACACGGCCCCTGTCACGGAAGGTCAGGCTACTACCACCTTAACCTTGGACTCCGATGCCGACCTGGCCGAGGTCGTTGCTAGCGTCTGGAGTGTCACCGGTTCTACGTCGGTTGATATAATTTATTCAGCTAATATCTACCTTCCCGTCATTATTAAAAATCATTGATTATATCCTGTAGTGGGATAAGTCTATCAAACCAAATATCAGGGCCTGATACTTTCTAACCATTTTCTAACATATTTCCTAACAAATTCTAACCTTTGCATGATATGCTGAAGAAGCAGTCTCGGGCGTGAAAAAACAGATAACTTCTCAACCGAGGCCTCAGCGGAGGACATGGTGTTAAAAGGGCACAGCATCATCTACTTGGGGGCTGACAACTGGGATGGACTATGGCGTAACAGACAGCAATTTATGTCCATGTTAGCCACGCAAAATAAGGTTCTGTTTGTTGAAGGGCGACCGTTTGGTCCCCGGAGAATACTGTCTGGTCTTCATCGAGGTGAGCTGGGGCTATCTGACCTACGCCGCCCATCCTTGCGGCGGATCTCGGAGAATTTGCATACTTTTCGCTATCCCATATGGGCACCCATTAGCAGCGCGCGCTTTCCATCTAATCAGCTCGCTGGAATCGTTAGACGGCTCTTTCTCAGATGGGTCCTACGGAAATTACAAATATCGGAGCCAATTGTATGGGTTCATCACCCACGAATGATTGATCTGGTTAACGATATACCGTCGCCTCGCTTGCTTTTATATCACGTTGTTGACGAATATACGGCGTACCCTTGTGTTACGCCAGCCAGGCGTCGCCGGATCGAAGAGCGGGAAAAGAAAATAATGGCTTTCGTTGACGCTGTGATCGTGGTCTCGAAAAAGTTATACGAGGCCAAACGTCCCTTTAACCCCAATACGTATCTGGTTCCCAATGGGGTGAACTATGAGGCTTATACCGCTGCTCTAGCCGATCCCTACCTGCCTGATGATTTGCGAGTCATCAAAACCCCTCGTCTGGGTTACAGTGGGCTCATTGGCGATAGGCTCAATTTAACCGTGCTCAAAGAATTAGCCCAGCAAAATCCCCAGTGGTCTTTGGTCTTGCTGGGAGAGGTGGATGTTTCTCAACAAATAGAGACCTGGCGGGCACTGCGAGCGCTGCCCAATGTTCACTATTTGGGGCTAGTAGGGATATCTCAGGTGCCGCACTATGTCAAAGGTTTTCAGGTAGGGCTTATACCTTACCTTCAAAATCGCGAAACTGAACATGTAAGCCCTATAAAGCTTTACGATTATTTAGCAGCCGGGCTGCCTGTTGCTTCGGTGGATATTCCTGCTGTTCGTGAATTCAGTCAGCACATTCATCTGGCCAATGGTCCTCACGGCTTCTCGCAGGCTGTGCGAACTGCTCTGGCTGACACAGCACCAGAGCGTCGCCAAGCCCGGAGAGAGGTTGCCGCCCAAAATAGCTGGGAGGCCAGGGTAGAACAACTATCAGATTTGATTCAAGCCCAACTGGTCGCAAAGACTCCAAGATAAGCCGCAGTAATAGAGGATGCTCTGCCAAGGAGGTTGGGCTGAACCAGCCCGCCGGTGTTTTCTGAGACCGTAGGGCGGGATATCGAAAGCCAAGGCAATGATGTCAGAATGATATCAGGAGGGAAGTGACCATGCTGGAAGGAGAGAATATCCTCTGTTTCTCTCCAGATCCGTGGGGAAGTATCTGGCCGGACAAATCTCAAATTATGTCTATTCTGGCCAGACGCAACAGAGTGCTCTACGTCGAACCAGAACTTCACTTTCGACCCACCTTACGAAAAGTTGCCCGTGGTGAAATCGGATCTTCTCATCTGTGGCGTCGCCGGGTAAGTTGGATACAGGATGGATTATATGTGTATCACCCTCCCGTCTTTGCGCCTATCAGTGGCCATGTCCTTTTGGGACCCATCACCCAAGCGTTGCGCTTTGGCCTGTTGCGCCGGACGCTCCGTCATCTGGAAATGTCTAAGCCTATTTTGTGGCTCTTCCGCCCAGGTATGGTAGACCTGGTGGGACAGTTCGGAGAGAAATTGCTCATTTATCACATTGTGGACGAATACAGCGCATACTCGAAACAGACGCCAGAGTTGGCCCGCTGGACTAGAGAGCGGGAGGCACGCCTGGCCAGCCAGGCAGACATCATCTTTGTGACCTCACAGGCGTTGTGGAAAACCAAAAGGCAACTGAATCCCCGCACCTACCTGATGCAGAACGGGGTGGATTATGGGACTTTCGCCCGGATCATAGCCAGTGACACATCCTTGCCAACGGATATCAGCTCCTTGCAGCGCCCAGTGATCGGCTTTGTAGGATCAATCTGCCATAAGCAGGATTATGAATTGCTCCGACTCATAGCCGGAAGTCACTCTGCTTGGTCGTTGGTTATGATTGGACCGGTGCGAGGCATGCAAAACACTGAAGAGCTAAAGCGGTTACAATCGTCGCCCAATGTCCATTTTCTAGGATGCAAGCCAACTGAAGAAATCCCACAGTATATCAACGCTTGTGATGTCTGTCTGATCCCTTATGTAGACAGTGAGGAAACGAGAAACATCAATCCGTTGAAGCTGTACGAGTATTTTGCTTGCGGCAAGCCGGTGGTGAGCGTGGACATCCCATCAGTGCGACCTTTTGCTGAGGTAGTATACATTGCCAGAGACAGAGAGACGTTCATCAAGTGCATCGAGGAAGCATTGCGAGAGGATGGCAGTCTCACCTCTCGGCGCTTTGGCATCGCAAAGCAAAACACCTGGGAGGCGCGGGTGGAGCAACTTTCGACTCTTATTCAGGACACCCTGCAGGTCAAATACAGTACGGAGGGGCCGAACAGTGCCCATGGGGGCGAGGGATAATGAGCAGAGCTCGTGTTCTTTTTGTAGACCCCAGTCCATTTCATGGCGGTGGAGCAACGGTTAGCCTGTATCGTCTCATCAAACACCTGGATCGGCAGTGGTACGAGCCAATCGTCCTCTTCCACAAGTGCGGCCCGACTGACCATTACGTGATCAAACTGCAAGAGTTGGACGTTGAGGTGCTGGCTCTGAGAAACGACGGGGCTGATGCACCACTTGAGCGGGAGCACACGTCCAACCGACGTGCGCGCAGTTCCTGGGTTGAGCAACTGGCTGCCTGGAAACGGCGACACCGCCCGGTGGAGGCAGCCTACAGCGTATGGCGCAGCGGTCATCATTTTTTGGCCGTTGACCTGCCACGCTGCCTGACGATGGCTCGCATCCTCAAAGAGCAGCAGATTGATCTTGTGCATCTCAACAACGCCGTGCATAGCCATCGGGGGGGCATTATGGCCGCCCGCTTGGTCGGTGTGCCTTGCGTATGTCACGTTCGCGTCTTTGACAGATTTGAGATGGTAGACGTGCCCTTGCTCCGGTCCGTTGACTATTTCGTGTACATGTCACGGGCCCTGGAGGCTCACGTGCAGTCACAGTGGCCTGCCGCCGTAGGTTCTGTAATCTACGATGGACTGGAGCTAACAGATTACCTGCGCCCCTACGACGTGGCCGCAGCGCGGGCCGAGTTTGGCCTGTCATCTGATGATTTCATCGTCGGCAACGTGGGCCGGTTAGTTGGTTGGAAAGGGCAGGACGTCTTTATCCGCGCTCTGGCAGAAATCGCTCACAAAGTGCCCGATCTGAAAGCTCTGATTGTCGGCAAGCCGAACCGGGGACATGAGTCTTATCTGGACGAGTTGAAAGCCCTGGCGGCAAGCTATGGCCTGGCGCAGCAGGTAATTTTTACCGGCTTCCGCCTAGATGTCCCCCGCCTGCTGGCGGCTATGGATGTCGTTGTGCACAGTTCATCTCGTCCGGAGCCTTTCGGTCTCGTTGTCATCGAAGGTATGGCTGCTGGCAAGCCGGTGATAGCTACTCAAGGCGGAGGCCCGCTGGATAGCATAGAAGAGGGTGTTGATGGTTTACTCGTGCCTCTTGAAGACCCAGAGGCAATGGCCCAGGCTATTCTCTCCCTCTACAACGATCGGGAGAGAGCTTCAGCCATGGGGGCAAAGGCACGAGAGAAAGCGCTGAAACTATTTACCGTTCAGCGGTTTGCAACCGAAATCCAGGGGAAGTTTGATTTCCTTCTGGAAGCCAAGGGAGCGTAGCCACACGCTCGGCGATGTAGCTTGATTACATTAGAGTAGGAGGTAGAAATGGCTATTCGAGAATTGGTACTATACATTCAGGTGATAAAAAGGCGCTGGAAACCAATAGTCGGCCTGTTCCTGGGAACCATGATCACGCTGGTTATCCTTTCCATCTTTGCGCCTCGAGTTTATCTGGCCTCGGCACAGCTTCAAGTCATAGCGCCGCCGCCCGGGGCGGTCACGCTCTACAGCGGTTTTCGGACTGGCGGCTTCCGGGATGAGATCGCTTACACCCAGAACACTTTCAACGAAATCCTTACAGGCAGGGTTGTCGCCGGTCGTACCGTAGAGGCGGTTGACACCCATCTCAGCGTAGAGGAATTGCAGGAGCGTACTGGGGTTGTCGTTGAGTCTGATTTCATCAAACTCACGGTCACCGGTGACACGCCTGACGAGGCGGCACAACTGACCAATGGACTGGCTGCCGAGGCCTTGGCTTATTACGGTGAGCTGTTGGCGCGATCATCAGGAACATCCACGGAATTTATCAGCGCACAACTTGAACTCGCCCGCCAGGACCTGGACCGGGCCCAGATGGCCCTGATGCAGTTCAAGATCGAAAGCAAAATCGGCTCTCTTGACGACGATATCAGCCAGCAGACCAGTTTCATCCGCTCGCTACGCCGCTCTCGCGATGACGCGATAGCCAGTAACGACATCACCAAGGCCAATGCATACGACGTGCTCATTGCCCAGCGCGAGCAAGAGCTTCAAACCTTGCTCAACCTCAGCGCCCAATACCAGGCTTTGCAGATGGCTGTAGCTCAGGCCTCGAGTACGTATGACTACCTGCTGGATAAAGAGGCGGAGGCCAAGATCACCGAGAACCAGACTCGCAACGTGAGTTTCATTCAGGTGGTAGAACCGGCCAGTCCTCCACACCGCTCTACTTCAACTTTCAGTAAAGCAATACTGGTTTTGGGAGGGGTGCTGAGCTTGGTTCTGGGGGTGACAGTGGCCTTTATCTGGGAGTATATGGAGACCAGCCGTGTCTGGTCAGAGGAGACCAACAGTGACTTTCTGCCTGAACGGCAGCCGGCCAGGGTCAACTGACTCATCGGCGCTACAAGCTAGTCTGTTGCCACAAATCTCTATCATTATACCTGTCTGCAATGCAACTCACACCATTGGCTGGCTGCTTGACTCTATTCAGCAGCTCGATTATCCCTCCGATCGGTATGAGGTTCTTGTGATAGACAACAACTCTACCGATGATTTGGAAAGTGCTGTCGCTGCTTATCCTGTGAAGCTCCTGCACGAGCACGCCGTGCAAAGCTCCTATGCGGCTCGCAATTTGGGCATCAGACAAGCGCGCGGCGAGATTTTGGCTTTCACTGATGCAGATTGTCTGGTTCACCCCCATTGGCTGCGCTGTTTGCAGGCTGCTTTTCACGACCCGATGGTTGGAGGCGCGGCTGGCTCTGTATATGGCGTGGAACCTGCCAGAAGTTGGGTGGAAGCGGTGCTGAACCGACACCGCCATATGTCTCCTGTACGTTACTCTCCCTCAGGCGACAGAGTTCGGGCAGCACTGAAGCGATCGTTTAAACGACCTACTCGCCGACTATCCCGCCTGCTAATGTGGCTGGGTCTGATCACCTACTATGACGACCCCAGGTTGCCTTCGCTTCCCCTCGCGCCGACGTCTAACGTCGCCTACCGACGCGAAGCGTTTGAGAAAGTCGGCCTTTTTGACGCAACATGCTTTGGCGGCGGCGATGTGGAGTTCGCTATCCGCCTGCAGCAGCAGAGTGATATGAAATTGATAGCCGTGCCCGATGCCATCGTATATCATCGTCATCGTGCCACTTTGCGTCAACTCTGGCGAGTCTATACTCGCTATAACATCAGCCGTATAACACATATCGAGAGGTATCTCGGGCTAGATAATAATGTGAGGCGGCAAATCGTAATTGAGAGCCTTGCTCATCTTATCATCGGCATCCCATGGTCCTTAGCCAAGCTTGGCTTTCGTGCACTGCGCGCTACCCTGGTTGGTTCTCCCTACCCGCTTTATACCCAAGAGATGATCGTGAATCTTGTGATGCTGATCAGTGCTCATTTTGCAAGCATCAGGGCATGCAACCTGCTGAGGCAAGGACATCGGGAGGACCTATGGACCAGACCACGTTGAAATGTGGAATAAAAGGAGACGGCTTTGAACCCGACCAGTCGGGCCGAAGGGGCACTCCGTATCCTGGGCATTTGCCCTCATTCTGTTGAAAATCTGACTGCGACGACCGGATACGGCGGTGTTTCCTCTCACTTTTTTCGATATCTGGCACAGCGACATCAGGTGACACTTGGCGACGTGAATGTAAAAGGTCTTGCGCATTACATTAATAAGCTACGTAGTCTTGTTTTGCAACCTCGTGTCTGGAGACGGTACGCTGGCAAAAACCCCTGGCTCTTCAGGGCTCGTTCGCGCGTTGCCCAGCGATTAGTCGAGCAAGTGAAAGAGGAGATAGATTTAGTCATCCAGCGACAGGGTCTGAATGCGCCTTTCATAGGGCAACCGTTTAAGCCTTATGCCATTTACACAGATTATACAACCAAGCTAGGTGATGCCCATAGTTACCCGACGTATCGCAATAGTTTTCACCGCAATGATAAGGAACGTGAAACCTATTATCGCTTGGAAGGTGAGACGTATCGTAAGGCAAGCCGGGTATTTACTTACAATGAGCTAGTACGCCGTTCTATGATTGAGGACTATAGCGTAGGCCCCGAAAAAGTTGTTAACGCTGGCGTTGGCATTTGCCTTGAGCCGATTGACCCGACGATAGAGAAGAGGTACGACCGTCCCCAGATTGTGTTCATCGGTAAAGATAGCGCTTTCATTCGCAAAGGCGTGCCTAACTTGCTGGCAGGGTTCGCCTTGGTACGAGAGGCGGTCCCCGACGCCCAACTCCTGTTGATCGGACTCAGTCCAGAGCGGATACCCCCTCAGCCGGGGGTGGTCAACCTGGGCTTTATCCACAACCGCCAGCGTCTAAGGCAAGTGCTGGAAGACGCAGCTTTGTACGCCATGACGCCCCTGATTGATCCTTCACCTGGAGCTGTGCGTGAGGCGATGGCCATGAAATTGCCTGTGGTCGCCAGCAACGTGGATGGCATCCCCGAAATGGTTCTAGATGGTGAAACTGGCTACCTGGTGCCTCCCGAAAAGCCAAGACAGTTGGCCGAGGCTATTATCGCCTTGCTACAGGACGAAAACAAGATGCAAAGCATGGGAGAGCGCGGCTATGCTCGCGTTCTAGAGCACTTTACCTGGGATCGTGTGCTGAGCAAGGTAGAGCCCCATCTCCCCTCTATGCTTGAGGAGAGGACGCTATGGTGACGACCCATTCTCTATTGCTCAGTGGA
>Ga0180433_10011577_pt1 | contig 10446 bp, 8 predicted proteins | sample SS_ome_8_FD_132980 | JGI IMG/M metagenome (GOLD analysis project Ga0180433, IMG submission 132980) | Hypersaline lake sediment archaeal communities from the Salton Sea, California, USA - SS_1_D_1 metaG | ecosystem: Environmental > Aquatic > Non-marine Saline and Alkaline > Hypersaline > Sediment...
CAAAACTCATCCCCGGACAGCCCCAGAAGGGAATCGCTGTTGCAACGTCGGTCTTCTCTGCCTTTACCGAGCCGCCTATTTCGGGATTGGGGGCGTTCTACGTGTCCCGATGTATCGGGATTGCGGTCTTCTGAAAGAGATCCCAACGGCCCCTATCGCAGTGTTTCAAAAATCTAAATTGATACAATTTTTTAAGGTATGGTGATAACACTTTTACGGTACATTGCGGATTCATTCGGAAATATTCATGAGGCATCTGAGTAAGTGAATCGCTTGCTTCCGATGCCTTGTTTTCGTTAGAAAGTCGGCAGATGAACATGCTCTCCATTCATTTAAAAGCCCAGCCTCCGGAGGAAATTCAGGCGGAGTCGCTGTCCGCTTCAGAGGCGCTGGCACATTTGAAGCTCAAGGCATTGGATAAGGTCGTGGCGGTGAAGGTGAACGGGGACCTCCGTGATCTTTCCAGCCCGCTTGAAACACACGTAGAGCTGGACCCGGTCTACATGGATTCGGAAGAAGGTCTGGAGGTCCTGCGCCACAGTACATCCCACGTAATGGCGGAGGCCGTGAAGACGCTTTTTCCGGGTGTCAAGGTGACCATCGGCCCTGCCGTTCAAGATGGTTTCTATTATGATTTTGATTACGAACGGCCATTCAAGGAGGAGGATCTGCCCAAGATTGAAGCAAAGATGAGGGAAATCATCGAGGCCGATCTCCCCTTTGTTCGAGAGGAAATGCCGAGCATGGAAGCGCTTGAGTATTTTAAGCGCCAGGGTGAAAGTTACAAGGTCGAGCTGATCCGTGATCTGGGGGCTGAAAAGGTATCCCTCTATACACAAGGCGGATTTACTGATTTATGCAGAGGCCCCCACATCCCCTCCACAGGGATGATCAACGCCTTTCACTTGACTAAGGTTGCCGGCGCTTACTGGCGTGGGGATGAAAACAGGACCATGCTCAGCCGGATTTACGGTGTGGCGTTTGCGGATAAAAAGACGCTAAAACGTTACCTCCTGGAATTGAAAGAGATTGAGAAACGAGACCACCGTCGATTGACCAAGGAGCTGGATCTCCTGAGCTTCCACGATGAAGGGGGCGCAGGGCTTGCCTACTGGCACCCCAAAGGGGGGCGGATCCGGGTCATCATCGAGGACTACTGGAGAAAGCGGCACTATGCGGGTGGTTATGACATCGTCTTTACTCCGCATATCGGTCGCTCTCAGCTCTGGCAGACGTCGGGTCATCTTGATTTCTACAAAGACGGCATGTATGCGCCGATGGATGTGGATGGCCAGGATTATTACATAAAGCCCATGAATTGCCCTTTTCATATCCTGATCTATAAATCAAGATTGCGGTCCTATCGTGAATTACCCCTTCGGTGGGCTGAATTGGGCACGGTTTACAGATATGAGAGAAGCGGTACGTTACACGGCCTCATGCGGGTCAGGGGGTTCACACAGGATGATGCCCACGTGTTTTGCACGCCTGAACAAGTGGAAGATGAAATTCTGAGGGTACTGGAATTCAGCCTCGATCTCTTGAGTGGTTTCGGTTTTGACGATGTCAAGATCGACTTGAGTGTCAGGGATCCCAACAAACCTGAGAAGTACGCCGGCGCCGACGCGATGTGGCACCAGGCCGAGATGTCGCTGATCAAGGCGATACAGGCAAAAGGTTTGATCTATGAGAAGATGGAGGGTGAGGCGGTATTCTACGGACCCAAAATCGATATAAAGATAAAAGACGCCTTGCGACGCGAATGGCAGTGCACAACGATCCAGTTCGATTTCAATCTGCCGGAACGTTTTGATATGAACTTTGTGGGTGAGGATGGAAACGCACACCGGCCTTATATGATCCACAGGGCCTTGCTGGGGAGTTTGGAACGTTTTTTCGGCATCCTCGTGGAGCATTACGGGGGAGCCTTTCCCACCTGGCTTGCGCCGGTCCAAGCGATAATTTTGACGGTTACGGATCGAAATATCCCTCACGCCGAAAAAATGCTGAAGACCCTATCGGATGCGGCGGTGAGAGCCAAGGCGGATTTTAGAAACGAGAAGCTGGGGCTGAAGGTTCGAGAGGCTCAATTGCAGAAGATTCCCTACATGCTCATCGTGGGGGACAAAGAATGTGAGAGGGAAGGCGTAACGCCCCGGCTCAGGACGGGCGAAAATCTTCCCTTTATGACGGCAAAAGAGCTCATCGACCGAATTGGAGAGGACTGTACAAAGAGGAGGTAATTGCTATAGCAAAGAAACCTGATGACGTTCGGGTAAATGAACTCATCCGAGCAAGGATGGTGAGGTTGATCTCCGCTGAGGGCGAACAACTGGGCATCGTACCCTTGAGGGATGCCCTGACAGCCGCAAGAGACGGGGCTCTGGATCTTGTTGAAGTTGCCCCGAATTCGGACCCCCCTGTCTGCCGGATCATGGATTACGGCAAATTCAAGTATCAGACTGCAAAAAAAATGCAGGAGGGTCGAAAAAAAAGCCGGTCCGTTCAGATGAAGGAGATCAAGTTGAGACCTCAAACAGACGAACACGACTTGGACTTCAAGATCAGAAACCTGAAAAGGTTCCTCAGCAAAAAAAATCGGGTGAAAGTGTCTGTCTTTTTCAGGGGTCGAGAGATGGCATATATGAACGCCGGCTTCGATCTTCTGAAAAGAGTCGCGGAGACTGTTATGGAAGAAGGCACGGTGGAGGAGCAACCCAAGCAGGAAGCTCGAAACCGGATAACCATGGTCATTGTGCCGAAATAGCCCTCCGAACGGTATTGCTGTTGATACGGTGTGTGCCCACTCAAGGTTCAAACGCATCGGCAGCGCGGGGCGGGAGTTTTTTGGATTCAAATCAAGACGATTGGTCGCATGGAGGTAAGATATGCCGAAAATAAAGACAAACCGTGGCGCAGCCAAACGGTTTAGAACCACGGGGTCGGGCAAGATTGCAAGGCGAAAGGCTTTTGCAAATCATATCCTGACGAAGAAGAGTACAAAAAGAAAGAGAAATCTCCGGAAGTCGGTACTGGTGGATGCTTCGAACACCAAGCAGGTGGCGAAACTTATTCCATATCTTTAAAACTTGTATCCCGGCAAGCCGAAAGGACTTTTTGGTTTTTCGCGCAAAGTTCAGCGACAAAAAGTGCCCAGGTGCTGTGAAGAAAAACGGTTTTATCGACAACGAAAACGGATTTTGAACACGAGGTTTTGAAATGCCAAGGGTAAAGAGAGGGTTTAAAGCCAGAAGAAGGAGAAAAGAAGTCCTGAAGGCTGCCAAGGGCCACAGAGGCGGACTCAGCAAGCAGTTCAGGACCGCCAGTGTGTCCGTGAATCGGGCCGGCATGTACGCCTATCGGGACCGCAGGAATCGGAAGCGGGAATTCCGTAAATTGTGGATCATTCGAATCAACGCCGCCGCCCGGGAACATGGCCTCTCCTATAGCCGGTTCATAAGCGGTCTTCAAATGGCAGGTGTCAATCTGGACAGAAAAATTCTTGCGGATTTAGCGGTTCGGGACCCTGCCGCCTTCTCTCAGCTGGCGAGTATGGCTCAGGCGTAACGTATTGATCATGGTCGATTCGGCGAATGAAAGAACAACTCGGTGATCTGGAAAAACATGCACGGGAAGCGCTCGAGGGGCTCAAAAATGCTTCCGAACTCGAAAAATTTAGAATCACCTACCTCGGCAAGAAGGGTGAACTGACCGCCATCATGAGGCGGCTGGGAGAGCTCCCACCCAGCGAACGACCGGAAGTCGGCAGGCTGGCCAACCGTATCAAACAGGACCTGTCCAACCGCCTGGAAAAGGCGCAACACAGAATTGCAACAGAAAAGATCGAGGCGGTCTCCTATCCGGATTTGACCCTGCCGGGCAGGAAAGCGCCACGGGGGCATCTTCATCCCGTCACACAGACAGCCGAAGAGATCTGTTCCATTTTTATGAAAATGGGGTTCAGGGTCGTTAAAGGGCCCAACGTGGAATTGGATTACTACAATTTTGAGGCCCTCAACTTTCCCAAAGATCACCCCGCAAGAGATATGCAGGACACACTGTATGTGTCGGAGAATGTGGTCTTGAGGACCCACACTTCCAACATGCAGATTCGTGTCATGGAAAGCCACTCCCCCCCGGTCAGCGTGATCGCTCCCGGGAAGGTCTACCGGCGAGATTCCGATGTCAGCCATACACCGATGTTTCATCAGGTCGAAGGTTTTCTCGTGGACAAGGATGTCGGTTTCGGGGATCTCAAGGGGACTTTGACCCGGTTTGTTCATGAGATGTTTGGTCGGGGCACGGCACTTCGCTTCAGACCCAGCTTCTTTCCTTTCACCGAACCCAGTGCGGAGGTTGACATCCGGTGTGTGATCTGCGGGGGAAAAGGGTGCCGGACCTGCTCTCATACGGGTTGGTTGGAGATTCTCGGCTCCGGCATGATCGATCCCGAAGTGTACCGGTTTGTCGGGTATGATCCCGAGGTTTACTCGGGGTTTGCCTTTGGTATGGGAATCGACAGGGTCGCCATGCTGAAGTACGGAATCGATGATATCCAGCTTTTCTTCGGAAACGACATGCGTTTTCTGAGACAGTTTTAACCGTGCCGCCCCGCTTTATCCCCAGCCGAAACTGTTCGTCGGCTTCCGTCTGAAGTGCCCCACAACTGAGTGAAACCGGGCCCGCTGCAGGCGAAATGCTTTCTTATTTTACTGGGTCAACCGAGCGCTTTTCATGAAAGTAAATCTAAACTGGTTAAAGGATTTTGTGGATATTGACCTGTCGCCCCAGGAGTTGGGCCGGGTCCTGACCATGATCGGGCTTGAGGTGGAAGGTCTCGATCCGGTGGGGCATGCCTTGGGCGACATTGTCGTGGCCAAGATATTGAGTGTGAGCCCGCATCCGAGTGCGGATCGACTCTCCCTTTGTCGCGTCGATACCGGTCGGGATCAGGTTCAGGTCGTCTGCGGCGCGTCCAATGCAAGGGAAGGGGTGTCGGCGCCGCTGGCTTTGCCCGGTTCAGTCCTTCCGGACGGCACGGTCATCCAAAAGAGCCGTATTCGTGGAGAGACCTCTGTCGGCATGCTTCTGGCGGAGGACGAGATGGGCTTGACCGACGACCACTCGGGTATCCTGCAGCTTCCTCCGGATGTTTCACCCGGGAGCCCCGTGACCTCCGTCCTTCCCCTTGCCGACTGGGTTTTCGATGTGAGCATCACGCCCAATCGCCCTGACTGCGCATGTGTTTTAGGAATTGCCCGGGAAATCGCGGCGGCGACAGGAAAGGCCCTCAAAAAACCGAAGATAGAGATGGCGGAGGAGGGTCCTCCCATTGAAACGCTTACGAGCGTTACGCTCCTCGATCCCATCGGGTGCCCGCGTTATGCGGCGGGAGTAATCCAGGGAATTCACATCGGCGCCTCTCCATTTTGGATTCGATATCGGTTGCAACTCTGCGGCGTCAGGAGCATCAATAATGTGGTGGATGCAACCAACTATGTGATGCTGGAACTGAACCAGCCTTTGCACGCCTTCGATTACAGCCGGCTGAGGGAAAACCGGATTGTGGTAAGGCGAGCGAATACCGGTGAGGTGTTCACAACCCTTGATGGAGAAACGCGCACGTTAAACAGTGAAACGCTGATGATCTGTGACGGAGAAAGATCCGTGGCACTGGCAGGTATTATGGGAGGGCTCAATTCGGAGATTTTTGCGGGAACGGAAAATGTGCTGGTGGAGAGTGCCTGCTTTGATCCCGTGACCATTCGGAGAGGCGCCAAACGTCTCGGCCTTACGACGGAAGCCTCCTATCGATTTGAGCGGGGCGCGGATATTGGAGGTGTGACCGGTGCCCTGAAGCGGTCCCTCTCACTGATTTCGGATTTCACAGGTGGAAAAATTGCAACCGGAATTATCGACAACTACCCCAAACCGTTTCGCGCCCCGGTGATCGACCTCAGAGTCGACAAAACGAATCGACTGTTGTCCCGGGATTTTCCAAGGGATGAAATCAGTCGGTATTTGAAAGTCCTGGAGATGGAGGTTCGGGATCTCAACGAAAACGAATTCAGAGTCACACCGCCTTCTTTTAGAGTGGACATTACGCGGGAGGTGGATCTCATGGAGGAAGTGGCCAGGTTGGGTGGATACGATAACATCCCGGTTACCTACCCCCACATCCGACCTTCGGAAGTGGGAGAAATCCCCGAACTTCCCATCCGGGACCACATGAGATCCGTCATGGTGGGGCAGGGCTTTACCGAGATCATCACCTACAGTTTTATTTCCCCGGCTTCCATAGAGGCGCTCGGGGTTGACGAGGGAAGCCCGCTGGGCTTGTTTGTCAAGCTTCTGAATCCGCTCACGGTCGACCAGTCGGTCATGCGAACTTCCTTGGTCCCGGGACTTCTGGGAACCGTCAAATCCAATATGCTTCATGAGGAAAGAAATTTGAAGCTTTTCGAATGGGGAAAATGCTTCATTCGCCGGGAAGATGATCCATTGCCTCTTGAAAAAAATTTCCTGGCCGCAGTAATGACCGGCGCTTTTTATCCAAAGACATGGTGCCGGGAAGAGCGATCTGTGGATTTCTACGATATTAAAGGTGCAGCGGAAGTGGTCCTGAAATATACAGGGCTCAGTGAACCGGTTTTTAAAAGGGCGCGTGAGATCCCGGGATATGACGCGGAGCTCTGTTCAAGCATTTACTGGTCCGGTGTTCGCATCGGAAGTGTGGGGCGTGTTTCTCCAAAAGCCATGAACGCTTACGACCTCTTAAAAGCGGAGGCGTATCTTTTCGAACTTGACATCGAGGCTGTCCTGCAGCACCTTCCCGGTCCGACAAAATTTCACTCCTTTGGAAAATATCCGGCGGTTTACAGAGACCTTTCCATCATTGTGAAACGACAGATGGAAAGTGCTCGGGTTGTGGAGATCATCAAGAAATCGGGCGGTGAGCTTGTAGAATCCGTCAGGATCTTTGACGTGTACGAGGGCCGGAGCCTGGATCCGTCCGAAAAGGCATTGGCTTTCAAGGTCTGTTATCGATCAAAAAAGGGAACCCTCGATGGTGGGGAGGTGAACCGTCTGCACGAGTCCATCATAGACGAAATAAGGAAGGACACCGGCGGCAGATTAAGGGAGGGCTAGATATGGTCCAGATTCCTGAAGACAAGCGTTATTTTCGCATCGGTGAAGCCAGTCGTATCGTCGGTGTGGAGCCCTATGTCTTAAGATACTGGGAAAGCGAGTTTCCTCAGGTTAGACCCCAACGGGCCGACTCCAACCAACGTACGTACCAGAGAAAAGATCTGGAGTACCTGCTTGAAATAAAAAGGCTGCTCTATGAAGAAAAGATGACCATTGAGGGCGCCAAACGACGCTTAAAACAAGCGGGCGTCAAAAAACCCTCTCTGGATCGCACATTTCTCGAGAACATCAAAACGGAACTTACCGAAATCCTCAATGTTTTGACGTAGCCACCCGGCGAGGGCTTGCCCACATCTTCTTTTTCAGCATATGAATATCTTGACGGGTGTGCGGCTGATGAGTCGATATCCGCTTTCCGTGACGAGGAAAACACTTTCAATCCCTGCCGCAAATTCGTTCTGGAAGACCAACTTGGGCTCGAGGGCGAAAACCATTCCCGGTTCCAGTCGCACGTCGCTCCTTGCGGAGATAATGGGCGGTTCGATCAGCTCGAGGCCGATTCCATGCCCGATGAACGATACCTTGTACCCCGGCGGTCCCAGATAGGTATCGGCGTATCCGAGGGATTTCGCTTTGGCGACCGAGATGTGGAAGAGATCGCCAAGTCGGATGCCCGGCCGGATACGGTTCAAGATCTCGTTGTGTATTTCAATTGCCGCTTGGCCGGCATCGAAGGCTTCGGCCGGCATGGTTTCGATGGCAAACATCCGCGTTTCATCAAAATGGTAGCCGTTCAAGACACAATTGAAGTCGACCATGATCGGTTCATGCGTGACTATTTTTTTATATCCCGCGCCACACGGAAAGGCTGGAGATGTCCCTTCTCCGCTGGACGGTGAATCCAACACACCGACCATTCCGCCGCTCTTCCCACTCAAAATGTGCCAAGGATATCCCTCAGTCTGGTAATTTCTGACCCGGAGTTTACCTCCATGTCCCAGCTTTCTGGCGAAGGCTTCAAACATGCCGGCGAATTCCATTTCGGTATACCCCGGCCGAAGATTTTTCCGGATGTACGCAAAGGTCCGGCATGAGAGCTCGGCGGTCCGTTCCATCTGTTCGATCTCCCACGACGATTTGATCATCCGCACGCTGTGAATCAAAGGAGACGCATCCACGCACTGTTGTTTCGGGAAGAGCCGCCGGTAGAACTCAAACTCCCTGACCGGCATTACATCCAGTTCAAAACCCAGGGTGTGGGGTAATTCCCCATAAAATTCGATGAGTTTTCGGGGGACCTCCTTTACAGAACCGACCTCGACGATGTGCCGGACAGCGGATTCCTCCAGTGCTCGTGGCGCGTATCTTTTGATGAGGAGGTAGGGTTCCCCCTGCGCGGGTATGCAGAGGAAGCCGTTTTGTGCCGTACCGGAAAAATAGAACAAATCCACGCGTTGAACGACAAGCAACGCATCGAGTTCATTTGCTTTGAGTTCCGTTTGGATGCTTCCGATTCTTTTTTCTATTTCAGCGGGCGGCACTTTGAGTTTGTTTTTCATTGTTGGCGGATACCCCTCTTTTCTTTATCGACCATGATGATTACTTTCATCGCGTGGGAGTTGTTTTGAAAGCGTTGAGGTGGTATACAGCTTCGTATCGTGTCGATTATCTATCGAAATGAGGCGCTTTATGGTCACTGAGGAAGGGATCGTCGAGAAGGTGTTACTCCACAAGGCGATGGTTCGTGTCGAAAAGCGTTCCGCTTGTGCCCACTGTGAGTCTCGCGGCGTGTGTCACGTTGGTGAAGGCAATGCCATGGTAATTGAAGTGCCCAATGATCTTCAGGCAAAAGTAGACGATCGTGTTGAAATCAGTGTGCCCACAAGCTCGCTGGTAAAACTCTCCCTGCTTGTCTATTTTTTCCCGATCCTGGGGCTCATTGTCGGCGCATTTGCAGGAAACGCATGGGCGCCGTCATTCCATGTACAGCCCGCTTTGGCGTCCATCGTGTGCGGCGGCTCGGCCATGGCGATTATTTTTTGCGTCCTCAGATGGATGGACCGCAGTGCCCGGTACCGGGACAAATATCAACCCCGTATGACCCGGATTCTCTTCACCGGATGGAGCCGCGAACCCGGCGATAGCAAATAAGCCCACACTGTAAACACCGTTTGGCCTCTTGGAGTGCCTGTTCTTCGGAATAGCCCAGCGCAATCTCTGCTGAAGGATCGGCAACCTGCGCTTCCTCGGAGCGTTCAGGCATCTTTTCCCGGGGAGCTTCTGAAACGGGTTGCAAGTGCTCCAGACTCAAAACCCGGGTGTGGGCTCGAATCATGTTCGGGGGCGGCTCCACCGGCTCATGTGAAAAATACCGGTGAATCGAACCGGCGGCCCGCCTTCCGGAGCCGATGGCTTCTACGACCGCCTTGTAGTCGCTGATCACCTCACCCGGTCGAAAAATGCCGATATCCTGCGCTGCTAAAGGGCCGGCATACGGGAAAAGTGTCTCCCAGGGAACCGGTGTTTTCAGTTCCACCGTTTCCGCTTCATCATTTTCAACGTGTGGGATATAAATGAGTTCGGGGAAACGGCCCGTTCCGGTCAGCAGGATATCCGCGGCAATCATTCGCCTTTCCCCGTCCCCGTTTCCCGTCTCGGGGAGCCGTGCCAGCTCTATGTTTTTGAGTGCATCGCCTTCACCCATCATGCGTGTGACCGCACTTTGGAAATAGAATTGAACGCCTTGTTTTTCCGCGGTTTTTAATGCTTCCTCGGAGAAAGGCGCACGATCTCTGGATGTCCGAAGGACCATGTGCACACGGTCCGCTCCTTCCTTTAAGGCCGTCGTAGCCGCCTCGAACGCGGCGTTTCCACCACCCAATATCATCACCTGCTTTCCTGCGGAAGGCTTTTCGCCGGCTCTTTGGGCCATGATAAAATCGATGAGAAGGTATACGCCGGGGATCGGTTTCGGGAATTCCCCCCGAATTCTTTCAGACAGATGCGTGTCCCACCCACCGGTCGCCACGAAGACGGCGGAGAAGCCCTGTGCAAGCAAGGATTCAATCGTGAAATCTTTGCCCAGTTTTTGTGATGTGACAGCCTGAACTCCGGCATCCAGGATGCCGTCAATCTCCCAATCCAGCACATGCCGGGGAAGGCGGTTTTCCGGGAGCCCGGCCCGGAGTATGCCGCCCAGCCGGGGTGTGGCTTCATAAACCGTTGCGTCATGCCCGAGACGGTTTAAGAGGTAGGCCGCGGTCAATCCTTCGGCGCCGCCCCCAACCACCGCCACGC
>Ga0180433_10011578_pt1 | contig 10446 bp, 10 predicted proteins | sample SS_ome_8_FD_132980 | JGI IMG/M metagenome (GOLD analysis project Ga0180433, IMG submission 132980) | Hypersaline lake sediment archaeal communities from the Salton Sea, California, USA - SS_1_D_1 metaG | ecosystem: Environmental > Aquatic > Non-marine Saline and Alkaline > Hypersaline >...
CAATGTAGGAGTAAATCTAGATGCTTGTTTTGATTCTGTTGTTATTCCTGTAAAGTCTGCCATGGTCTATTCCGCTATTTTAATTGCAATACCTGCTGTGGTATTTGGTGTGCTAGGATTTGGAAAACATAAATATTCTTCTGTGCCGAAAGTAACCTTTTCACCTATTGTTAGTCCTTCTACATTATATCGATATATCCAGCAAGTACCCATTTCAAACCATAAACCATCACCTGCAACATCTTTTAAAAACATAACCTGTTTTATAGGTGTTCTAACTTCACTAAATGAATTTGGGCTTTCTACCACACGTCCACTATTGTAAAATCTGTTTCTAACATAGTTATTTACACCACCAGACAAGCTATAATAAAAGTCAAAACCTGAATTAACAGTAGCAACTAGTCCATTTTGGAAATATACATATTGCACTGTATGGTCTAATGGTGTAACTCTAGATGCATTATACCATTTAAAAGTAGATAATGTGCTATTAGATGTTGTAGTAGCTATATCACCCTGTGTTTGTGTCGTGTCGTAGTGCTCGATACTACCAAACATTTGGAAAACGCATATAGTCGTGCTGTGCTTCGCCACAGAGAAAATAAATTTATCATTTCCAAATATCCATAGTTCTGGAATGTTTGTAGGATGATAGCTAGTATACCTGTTTGTATTCCAGTTGGCATTTCCACTTCCATCACGCTGCACAGGGTGCGTTGAACTTCCTAAATCGAAAGTGTTGTTTTTATGTGCACCCATCTGTAACCATTCGCTTTCGCTATCAGTTCCTGTATTTTCTGCGCGTAAACGAATAAAAATTGATTGTGCACCATATCCTGTTGTGCTAAGTTGTAAAAAGTCTTCTGTTCCTGCTACAAAACCACTCCCACTTTGCCACTGTACATTAGTTAAATAGGTTTCTTCTGTCCATCCCTGCGCTACTGCAAAATCACGAAGTTTTAGTAAATAATCCTTTATTCCTGTTACATTAGCGTGAAATACATAATTTAATAAAGCCATTTTATAAATCCTTAGAAAAAAGCATATAGTCGCTAAATGTAGTTCTGAATATATTTGGGATCACTACAAATTCTTCCAGGTTTTGATCTTCTACAGTGTTTTCTGCTGCTATTCTGTTATCTAGACAAACCTTTACACCTTCCAAGTCTCCTAATACTTGATTTGTGTCTATTTCTAGAAGTGTAATAGGTCTTGATGCTACTTTTCCATCTGGTGTTCCTTTAGATATTCCTGTATTAGATATTTCTGTTTTTGGCAAAGTCTCATACCTACAATCGTTTTTATATGTTCCATCTGGCCTAATATAAAATGAAAATCCTTGGTTAAAACCACCACTTTCTTGGGTTACATCTGCAATGTACTTTAAGTTGCCACTAGTAGATGTAAATGCGGTTAAATCATTGATGTTTCCTATGATAAAATATGGCTTTGGGTATTTAAGTGGCGAAGACTTTCTAAAAACAGCACCACAGTAAAACGATGTGTAAACTGTTCCTGCACATCTAATAGCAGCGCGAATAGCATTTTTTGTTGCAATTATGAAGTATTGCATTGGTTCATTATCTATTGGCGTATATGGTCCATTTCGCCACGTTTCATTCACTGTATTATAAATAAAACCTGTGTCTGCTAGGTTTATTGCCCAATCGTTAGTATTTTGTTCTGCGTCTAGCCACTGTTTATACAAGTTCATTTGAAAATTGTATGTATCGTTTCCTGTGTCTTGAACTTCTCTAAATCCAAAACATATACCACCATCTGCTACGCTTTCCTTGTATGATATACCACTATTTTTCAATACAATTTCTTGTAGCAGTGTTCCTGGGAAAGCATCAACATTATTATTATCTTTTGTGTTTTGGTCTAACAACAACAACCAATCCCTGCCTTCAATCGCAGATGTTGTATAAAATGCTTTTATATCTGTTAGGTTGTCTGGTGGTACATTAAAAGTTAAATTTCCACCTGTACCATCTGCATATGTAATTGTGCTGCTTGTTATTTGTTCGCGTTCCCAATTTCCTGCACCATCATCGTAAATGTAGTATTTTGTGCCTTGATATGTATACTCTATGCGAATTTGCCCACGTGCCATAGGGAAGTTTGAAAGAGAAAAGTTAAAAACAGTTTGTACACCATCACCTGTTCCTATTGTTTCTTCGTATATATTTGTTGTGTTTTCGTTTTCGTTTGTTACATATTCCTTTAAAACTTGTATAAAACCTTTTGCTGTGTACTGTGTTAGTTCTACATCTGTTCCATTGTCTGGTGCAGTACTAAATGTTATGGTTCCATCTGTGCCATCGAATGTTCCACTGTTAATATTTGTTCCTGTTATATTTCCGCTTGTGTCACTAGTGAAATTAAATGTTGTTGTTCCTATAACATAACTGCCCTGCAAAGAATCTAAAAATGCAGGTGCGTTTAAAACTGTGAAATTAAAAACAGTTTGTATACCATCACCTGTGCCTATAACTTCTACTACAGTTATTACAGTATTAGCAAATTTACTTACTGTTCCTTCTATGTAGGGCACGTTTTTTACCTTCCATTTACTATGATTTGTCTAAATTCTGGATCATTGCGCATCATGTTTTTTAATACGTTTCTACCACTTTGTGATTGAAGCGTTTGCAATTGTTCTTCCCTGTCTACGATATTTTGTATAAATATCTGTGGTTGCTGTTGCTGTTGTTGCTGCGCACCGCCTGCTGCGTTTATTGCTGGTGTACCGCCACTTTGAAAACGTCCACCACTGCGAACTTTTAGTGGTGTTCTATTTGATATGCTTTTTATATCAGCAGGCTTAATACTGCCATCTATTATACCACCGAAAAAGCCACGACCAAATGCTTTTACTTTTGGTGCTGGAATTATCGCTTCATTTGGTGCTAACATCGCTGGTATACTGTCCACATTGGCACTTTGTGGTGTGCCTGGTGTAAAGCCACCTTCATTAAAAGAAAGTGATGTAGATATTATCTGTGAAAGTCTTGCAGTGGCAATACCTGCTGCTATTGCACCTTGTGCAATCCCTAAAAATCCAGACTGACCTATTGAAGCAGTAAAAGCTTTTGCTACGTCTATTGTAGCAGATGCTATTGCCGCAGCCTTTTGTATAGCAAACAATTCTTTGCTTTGTCCTTTTGACAAACTAACAAAAGTGTTGCCTAGTTCACCCAATCCACTAAACAATTGCTGCCCTAGTTCAAGTCTTGCATTTGTGCTTCTTACAAATTGCTGTTCCTGCAATTGTTGCTGCTGTTGCAAAAACTGTGTTCTTAGCATTGCTTCTTCGTCTTCTTTTAGTCCAAATTCTTTTAGAATTTGCAATTTTCTTTCTTGCTGCAATCGCAATTGTTCTAGTTCTAGTCTGTTTCTTTGTTCGTTTATGTCGCTGTTAAAAAATCCATCACCTTGTGTTAATTCTAGCCCTATTTGCTGTGTCTGCACAGATTGTTCTAGGCTTGCTATTCTTCTTTGCTGTTCCTGCTGTTCTGTAAAACGTTGTTTTTCTACTTCCTGTATTTCTCGTAAATCTTGCAGTCTTTTTTGTTTTACTTCTTCTGATATACCTAATTGTGCATCTAAGAGCTCTTGCAGTTGTCGCAGTTCGTCCTGTTGTCTTTGCTCAAATTCTAGGCTTTCACGTTGGAATCTATCAGTGATTAGATTGTTTTGCGCATTATTTATAAAATCTATTACTTCCTGTTCTGCCTGCTGTCTTTCCTGCTTTTGCTTATTTATTAGCTTTGTCTGTTCTTCTTCCTGTATTGCAATTAGTTCTTTTATCTGCGCTTCTGATACACCAGGCAAACTGCGAAAGTTTTCTAGTTCTCTGTTTTGTCTTTCTGTTAGGTTGAAAAGTTCTAATTGCTGCACATCTGCAATTGCTTCTACCTGTGCTTGTCTTAGCGTTTCTACTGCTTCAAGTTGTCTATTTTCTATTCTTGTTTCTGCTTCTTCGCGCTGCTGCGATATTTGCGCAAACTGTCTGCGTGCACGTTCATTTAGAATGTTTAGTTGCGCTTCGCGTTCTCTAGATGTGAGCTCTTGATTTGAAAGAATTGCATTTGCTTCTTTTTCTAGGTTTATTTCAAAAATACGTTCCCTAGAATCAAAAAATTGCTGTAGTTTTTCTAGGCTATTATTATTTTGTTCATCAAAGTTTTCTACAATAGTTTTTTGTTTTTCTAGTTCAAGTTCTGCCTCTAGTGCAATAATACGCTTTCTTTCATCTGCGCGTGCCTTTATTCTTTCTTGTCTTTCCTTTTCACGCTGTTCTAAAATTCTGTCTGTTTCTTGGCTAAGTGTTAGTTGTTGTTCCTGTTCTTGCGCGCTGTTTTTGTTTTTTAGTGCGCTTGTTTGTCCTTGTATAGATTTTTTGTTTTCTAATCGCGCAGCAGTATCTGCTGCTAGTGACAATCGAACACGTTCTAACTCTTCGTTTTCTTCCTGCAATTGTGCTGCAAATTCAAAATTATCTGCACCTTCAAATCCTAAAAAATCTTGTATAGTGCCTATTAATATTTGAATGTTTGCGCGAAAATTATTTACTAGTTGAAGTAAGTTTATAGCGATGTTTTGAAAAATGTTTTCTACTGTTGTTCCAAAAAGTTCTATGTTTTTTATGCTATCTAGAATAACTTTCCCAATTACAAAACCTGCTGTAAATGCTGCTGTTATTAGCGAAAGCCTTAAAAAAACTTTTCCTAATACACTTAGGCTTGTAGCTAGTGCTGCATTATTTACGGTCAAAACAGCCACTAGCTTACTCGCAGATACTACTGCAATTCCAAAACTACCTATTGCAATTGCAGCACCACCTGCTGCGACTGCCACACCACCTAAAACACCCACTGCTGCTGCTATTCCTTGACCAAATTTACCACTTTCTATAAATGCTTCGTCTAGTATTCCTATAAAATTAGTTATTGCATCTACTGCTGCTTTTAGTGGTCTTAAAAATGGTGATCCTATGGTAATTGCAAAACCTTCTGCAGCACTAGTTAATTTGGTAAACGAACCTGTTAAATTATCAAGTTGCTTTTCTGCTATTTGTGCCGCAGTACCAGAACGCGCAGCCTTTTGTGTTAAGTCTTCTAAGGCATCTGCACCTTGGTTTATTAGTGCCGCGAATGCCGGACCACCTCTATCACCAAAAATACGCAGTAGTGCTGCTGTTTGTTCTGTTTGTCCACCTAAAGTACCAATGTTTTGTTCAAATTGGCGTATTACGTTTGCTAGTCCTACAAAATTTCCAGAACTATCTATAGCATTAATACCTAATCTTGTTAGTTCTTCTGCTGCCTCTCCAGTTGGTTTTATTAGTGAACGTATTATGGCACGAAGTCCAGTTCCTGCTACTGTTCCCTGCAAACCTGCATTACCTAGCGCACCTATTGCTGCAACTGCTTCATTTATCGCTACACCTGCACTATTGGCCACAGGTGCAGCAGTTTTTAGTGCTTCGCCTAGTTGTATAAGGTTTACATTAGAGTTAGTAGAAACATTTGCTAGTGTGTCTACTATTTGTCCAAGGTTTTCTGCTTCTTGTCCAAATCCTGTTAGAATATTACTAGATATATCTGCTGCTGTTGCTAAATCTAATTGTTCTACTGCTGCCAAGTTTAGCGTAGCATTTAAGCTTTGTAATATTTCGTTTGTTTCAAAACCTGCGCGTGCTAGAAATTGTATTGCTTCTGCTGATTGTGTTGCAGTAAATTGTGTGGTTTTTCCTAGCTTTAGTGCTTCGCGCTGCAATTTTGCCACATCTTGTTCTAGTATTTGCGCGCTTTCTGCACTACCAAGTAAAAGTGCTTCTACTCCACTAATTGATTTTTCAAAATCTGCTGCGAATTTTACAGGTGCAGCAAATGCTAGTGATGCAGCAGCACCAAATTTTACTAGTTGCGCGCCTAGATTTTGCAAAGCTAAAGATGCGCGTTCTAAATCTACTTTAAGCGTTTTTGCATCTTTAGATAATCTTGCTATACCACCACGCCCTGTTACACGTGTATTAATTCTAATTTCAAGACTTGCTGCCATCGCTTTTGCACCATTTTATAAAATCATCATGTTTTTGTATGTGATAGCCTGCACGTGTTGCTTCTGCTATCAAGCACTTATAATACTTGTCTTCGTTTTGTATCTTTTTGTTGTGTGCTGCTAGTAATTTTTTGTAAAGTGAATATGGATATTTAAAGCAGTAAACATGCCCTGCTTCTATTAGGCTGTTGACTGTATCAAAAATATTTGCCTCATGTACGACTTTGTTATCATCGATATTTCTTTTTTCACTTCTTCCTTCGTCAAACCTACCAAGCCCAGCATCCAAAAAAAATCTTGGTTTACATGCTCGATATATTCTAAAAGTTTGCGGATTTGTGACGGTGGCATTTTAATTAATGCCTTTTTGTCTACAACGTTTTCTGTACAAAGCATTATTATTTTTTCAAATTGATCTATCAATGATTGCTGCTGTTGTTGCTGTTCTTCTTGCTGTTTCTCATCTTGTTCTTTTTTTGGATCACTTGCTTTTTTTTCTTCTGTTTCTTGTGTCGCGTTAAATATAGAAAATATTTCTTCCACTGTAACTTCGCGCACTGTAATTGTTTTGCCACCAAAAGTTCTTTCTGACTTATTTCTGATAATCTCAAAATCCATTTATATTTTCCTAATTTTATAATTTCTAATTTACAAACTAATTTACAAATTATTTTATAAACTGTTTCTACTAATAAAAAAACCTACTAGCCCACGTCTTTTTAAATTTCTGTTGAAAGATTGAACAAATAAGCGTTCATAATCGTTTGGTATATCGTTTTTGTATATCGAAAATACAGGATCGAAAATTTTTCTTTCTGGTATTTTTAAAGATTTTGTGCTTTTTCTTAGTGGAAAAAAGCTTGCACCTTTTCGTGCTTTTCTTACTTTTGTTGCATTTTGAGTTGCAGCAAACTTACCACGTATTTTTTCAGTAACCTTTATTTCTCTTTTCTTTTGTACTTGTTCTGCTAGTTTTCTAAAACTTTCCTTGAATGCACGTGGTTTGTTTTCTCTTGATAAACTAACTCTTACACTTCCTGTTCTTGGCTGCGCAATGAACCTTACATATTTACCTAACCATTGTAGTGGTTTTCTAGAAGTTCTACGTTTCCATAATTTATCAGATTTTCCTTTTCTAAAACGTCTTGATAGTGCGTGTGGCTTGTCCCAAGTTCCATTGCCTTGTTTGGCAATGTAACTGCGCGTGCGTTTCCGCATTAAATCACCTACGCCAATTAATGCAGAAACGTTTGCGCGTTCATTTATACCTGCTAATTGCCCTGTGGCATTAGCAAATGTATCAAGCTGTTTTAGGCTAGTTCTAGCCACTCCTAATGCCATATTATGCCTGTGTAACTACACCACGTGTTATGTGCTCAAATAGTCCTTCTATTGCTGCGTTTTCTTCAAATTCTACATTCAAGTTGAATGTTTGGAAGTCTTCGCCAATATAGTCTATCGAATCGGACGGTGTTAAGCTTGCATAGCCTTTTACGTCTTGAATTTTTCCACAGTCTGGATTGCCCTTGAAAAGTACAACACCTTTTACTGTTTTACTTTGGCAAGCTTTGATTTTAGATATATCAGCTAGTTCTGCCTTTGCAAAATTAACATCATATGGATCACCTTCTACTGCACTACCAGAACTAAAAAAGCGAATTAAACCACCTGCTCTATCTAGCTCAAAATCTGTTCCTTCTGTTAGTGCAGCATCTAGTGCGTCTTCTACTGTTACGCCAGTTGTCGGAATATCATAAACAGGATCACCACTACCATCTAAAATTTCTACCCACTTATCTAGTCGCGCAGTTACATTATAATCTGCTGCTGCTGCACTAGCTTGTGTTCTAAGGTTTACCCCGTCACCCATAAAGAAAATATTTAGGTTTTGTGGGTCTGGAATATCTAGCGTGATTTGTCCAGTTGCTTTTTGTTGAGTAACTACCAGTTTATCACGCTTTTTTGGTCCTTCTCTACTTGAAAAGTGTTCAAGTGTTTCTACTTCTTTTGTGATGTTAAACGCTGTTGCATTGCCTAAGTCAAGATAACCGTTTGTACCATCTTGCAAAAACAATACTTTTCCTTTTCCTAGCGTTACATCTGTTGTATTTAAAGCCATTTAAATACCCCTACTAGATATGTGCTTCATTATTGTAATCATACTGGCAGTTTGCCACATTGGATACTTTACGCATTCCAGGCTTTCTGATTCTACGTAAAATTTACCAAATCCTTTTAGTATTTCGCGCGCTTTCTTTTCTACAAGATCACGAAATTTTTCTATTTGTTCAAAACCTACGTATTTATAAAGGTTTGTTTCTGTTGTATCTTGTTCTAGTTGCTTTCTTTGCCACTGGTACAAAATCGATATTGTTCTATCGTTTTTTTCCTTTGTATTGTCCGAGTGAAAGCCTAGTATATTTATCATTGGTAGGTGTGTTTCGTTTGGTAGTGGTTCCTGCTGATTCATTCCAACGTAAACATAGTGTTTATCTGATACTGTTAGTTCATTTTGAACAAATTGCAATATTTCTTCATTCTTCGCCAGTTCTACTGCGAGTTTATTTATGATATCTATTCCATCGTGATATGTAACAACCATTTATATTTTTCCTTTGTACGCTTCTTTTCTCCGTACATAAACCACTTCTACAAATGTGTCATGGCTTTCTCTGTGTTCTACGTTCCAGGTTACACCGTCAAAAAAACATTCTTCCATATGGTTTGATTCATTATCATTAGGTATGTCAGATTTTTTTATATATAATAGAGCTTCTTCACATACGCTGCTGCTGTCTTCTGCAATATCTTTTTTTCTTAGCACATGCGCATTTAAATTTGTGCCTTGATATGTTATTTCTTCGCTAAATTCATCATTTTTAAAAAAAACATCATTTAAATCTGTTTGCATTTGTTGTTTTAGCGTCATTGCTCCAAATCTCCGTGATAATATCTAAGAAGAAAATATATTGTTTTTGCAGTTACTGGTGCTATGTTGTGTTCATACTCCACAACTAGTTCCATCTGCGGCACTAATAATTTGCTGCCAAAACTACTTTCTGCAAAATTTAAATCTTCATCTGCGAAAAGCATAATATCTATATTGTAAAATCTTGCTTTTATAGAGTCTAGAGAACTGTAACCACCTGCTTTTTTTATACCGCTTACTAGTGTTATTTGGTTTGTCGTTTGGTCGTGGTTTAAAACTTCATATTCTTCATTATCAGGAAAGACTATAAACGAACCTGGGAACATGTAAAACGGGTTTGCCTGTGCTAGTTGTACAAGTGTTTCATTTTGCGCTATATCAGCACCTAGTGCGTTTACTACTCCATCGTTTTGTATTGTTTGTATATATGTTTTCGCTTTGTCAAAATCTAAAATGTTTTTCTTGTGAAGTTTTCCAGACAAAAGAGAAACACAATACGGAAAAGATATTTTTTTAGTACTTTTTTGTTGGCCACTTTGACAGTCAATAGAAAAAGTTTTTTCCTTGTATCCACTTTTTTCTTCATGCATAACATTGTAATCTTTTAGCTTGACTTCATTAATCATAGTAACCATTTTTTTAAACTTTCTTTAAGAAAACTATGCATGTTAAATCACGTGCACCACTGACTTTTTGGTCAACATCAAAACTAAGAACTTCCCCTTGATTTAGTGATGTTATGTCTGGTTGCAATGACCAAAGTATCAAATTTTGTCCACTAGTCGGATTGTTACCAGGTAAAGTAGGTCTATTTGCCTGTGTTGTGTAAATACTATTAAGTGCTACATTAGTATCAAAATCACCTGGTGATGCAAGTGTGGGAGATCCCTTGTTAATATCAATTATAGTATTGCCTGTGTTTCCACGTTCTGCCAAAGAAACATATATAGCTTCTATATCTGAGTTGAAAGGAACAAATCTTAAACCATCTATTGTTATTCCTGTTGACGAAACAGGACCAATTATTGACCACTGTATAATTGCACTATTTATATTAGTTCTTACATAGCTTTTTATTACTACGTCATCTTCGCCAACTGGTGTTCCTGCTCTAAAAACTGCATATCCATCATCGTTTGCATTTCTAGATTCTAAAACACCAGCATTATTTTTTAGTTGGGCACCATCTTTTTGTAATTGAAAAGTGTTGCCAACAATACCACGTATTTTTTTGTATAAATCCATAAGAATTTTTTAGCCATTCGGATTTGAGTACCAAACGCATACACGACCTGCACCAGCAGCAGGTGTACCACTTACAGTTACACGAACTACACTAGCACTTGCTACTTCTGTATCTTGTTCTACGCTATATGTTTTATTTACGCTTTGTGGTTTGTTGTCAGTTACAACTTGAAATGCATCTGCGTCTGCTGTTGTTCCTA
>Ga0180433_10011580_pt1 | contig 10445 bp, 14 predicted proteins | sample SS_ome_8_FD_132980 | JGI IMG/M metagenome (GOLD analysis project Ga0180433, IMG submission 132980) | Hypersaline lake sediment archaeal communities from the Salton Sea, California, USA - SS_1_D_1 metaG | ecosystem: Environmental > Aquatic > Non-marine Saline and Alkaline > Hypersaline >...
CGTATATTACCCTTGCCAATATGCAAGTTTGACATTAAGCGGCTCCTCGTATTTTAAACCCTCATATTTAAAACCAGAAATATCTGACACCCTCGCGGCACATAGCTATCTACCGCGCATCCCGAATTTCACATTTCAAGAATCGGTTCCTGCTCCACAACAATAACGTATTTAAAATAAATTACTGCTATATTACTCAACAGGCCTAACTTCGGACATGCCATGCCCTAGAATCACAACGCTCGTTATATTATGAAAGCTCAACTGTTGCTCCAACAGCTTCCAACTCTTTCTTCATCTTCATAGCGTCTTCAGCAGGAACTGCTTCACCGATAACGGATGGAGCTTCTTCTACAGCTTTCTTTGCTTCTGATAAACTCAACTGTGTTACTTTACGTAACGCTTTAATGTTATCAATTTTCTTTTCACCAGCAGCTTTAAGCGTTACCTTGTATTCTGATTTTTCTTCTTTTTCTGCAGCAGCTTCTGCACCGCCCACAGCAGCTGGTGCTGCGGCAACAGGCATTGCAGCAGAAACGCCAAACTTATCTTCCAATGCTTTTACAAAATCAGCTAAATCCAAAACAGACATCTTGCCGATTTCTTCAATCAATTTATCAAATGAATTTGATGCCATAATATTCCCCATAAACAATTACAGTAAAATTAATTAAACCAAAATTAAACAACAAACATTAAATGCTTTTACGCACACACCTTTTTATTGATTTTTCTTTTGCTCTTCTAATTGTTTTAACGCAAAAAGGAGCTTGAGAACCATCATATTAAGAGCCCTTGCCAAGCCTGATAGAGGAGCATTCAATGTCCCACAAAGCTGCGCAAGGAGAACATCTTTTGGAGGCAATGAAGCTATTTGAGCTACTCTTTCTTTTGCGATAACTTTCGACTCAAATATTCCAGCAACTAACTCTAAAGCCTCATTTGCTTTCGCAAAATCAGATAAAATTTTTGCAACATCAGCAACTTCTTCTTTCGCAAAAACCATACCAATTTGATCATGCAAATAAGGAGCTAGACCGCTAACACCTTCTCCACCTTCAACTGCTCGCTTCATCAAGCGCGCCTTGGCAACCTTTAAAAGTCCGCCCTTAGAGCGCAAACCTGAACGTAGCCGCTGCATTTGCTCAACATTAAGCCCTCTGTAGACAACTAAAAAAGTTGCCGGACTCGACAATAAATTTTCTTTCAAACCTTCTACAACTAATTCTTTCTGCTGGCGATTCACCGTAAGTTCCTCCTATCAAGATCGCAAAAATTCATCTGGGTTGACAGGAATGCCCACACCCATAGAAGACGAAATCGTCATTTTCCTTAAAAACTTACCCTTAGACGTTGCAGGTTTTGATGCGATAAGCGCTTTTACAAAAGCAGTCAAATTTTCTTTGAGCTTTTCTACATCAAAAGAAACCTTTCCAAAGCCGAAGTGAACAAGTCCACTTTTATCGTTTTTAAAGAAAGCTTTACCTTTTTTCAACTCTTTCACAACAGAACCAACGTCAAACGTTACAGTTCCTGTTTTTTTGTTTGGAAGTAATCCGCGAGGCCCTAAAATCTTAGCTAACTTACCAACCATGCCCATCATATCTGGCGTTGCAACTGCATAGTCGAACTCCATCCAGCCGCCAGAAATCTTATCAACAAAATCCTGGTCGCCTACATAGTCCGCTCCAGCTGCCTTTGCCTCATCAACATGATCGCCTTTAGCAAAAACAAGAACCTTCACATCTTTCCCTCTTCCATGAGGAAGCAAGATTGATCCACGGACAGCCTGATCTCCCTTTGTAGGGTCAATCCCAAGACTGATGTGAACATCAACTGACTCATCAAACTTAACGTATGCCAACTCTTTCATTTTAGAAATAGCCTCTGACACACCTAAAAGTTCTTCTTGCCCTACCTTTTGGGCAGCCTCTGTATATTTTTTACCTCTCTTAGACATAACTCAAGCCCCTAAACATCAATCTACAACATCTACGCCCATACTGCGCGCACTTCCAGCAATTATTCTTTTTGCTTGCTCGATATCATGTGCGTTCAAATCAGGCATTTTAATTTTTGCAATCTCCTCAATATCCTTCCATGAAATCTTTCCCACCTTTGATGTATTTGGATTAGAGGAACCCTTTGAAACATTAATTTTTTTCTTTATCAATTCCGTTGCTGGTGGCGTTTTTACAATAAACGTAAAGGATCTATCAGCATACACGGTAATCTCTACGGGAACCGTTTCACCTTTACGACTTGCAGTTTTCGCATTAAACTGCTTACAAAAATCCATAATGTTTACGCCCTGCTGACCTAAGGAAGACCCAACAGGCGGAGCTGGCGTTGCTCCTCCACCAGGAATTTGAAGCTTAATTTTTGCCTTTATCTCTTTAGCCATATCTTATACACCTAATATATTCTACTTTTTAACCTGATTAAAACTTAGCTCAACCGGCGTCATCCTACCAAAAATACTTACCATAACAGTAAGCTTCTCACTCTCATAATCTATCTTATCGACAACACCAACAAAGCCCGCAAATGGACCTTCAGCAATATCAACTTCAGCCCCAACAGCAAACCCCTCTTTTTCAGCGGAAACGATAACCTCTCCCTTCATCTGGGATACAATCTTTTCAACCTCTTTGTCGGACAAAGACACAGGTGTCTTACCCCCTAAAAAGCGAAAGGCCCTTGGACTCTCAAGAACAAAACGATAAGCCTCAGGCGACATTTCAACCTCTATAAGGATATACCCCGGAAAAAGCTGCTGATCTTTTGCCTCGTCAACCGACTCAAAAAAACTTTTCATCTTTGCAGAAGGAATCAAAACCTCCCCAAAAGAGTCTTTCAAATCAGAACTTTCTATATGCTTTTCTAAATCGGCCTTTACAGCGCCCTCATATCCAGCAAAAACCTGGACTACATACCAACGTTTCATCTGTCATCTGCTCCTAAGACAGCCCAACACTTTTACCGCCAATCAAACACTTAACTGGCAAAATAACCAACTATAAACTTTATGCTCCTATTAAGCACTAAATCCAAAAAACCTAAATATGTCGCCATCACCGCAACAAAGAAGATAACTACTATCGTTGAACCAACGAACTCGTCATACTTAGGCCATATTACCCGAGACAGCTCTAGCTTAACCTCGCCTAGAAATTTTCCTATATCTCTCATATTTTACCCGTAGAATCTCAAATAAGCCTCAAACTTGGCCACCTTAACAACAAAACACATACGCGTATTGGCAGGCCAGGAGGGACTCGAACCCCCAACCATCAGATTTGGAGTCTGCCGCTCTACCAATTCGAGCTACTGGCCTAAGCCATAATCTTTATTTACTCTCTTTGTGCTCAACATGCTTTCTACAACGAGAGCAATATTTTTTCAATTTCAAAGAGCCGATGGCTCTCTTTTTGCCAACAACTTGCGTATAATTACGCTCTTTGCATTGCGCACATGTTAAGTGAGTAGTAGTCCTATTTTTCGCCATAAAACTCTTTTTAAAACCTTAAAATTTACTAAATTATTTATCAAAAAGCTTATCTGGAGCCCGCGACCGGATTTGAACCGGTGACCTCTCCCTTACCAAGGAAGTGCTCTACCAACTGAGCTACGTGGGCAACTATTACACTCATACCTATCAATAGAATAATTTAAAAAAAGGAAAAAGACAAATAAATTTTACAAAAACATCGCTCCAAACACATTTTTTGCATATCACGCTATTAAACCGACGCCTTTAAAATTACAAATAGCTGTTCTAGCAGCTCCTATATTCAAACATCATTCTATCTTTAACCTTACAAATTAGTTTAAGTTAACAAACAAAAAAGACAAGAAAATTTTTGATTTTCCCCCTTAGATTGTGGTTTTTTTAACAATGACGCTACCCTTCGACACCACCTGCGGCGCTGCTCAGGATACTCAAGAGGCTTGAACCTTCATAAGGAAAAAATAAAAAAAGAAAAACATTAAGGAACGGGCCTTCGACTAACTCAGGACAGGCTTACCATCCACTTTGCTATAAAGATTTACTTAGAAACTCCGCTAAAAAATCCGCCTACGCTCTCAAACGTGCTACGTCGGACAGGGCTGCCCCCACCAACCAACAATTTTGAGCGCTGCGCCCCGAGTTTTCGAGGGGAAGACTGGAGCTGCCCTTCGATACGCCCTTCTTCGCTAAAGCTACGCAGGGCTACTCAGGATGCTCGGGGGACTTGAACCTTTATAAGGATTTTTTTATGAAGAAAAAACATTAAGAAATTGGCTTGCCAGTCGTAGCTCGGAACGAGCGAAGACTGGAGCTGGCGATCGGACTTGAACCGATGACCTGCTGATTACAAATCAGCTGCTCTACCAACTGAGCTACGCCAGCACATATGAAATTTTCAAAAGAATTGACACGAGAAATGTCAACATTTTGGAGCGGGAAACGGGACTCGAACCCGCAACCTACAGCTTGGAAGGCTGTCGCTCTAGCCAATTGAGCTATTCCCGCATTCGCTTTATGGTGGCGAGAGCAGGATTCGAACCTGCGAAGGCTTAGCCAACGGATTTACAGTCCGTCCCCTTTGACCGCTCGGGAATCTCGCCCAACACCACACGCGTATTTCAAAACTTAATCTCTATTAAAAAAATAACATAAAAATCACACAGATGCCAATAGAATATTTATTTTTCGATAAGATTTCAACATTATTTTTTCATTTTTCCAAAACACAACAATTTAGTATCCTTTTTTGTGGATCTTGATGGTAATCAATCGAAACACGACAAACACCCTGTTGTAGCAATGATTCGATCACCTCTGGCCACTCTATCAGACATATACTTTCTTGATCGCTCAAATACTCGTCAAATCCGGCTGCTAAGAAACTATTTAAACTTGACAGTCGATACAAATCAAAATGATAGAACTTTTGACCTTGGTCATTTTTGTACACATTAAGATAGGTAAACGTAGGACTCGTAATCACACCTGAGATACCACACCCCCTTAATAGTTCTCTAGCCAAAGTTGTTTTTCCGGCACCGAGTGGCCCGTAAAAAGCAAAAATCCTACAAACCGCAAACTGCTGCTTGAGGTATTGCACAACATTTGAAATATCACCAAGGCTGTACACTAATGATTTATCACAACTCATATAAAATCCGTTATAATTTTTTAATTTTTTTTAACTTTTTTCTTTCTTTTTTCGACACCGTATGCGCCCTACTTTCTCTTGCTCCCGACTGACCAAATGATACAAAATCCTCCGTTTTATGCTGAACAACCTTGCTCGCATCCTGCATTAACGCATCAAGCTCTTCATTTTCTGATTCCGAAAGCTTAATCGCTTTGGTTTTGCTCATAGACTTTTGACTTACCCCCATCTTTATTCTGTTTTGCATAATTGCATAAAATTCTTTTGAATCTATAAATTCAATCCCTAGTCTTGCAGCACAATTGCAAATATCCCTATCTGAAGAAACAAGAAGAATGTCCAAAGATTTATGCTCTTTCAAATATCTTTTTATGTACTGATCAGCGCTCTCACTGTATCCTGAGTATATCAAATAAACCCCGTTTATTTTTTCTCGCGACGCCCTGTCGTATACCCCCCCATCAAAAACAAGCTCTATTTTGTGTCCTCTGATTTTGTGATATTTTCCAAGCTGCTTTATAAACTGCACTCGCTCAAAATCAGATATCGTATTTTTTAGTAACGCCTGCTTTATGACGTTATATCCATCAATTACTAAAATCATAATTTCATTTTATCAAAAAGGTTATACAAAACTCACACCACTCATTTTACACTAAAAGGCAGCAAAACATAAGAAGTACAAAAATATTGGCCAGAGATTGCAAAATTATAAACTACATATTACATTGTTTCTATAAGGAATAGTAATTTTATAAAAATATAATATAAAAAGGCTTATCATGGCACAACTTATTCAGATGCGTCAAAGAATAAAGGCGATCGAAACGATTAAAAAGGTGACCCATGCCATGAGGCTTATTTCCATGTCTTTGCACTCCCGACTGCGTGTAAAAACACCGCTACTGAAAAATTATAACAATGAAATTTCAAATATATTTGCAAAATTACGATCTATAGCTCCTGAATGGAAAAGTCCAATAACACATCCACAGGAACCAGAAGAAAGCAACCCGTTGTTCATACTGGTTGGCTCACAAAAAGGACTATGCGGAACATTTAATACCTCATTAATCAGAACATTTGAAAAAACTATGCCTGAACAAGAGTTGAGTAAAACACACTTTATAACAGTCGGCAAAAAAGCCGTAGATTATCTGGCAAAACAAACCATAAAATCAACTGTAAAAGAATTTAAAGAAATAACCGCAAGAAACTTCACAACAGTATCAAATGAAATTGTTGATATTATCACGCATGCAGATACACCATACTCATCAGTAAAAATTCTAAGTAATGAACTTAAAACATTTTTCTTGCAAAAACCAAGACTATTTCAATTGATACCCATAGCAAATGATTTAGCTCAAGAAGAAAATCAAGATTTTAAAAGTGAGTATACCTGGTATCAAGAGGCCCATGATCTACTAGATAAAATCGCACCACAATACATTGCATCAAACATCAATGCAGTTCTTCTTGAGTCTATTCTTGCAGAACAAGCAGCACGATTCATCTCGATGGATACCGCAACCAGAAATGCTAAAAATCTTCTGGAAGAAACTACCTTGCAATACAACAAACTCAGACAAGCAAAAATCACAAAAGAATTGACCGAATTAGCAACAAATTTCTAAAAGGACAAAATAATGCCAGAATTTACCAAGCCGTTTAAAGGCATGAAAGCAGATAGAAAATTAACAAAACAAGAACTGATTAGAGAAATTCGCTTCATGATCGCCGCAGAATACGAAGCGGTTCAACTTTACACACAACTCGCTGAGTCTATTGATGACAAGCTTGCAAAAGAAGTTCTTATCGATATCGCCAACGAAGAAATCGTCCATGCCGGCGAATTTCTGCGTCTTTTGAAACATCTTGCCCCAGATGAAGAAAAATACTATCAGGAAGGCGCGCAAGAAGTAGAAGAAATGATAAAAAAAGTTGGCAAATAAAAAAAATCTTTAATTAAAAAAAGGAGATTACAATGAAAAAAAGAACTATCGTACTTTTTTCAATATTTGTTATTGCCTCACTTACTGCAATCCTGAGAAGCGTCAACTTTATCAACCCATTTGGCGTTATGAAGTCAGAACGAACTATGGATAAAGCTGAGATTATCAGAGCAGTGCGTCTTTCTATCGCAGCAGAGTATGAAGCAGTACAACTGTACACCCAAATAGCCGAATCGAGCGACGACCCGGTCGTTAGAAAAGTGATGCTTCATGTCGCAGATGAAGAGCGTGTTCATGCAGGTGAATTTCTTCGTCTTTTAAAATATTTAGATCCAGAAGAAGAAAAGTACTATCAAGAAGGATACAAAGAGGTTGAAAACGAAATGAAAGAACTTGAAAGTGAAAAGCCTCAAACCTGAATTTCTTTTTCCATCTCTCGAGGGTAGTAAGTATCTTTTGCCATATCCATTGGAGTTTTATTGCAAGCATTAACGACATTGTAATGAGCTCCTTGTAAAATCAAATATCGAGCAACTTCGTAATTTCCATGTAAAAATGCCCAAAAAAGTGGTGTTGGACATAATACAATAGCCATTACCCTCTCAATTTCACATGTCAACACCCGCTTGAATACATTGAAGTTAACATCGCAATCACACTCTTGGACCAGTTTTTTAATAACATCTAATCCCTTGTTCATTCTCACCGCATGATACAGAGGATCAAAAGAAATTTTAAATTCATAATCATACAAATAATCATAAATAATATCATGCCCCATTTTTTTCATCAGCTCAACATCGTGTTCCTTTAAAGTATCTACCGCCTCTGCGACAAGTTTATCTTCAACATCATTAGACTCATTACAAAGAGACGCAAAAAAGGGACACACAGACTTTCTCAAAACACCCTTGCTATAATCAAACCCAGAAGCCATAGACAAATATTCTTTTTCAGAATATACCACCCCCTGCGAAGTATTAATCGGAGATTCTACTATTTCAACAAAGTTTTTTATTTTCGCTAAAAACACCTTGCTACAACCACGTCTCAAAAATTTATCTACCATATCAGATCGCAATCGCTTACCTGCACCCTTAAAAATTCGAGATGCCTTTTGGAACATTGCAAGAGAGACAGGGTTAGCAGCTAACAAAATAAACAAAAATAGGTAAATTAATTTGTTCTTCACAAGAAACTCCTTTCATAAAAAATATAAAACAACTAGCAGAAAGATTATACAAAAAACTCAAAAGTTCAAACAAACCTTTATGTTTTTTAAGAACAAGTTTTTAAATTATTTTGTTTGCTTTATTTTTCAACCTGGTATACATTGGTGCCAAAAAAATTGAAGCTCATAATCACAACCTCTTATTAACTAAAGGAGATTTTCATGTTCAAAAAAAGCGCTCTAAGCCTTTCTTTACTTTTAATTTGTTCACTTGCAAAAGCAACTGAACAAAGCCATGTAACAAAATCGGTCATTTTAGCCGCAGGACTTGGCACAAGGTTTTTACCACTCACCAAATCGATTCCCAAAGAAATGCTCCCAATTTTAAATAAACCTGCAATGCAATATATTGTCGAAGAAGGTTTAGGTGCCGGGATAACAAATTTTTTAATGATAACGAGCAGCTCAAAATACGCAATTGCAAACTACTTTGATTTTGATCGAGGATTAGAAGCATATCTAAACGAAAGAAATAAAAGAGAAACAATCTCCAGCGTTGACAACATTCTTGAAAAATCTCATTTCACCTACATTAGGCAACCAAAGCCACTGGGAACAGGGCATGCTGTTTTGATGGCAAAACACTGCATAGAAAACGAATATTTTGCAGTCATCTTACCAGACGATCTATTTTTTGGCGACAAAAACGTACTGAAAGAGATGATTGCAATATCACAAAAAGAACATGCTAGCGTTGTTGCAGTACAAGAGGTTCCAATGGAAAAAGTCTCATCGTATGGCGTTGTTGCAGTAAAAAAACAACTATCTTCCAACGTTTTTGAAATATCGGAACTTGTCGAAAAACCAAAACAAGAAGAAGCTCCATCAAACATGGCAATCGTTGGACGATACATACTTTCTCATAAAATTTTAGATTCGATAGAAAATATAGAACCTGGAAACAATGGTGAATTACAATTAACCGATGCTATCATGCACATGATGCAACATGGCGAGCGAGTTCTGGTTTACAAAATTGATGTTGATAGATACGATACAGGCAACCCGCTAGGCTGGATCAAAACAATCATCGGTGTTTCACTAAAAGATCCTTTCTATGGCCCAAAAGTTAAAGATTTTATTGCAACAATTATAGATTAAACGCTTTACACAAGACGGCCTCCGGCCGTCTTGTATCAATTCAAAAACCCCTCTACAAACCCCAACCCAAAGCAAATTTTCAACTTTTATTGAAAAACTCAAATGCAATATTTTATTTTATTAGCAAGGGGACAACCAAAATTACCAAACTTAGGGGGAAAAATGAAAAATAAAATCTCTTCTATTTTTATCATACTACTTTTACTTCACGCCACGACACATGCTGCTTTAAAACGCGCCATTGTCATTGGTGCAACATCTGGCATGGGAAGAGCAGTCGCAAAATTGCTGGCAAAAGACGGATACATTTTGGGCTTAGCTTCACGAAGGCTTCATCTCTTGCAATCACTTCAAGAAGAAATTGCCACTGAGTCTTACATAAAACAGATCGATGTCACTGATCACGAAAAGACGATTGAAAGTTTACAGGAATTAATAGGGGAAATGGGAGGCCTTGATTTAATATTAATCAGTATCAGTTCATATTCTGAACTGAAAAATAAGAAACTTGCTTTTTCAAGTGAGAAAAAAACAATTGATGTTGATTTGATCGGATTTTGGGTAGTAGCAAAAACTGCACTCGATTTTTTTGAAAACCAAGGCTTTGGGCATTTGGCCGGAATCTCTTCGATGAGCGGGCTCCGCGGCACAGCCTATAACCCCGCATACTCAGGAGCAAAAGCATTTGTTTCACGTTATTTGGAAGGCGTCAGAAATAAAATGTTACAAAATAATATTCCCATTTATGTCACTGATATCGTCCCCAGCTGGGTTGATGTAGAACACACGACATTCAGCCAACTTCCTGGCACCTACTGGGTAACACCACTTGATAAGGCCGCAAAACAGATTTTTGATGCAATTAAAGCAAAGAAAAAAGTTGCATACATTAGCAAAAGACAAATCATCATTGCTGCACTTTTGAAAATTGTACCCGATTTTATTTTTAACTGGATGGGTGAATTTTAATCAACCAGATACTCAAGCAAATTCCAA
>Ga0180433_10011581_pt1 | contig 10444 bp, 7 predicted proteins | sample SS_ome_8_FD_132980 | JGI IMG/M metagenome (GOLD analysis project Ga0180433, IMG submission 132980) | Hypersaline lake sediment archaeal communities from the Salton Sea, California, USA - SS_1_D_1 metaG | ecosystem: Environmental > Aquatic > Non-marine Saline and Alkaline > Hypersaline > Sediment...
AATGTAATTTAGAATATAAATTTCAATTAGTTTATAAATATTTAATTATCTGATAATTAGAAAAAGTAAGTATTTTTATTTATGATTCCAAAACCTGATAAACGCACAATAATTGTTGATTAAGGATTTTGGAAATATGATGAAAGAGTACAAAAACGTACTCTGCCGGTTGCGATTTCGGGGAGGTTCTTGCTAAAAATATAGCCTGAATACAATCGCTGTTTTGTATATTTAATCAAATTCCCTGGGTTCACCCGGGGCTATAATAATTTAGCCCTTATCTTTGTCCCATTAAATCAGGGTTTCTGCCTGCGAAGGCAGGGCATTTTATTTTGTGTACAAGATATATAATTTTAGACAAGCTATGTGCGGTGGTTGAAGACCCCAAATGGTGCGAGCCACCGAAATGTTTAAGCGGAGCAGGGTGAGGACTTGAGAAAAAACATTTCGGAGCTTTTCATTTGGGGAGCATTTTTTTCTCTCCTTTTTTGTTGCCTTGACAAAAAAGGAGATCGTCACGCTATGTGCGGCGTGACGAAATCCGGACTGTGGGTAGATAAAATATATTACATACTGGTTCCCTACCCTGCGGGACAGTCCGCCTTCTCTCACACGACCCAACGTTCGGGACAGTCCCACACCAGCATTATATCCATCTCAGCCATCTGAGCTGAAATATCAGATAGACAGTTTTACCGGGTTCCAGTTGCATGGAATCCGACATTTTTTTATTTACCTGGCAATAGATGATGTTACCATGCACATCGGCTTCTATATGGGTGATAGAATTACCTTTTTTTATACTTATGATCTTACCCTGATACCTGTTGATTTGCGGACCGGGAGGATTTTTATCCGAGATATATACTTTCTCAGACAGGATAACTACCTTTTTTACAGGTGTTTCTTTTTCTGTGGGTACGATGATATTCATATCACCGCATTTTGCTTTTGTCAACCCGTCATCCAGGTATTTATATTCATCGCATTGTAAAATATTCGGGCGTCCGATAAAAGACAGGACTTCATCGTTTTGCGGTGAAAAATATATCTCATCCGGTCTGCCGACCTGGTGGATCTTTCCGTTTATCATAATACCCATTGCATCGGCAAGTTCAACGGCTTCCTTGATATTATGAGTAACAAAGATGCATGTGATATTCAGTGTTCTGATAATATTTTTAAAATCTATGCGCAAGTATTTTGTTGTTGCAGGATCGAGTTTGTTGAACGGCTCATCCATGAGTATGACTTCAGGATCAGTAGCGATCGCCCTTGCGAATGCTGCTTTTTGCTTTTCTCCACCGCTGAGGTTTTCGGGATACCTGTCCCTGAAATTTTGCAGGTTAAGGAGATCAAGCAATTCTTCCGCCCTGTTGCCGTTTGTTTTGTTTCTTGCCTTTATGCCGAACATGATATTCTCATATACTGTCATGTGTGGGAATAAGAACAGGTCCTGGAACAGGTACCCGATATTCCTTTTTTTTGGCGGCATATTATTTATTGACCTGCCTGATATGCTTATATCTCCTTCGTATTTGCAGATCCCTGATATCGCATCAAGCAGTGTGGTTTTCCCTGAGCCGTTTGGTCCGAGCAATACAAACAGGTCGCCTTTTTTAACGGAAAGGTTAATATCTTTAAGAATATAATTGGATAAATTTTTAATTTCTATCATAATTATTTCCTTATCATTTTTACACTGATACGCATAATGATAATTATTATCAGGGATACCAGAATAAGTATTGATGCTGCTGCAATAGCCATACTGATATTACCGCCTGACATGTTCATGAATACACACAGGGGCAGAGTTTCCGTTTTATAAGTAATTGCGCTTGCAAGCATAAGCGTAGCTCCGAATTCTCCCATACACCTTGCAAATGCCATAGTAGTACCATTTATTATACCTTCACGTGACAGTGGTACTGTTATTTTCAGGAATGATCCAAGACTTCCTGATCCCAGTGTTTTGGCAACGGTCTCATATCTTGAGTCAATAGTCCTGAATGTTGTACGCATAACCTGTATATATAATGGTGCAGCAACAAAGAACTGGGCAATAATAGCTCCTTTTAGCGTAAAGACAATATGTATGCCTGCTGCAGCAAGGCTTTTCCCTATCCATCCGTTATGTCCGAAAAGCAGAAGAAGCCCCACTCCGCATACCAGGGGCGGAACGGAAATGGGCAGGTCTATCAGTGTCTCCAATATGCTTTTACCGTAAAAGTCGCGCCTTGCAAGATAATATGCCAGCGGGGTGCCGAAGATGACCGCCAGTGCTGTTGCAGTTACTGCGCATATTATACTCAGCTTCACCGAAGAAAGCACTTCGCGGTTCACCAGACCTGATATTACCGATCCCGGGTCAAACGTTATGATCGCTAATAATACCAGTATCACGAACAACGGGTATATCCCAATAACAATATATTTTAACCATCTAACCATTTAACCATCCAATCAATCCATCATTTTATATCCATACCTCTCCCATATATCTTTTCTTGATACTATGTAATCTTTAAATCTGACGGCATTTTCAATATTTTCTGACATATTCAGTACAGCCACAGGTACCGTTTTTTTTATATTAAGATCATCGTCTATTTCAATTATTTCGGCTTTTCCCTGTTTAACATAAGCCAAAGCATTTGAATACCATACAATAGTGGCATCTGCTTCTCCCAGCAGAACATCAACTGCCAGCTCATTTACATTTGACCGGGTTGTTATTACTGCATTGTCATATACCTTTTTATATATACCTGCTTTACTCAGTATTTCGGGGACAAGATTGCAAATTGCACATGCATTTTTTTTTCCTAAAGATAAACTGATATTGTTTTCCGATAAATCATTAATAGAATGGATCTTTTTCGGATTCCCTTTGGTTACCATGATCACAGGTATATGCATTGCCACAGGTTCATGCGAATGGATATATTTTTTTTCTATTGCATGGTTCAGATATAATTCAGATCCCGGCATAAAGATATCGCCTGTTTTTTCAAATTCTATCTTTGCAAAGATCATTTCGCTTCCACCGTAAACCAGATTTATCTGCATGCCTGACTCCTTCTCATAGTCCCGTACGATCTCACTGACAGGGTTCTTCATTCCGGCTCCGCAGTAAACGAGCAATGATCTTTCTTCATGCCCGGCATTATTACAGCCGGTGATAAGAATGATTAATACCAAAAGATAATATAATATTTCATAATGTTTTACCATCAGGTTTTACGGTTAATATTATGCCCTGCAAAAATAGAATTTTTTTATATAACAGAGTAGAGAGGTACATACGTGTAGCTTAATATGCTATTATTTAGTATTTTATAATTTGTGTGTTTAATAAAAACAAATCAGTGTAAAAATTTATTGTATAATAAGATTAAATATTATATTTTTATATTCCGAATTATGGTAATTATATGACCTGTAATTTTAATATTCTGAATATCTCCAAGATACCTGTTATCAGGTTTATAGCCGACCTGCCCTGACATACTTTTACTTTCCGGGACTAAATATTTATTATTAAGAAATATAATAAACAGCCTTTTTATGAATAAATATAAACTTGGTATAGATGTAGGCGGTACGTTCACTGATTTTATTGCTATCTCCGGCTCCGGTGAGACAACGGTCTATAAAACCCTTTCAACGCCGGAGGATCCGTCTGTAGGTGTTATGAACGGCATCCCTGAGATAGCCGGAATAATAGGCATTGATCAGGGTGAATTTATAAATGGCATTGAGACTATAGTGCATGGAACCACTGTTGCAACAAATGCACTGCTTACATTAAGGGGGGCCAGGACAGCTCTTGTCACTACAAAAGGAGTGCGTGATGCACTTGAGATGAGAAGGGGGATAAGAGAGGAGCAGTATAATAATCATTACAGAAATGTAGAGCCGCTTGTACCGAGATATTTACGCCTGACAGTTGATGAACGGATAAATGCACAAGGAGGGGTTGTAACAAGCATGAACAGGGATGATCTGATGTCAATAGTTGAATTCCTGAAGAAAGAAAAAATTGAATCAGTAGCCGTATGTTTTATGAATGCTTTTAAAAATGACATTCATGAAAAAGAGGCGGCAGCATTCCTTAAGGAGCATCTTCCATCTTGCTTTATCACTGCATCAACTGAAGTATTGCCATCTGTAAGGTTTTATGAGAGGGTAAGCACAACTGTCGTTAATGCATATATCGGACCTGTTGTTGCCAATTATTTAAGTAATCTGACTTCAAAGCTGGACAGTATAGATTTTAAGGGCACATTATTGATAATGCAGTCTAACGGTGGCGTTGTCACTCCTGAGATCGTAAGGACTTCTCCGGCTGTTACCGTTCTTTCAGGACCTGCAGCAGCGCCTACAGCAGCGGCTTATTATGCGGGATTATTGGGATATAATAACTGTATAACAGTTGACATGGGAGGTACGAGTTTTGATGCGAGTGTGGTTATTGACGGGCAGTGCGTTACAAGTACAGACGGTGCGGTAGGGAGATACAAGATATCCTTGCCGGCATTGGATATTATCACTATTGGAGCAGGAGGAGGGAGTATTGGCTGGATAGACAGCGGAGGACTTCTTCAGATGGGTCCCCAGAGTGCAGGAGCATTGCCGGGTCCTATTTGCTATGACAGGGGAGGAACAATGCCTGCCTGTACGGATGCTAATGTGATCCTGGGATACCTTAATCCTGATTTCTTCGCGGGCGGAAGGCTCAAACTTAATGTGGAAAAGACAAAACAACTGATAAGTGAGCAGCTTGGATCTGCCCTGGGACTTTCATTAACTGAAACTGCAGCAGGAATGTACAGGATCATAAATACAAATATGGCTCAGGGTGTTCGGCAGGTCTCTATTGAGAAAGGATATGACCCGAGAGAATTCCTGTTTATTGTTGCCGGCGGAGCAGGACCGGTGCATGCAGGAGAGATATGCAGGGAACTTGAAATACCAATGTTCGTGGTTCCTAATGTCGCATCTATATTCTGTGCAGCAGGTATGCTGCTCGGGGATCTTAAACATGATTATATTACTTCATACCTGTTCCCTATGTCAGGTATTGAAAGGAATAATTTTACGGAAGCTTATGAACAAATGAGAAAGACAGGCATGGAAACACTGAAGAAAGAGGGTGTTGATGAAAAGGATATGGAGCTGTTTCCTGTGCTTGACCTGAGGTATGTTGGACAGTACCACGAAGTTCAGTTGTCTGTACCCTGGGATACGATTGCTGCATTTGATCTGGACACTATTAAGAAAGAGTTTCATAAGGAACATAATCGCCTGTTCGGGTATTCGCTGGAAGAAGAAGATACGGAAATAGAAGTGATAAATATACGTCTCCGTGTACTGGGCAAAACGGAAAAACCGGAATTCCAAAAAGGGCAGGAAAAAAGTGTTACACTTGAATCCGCACTAAAGGAAAAAAGACAGGTCTATATTCCCGAAACAAATGATACCAGGGAAGTCCCGGTATATGACGGAGACCTTACATTAAGTAATAATACAATAGAAGGTCCGGCTGTTATTGAAAAGGTCAATACATCAATATTTGTAAGTGAAAGTTATAGTTGCCTGGTAGATGATTACGGCTCATTTATAGTTTATAATAAAGAGGCATATCCGGGCGGGTATGAAATTTAAAATTCAAAATTAGCCATTTAACAATATAGCCATTTAACCATAATAATAAAACTAAATTATGGAAATAGATAAAATATTGGTTTCGATATTTCAGAGGTCTTTTAAGGCGATCACTGATGAAATGAGCATATCCCTTACAAAGACGACCAGGTCGCCGATCCTTTGTGAGGCAAAGGATTTTGTCACGGGATTGTATGATGCCGAAGGCAGGATGCTTGAGCAGACAGAGAACCTGCCCATTCTTTCTTTTTCGCTCGGACCCGTATGTAAAGTGATCATGGAATATTTCGGCGATAATATATATCCTGGTGATGTGATCATACATAATGATGTGTTTTCCATGGGAAATCAAAATAATGATGTTGCTATTTTTAAACCTATTTTCTATGAAGACACGTTGATTGGCTGGGCAGCGGCTAAGGGGCACCAGGCTGATATAGGAGGAGCTGTTCAGGGCGGCTATAATCCGGATGCTGTTGAAGTGTGGCAGGAAGCGCTGAGAATACCGGCAGTGAAACTATATGAAAAGGGAAAACTGAGAAAAGACGTGTGGGACCTGATATTTGCAAATATACGTTTGAGTATTGTGCAGGAAGATATCAAGGCGCAGATCGGCGCCTGCACTCTTGGTGAGAGACGCCTGCAGGCTTTGATAGAGAAGTACGGTACGGAATGTTTCGAAATACATAAAAAAGAGCTTTTTAATTCAACAGAGCAGATGATGAGGAAAGAGATACAGGGTATTCCAAACGGGACTTACGAGGGGGATAGCATGGTGTATTATGACGGAAGACACCCCGGATCGGAGTTCCCTGTACGTGTAAAGATCACTGTTGAAGATGAAGATATTACTTTTGATTTTTCCGATACTTCCCCCCAGACAAACGGATTTGTGAACGGCACATATACATCTACGTGTTCAGCCATTACACTGACCTTTTTACAAATGGTCAATCCTAATATTCCGCATAATGAAGGCATGATCGAGCCATTGAAATATATCGTTCCTGAAGGCACTATTCTGAATGCTTCATATCCGAAAGCCACAACTTTCGGTAATCACCTGTGCCCGCAGGTTGCGGACTCTATTTTTAAAGCATTGTCTCCGGCGATCCCGGAAAGGGTCACTGCAGGATGGAACCACCTTTTATGTTCATTGTTCACGGGTGTGCATCCTGACACTGGGAGAAAGTACGTGGATATTTGTTTCCTGGGAATGAAGGGTGGCTCGGGTGCGCTTAAAGGCTCTGACGGTTATGACCATATTGGCATGATAGATGCTTCGGGAGGTGTTCTGGATCAGGATTATGAGATGTATGAGCAGCAAACCCCGCACATGATCATAAAGCATGAGTATCTGAAAGATTCTGCAGGGGCAGGTAAGTGGCGCGGTGGACTGGGAGTGGAAACGGAAATAAAAATGGGAGGCGAGAATACAAAGATGGTAGTTTTCGGGGATGGTCATGAAGTCCCGCCTTACGGGCTGTACGGAGGAAAGGAAAGCATACTGAACAGGATAGCATTGACATATCCTGACGGTCAAGAGGTTGTCCCGCTAAGCAAAGATATTGTCAATGATATTCAGGGAGGGACTATATACTACCAGATAGCAGGCGGTGGCGGAGGATATGGTGATCCCCGGGAAAGAGATGCGGATCAAGTCCTTGAGGATGTGAGAAATGAAATCGTCTCGGTTGAAAAGGCAAAGCAGGACTACGGAGTTGTGATAGAAGAAAAAGACGGCAGATTAACCGGCAAGAGGATCTAATTTTGAATTTTAAATTATAATTTTTTAATTTTTAATTTTTAATTTTTAATTTGTAATTGTTAAATGGATATAATTGTATTAATAAAGCAGGTTCCGGATACTTCGGATGTAAAAATAGATAAGAAGACAGGCAATCTTATTCGCGAAGGCGTCCCGACTATTATCAACCCTTATGACCTGCATGCTTTGGAAGAAGCTCTGCTTCTAAAGGAAAAATATAAGGGGAAAGTCACAGCATTAACCATGGGCCCTCCGCAGGCAATTGATGCGCTTCAGGAAGCCATTGCCATGGGGGTGGATACAGGGATCCTGCTTACGGATATGGCTTTTGCCGGAGCCGATACATGGGCAACATCATATACACTCGGGAAATGTATTGAAAAGATCGGCAGGTTCGATATTATTATTTGTGGTTTTCAGGCTATTGACGGTGATACTGCACAGGTAGGGCCCCAGGTTGCAGAATACCTGGATATTCCGCAACTTACTTACGTCAGGGATATTAAGATAAGCAGGAAAAAAGTGATAGCCGAACGGATCACTGATGGCGGATACGAAAAAATTGAATGTGGTATGCCTGCACTCATAACAGTTATTAAAGAAATAAATAAGCCAAGGTATCCTGCAATAGAGGAAATTATATCTGCCTGCAGTGATGACGCGGACATTAAGATATGGAATGCCGGAGATATAGGTGCTAAGGTTGAGGATATAGGACTTATGGGGTCTCCGACAAATGTGAAAAAGGTTTACACTCCTGATCAGAAAAGAAAAGGTGAGACCCTTGAAGGCAAACCTGAGGTTGTTGCCAGGGAGCTTTTGGAGAAGTTGAAAGGGAAGAATATATTGTAAAATCGGATGATTGATTGATTCCTGCCTGCCGGCAGGCAGGGATTGATTGATTTAGTATTAGAAATAGAATTTTATGAAAGTCTGGATTGATAAAGAAAAGTGTACAGGATGTGAGCTGTGCCTCGGCTCATGCCCTTATGATGCCATAGAGATAGCAGGCCAGGTAGCTGTGATCAATGACAGGTGTACGGGATGCGGCGCATGTCTTGATGTTTGTAAGAAAGGGGCTATTCTTTCAGATCGTGAAGAAATAAAGCCTGTTGACCTGAGCGGATATAAGGGAGTGTGGGTATTTGCAGAGCACAGGGACGGTGTGATGAACAAAGGTTCGCTGGAGCTAATAGGTTGCGGACATGAGCTTGGTAAAGCTTTAAAGCAGGAGCTTTGCGTAGTTTTGTTAAGTGATAAAACAACAGACCTGATTACAGAATTGTCGAAATATGGAGTTAAGAAGATATATTTTGCAAGTCATAAAGATCTGAAGACTTATCAGACCAATGCTTATTCCAATACAATATCCGGGATAATAGAAAAATATAAACCGGCTATTGTATTGTTCAGTGCAACACTTACAGGCAGGGACCTTGCACCGCGCATAGCACAGAAGCTGAGGGTCGGTCTTACTGCAGACTGCACTGATCTGACTATTGACAGTGAGACCGGTGATCTGCTTCAGACAAGACCGGCATTCGGAGGCAATGTTATGGCAACGATCATTTCACCACGTACCCGTCCTCAGATGGCTACTGTACGTCCGGGCGTGATGAAGCCGGTTATGCCGTCTGCATCCGGAAAAACAAAAAAAGCTAAGATCATTGACTGCAGTGATCAGTTCAATAAAAAAGATATCAGGACAAAGATCCTTGAAGTGATAAGGGAGCGGCGCCGGTATGCAAATCTTCAGGACGCAAAGGTCATTATAGGAGGAGGGCGCGGGATCAGGTCTGAGAAAGGCGTTAAGATGCTTGAGCAATTAGCTGAGGCTATAGGAGGTGAAGTAGCAGGTACGAGGGTTGTTGTTGAGAAAGGCTGGATGCCGCAGGAAAGGCAGATCGGTCAGACAGGTCTTTCTGTGAGCCCTGATCTCTATATTGCTTGCGGGATATCAGGATCTATACAGCACAGGGCAGGAATACAGAATGCCGGTATTATTGTGGCTGTTAATACTGATGAGGATGCACCCCTTTTTGATATTGCAGATTATAAGATCGTAGGTGACATTTTCGAGATAGTACCGGCTCTGACTAAAGCGTTGAAAGAACGATAGAGCGAAAGAACGATAGAGCGATAGAATGACAGAGCGAGGGGGCGAAAGAGCGAATTGGTGATTGATTGATTGATTGATTGATTGATTGATTGATTGATTGAGGAATAGCTCGTAGGTGGTAGTTCGTGGCTCGTAGGGAAGATATATTTATGGGGTAATCTGACAGCGTTCGCCAACCGGCGATCCTGTTAGAGTTTGAGGGACGGAATGAAAGAACGAAAGAACTTATTTGCAATCGCAATTAGCAGAAAGAGATGATTAGATATTGATTTAATGTAAATTATAATGACAGCAGAGGAATTATTAAGGAGGACAGTAGCAAAATTTGTGGAAAATGAACTTATTCCTGTTGCAGGGGAAATAGATGAGAAAGCAGAGTTCCCGTGGGAGATGTTCCGTAAGCTTGCTGCATTGGGTGCTTATGGTATCAGGTACTCTAAGGAATATGGAGGTGCAGGAGCGAATACCACTATGTTCTGCATTATGTGTGAGGAACTGGCAAGGGGAAGCATGGCAGTAGCTGCTTTCACTGCTATGCAATGCCTCATGGGCACGGATTTTATTTACAGGTATGCTACTGAAGAGAATAAAAAGAAATTCCTGATACCTGCAATAAAAGGGGAAAAAGTTGTTGCTTTTGCATTAACAGAGCCGGAAGCAGGAACCGACCTGTTCGGAGGGGTCAGGACTACTGCTAAGAAAGTAAAGGACGGGTTTATAATTAACGGGATGAAAACATGGATAACCAATGCCCCGTATGCGGATTGCTTTACCGTTCTTTGCCAGACAGACAAGTCAAAAGGGGCCAGAGGGCTGAACTTTTTCCTTGTAGGGAGAGATACTCCGGGACTTTCGGTAAGCCCTGCTTTTCATAAGATGGGAACAAA
>Ga0180433_10011582_pt1 | contig 10444 bp, 10 predicted proteins | sample SS_ome_8_FD_132980 | JGI IMG/M metagenome (GOLD analysis project Ga0180433, IMG submission 132980) | Hypersaline lake sediment archaeal communities from the Salton Sea, California, USA - SS_1_D_1 metaG | ecosystem: Environmental > Aquatic > Non-marine Saline and Alkaline > Hypersaline >...
AAAACAAAAAAAGTTGTCAAAAAGCCAGCTAAAAAAGCAGTAAAAAAACCTGTGAAAAAAGTTGCTAAGAAGCCTGTAAAAAAAGCTGCAACAAAAAAAGTTGTGAAAAAAGCTGTTAAGAAGGCTGTAAAGAAACCTGTAAAAAAGGTTGCTAAGAAGCCTGTAAAGAAAGCTGCAACAAAAAAAGTTGTCAAAAAAGCTGTGAAAAAGGCCGTAAAGAAACCTGTAAAGAAAGTTGCTAAGAAGCCTGTGAAAAAGACAACAACAAAGAAAGTTGTCAAAAAGCCAGCTAAAAAAGTAGTAAAAAAGCCAGTTAAGAAAGTGGTTAAAAAAGCTGTTAAGAAGCCGATAAAAAAGGTTGCTAAGAAAAAGTAGCTTGAAATAGTTTTTCTTTAAAAGCTCCTACTCCTCTCTGGAATGGGAGCTTTTTCTTTTTTGTTTAGATTCCAATCTTATATCCCCACTCGCAGAGTAGATTGTCCCCTTTCCATTTACACCAAAGTCTTTCTCAAAAAAATGGCCTTCTCTTTTTTTCTTCTTTGAGCAAACATTGTCTATTATATTTCCCGATGCAGAAAAGCATTCGAGAGACATCTCTGGGAATGGATAGGAGGAAAAGGTAATACCTCCACTTGCGCTGACTAATTCTAATTGTTCAAGCTCGGAAAAATCCCCTTTGAGACGAATTGGAGCAGACCCTGAATGTATAAGAAGACGTTTACATCTCGAGTGATCATCAAGAGCAATTCGCGCAGTGCCAGAAATAATATCCCCGTCTCCAGAGCAGCCTGAAAGCAGTAAAGCACCAGACCCAATCTTTATCGAGCCTTTCTGCAAAACAACATTATTTAATGAAGTTTTGCACGAACCTAAAACCGCCTTCAAAGCTATTTCTGAATCACTTATATGTACTTTACCTGATCCATTTTGAAGAAAAAGAGCCCCCTTACATCTCTCAAAGGATATATCCCCCTCACCTATCTGGAAGGCACCATTTCCTTTTATATCCTTTATAACACCCTCACTCTCCTCTCCACAAAAAGAGTATGCTCCTTGTATCTTTGCAATATCTATTTTGCCAAATCCGTTTGTTATATCAAAAGAGCCCTGTGCTGGTACTTTCGCTGTAATTTTGACATATAGATCATCTCTTGAAGATTCATTGCACGAATATGTTTTGCCTCTATAGGTATAGCTCAACCTTTTTTTCCTCTTTTTTAAAGGCAAGACACTCTCTTCAGGCAGCTTTACTGAAAAAGAGAGATCATCTGAGTCGAGCACCGCTTCGATCTCGACCTTTTCTGGAAGAGAAAATGTAATTTCTCCTTTTGTACCCTCAACTTGCTTGAGAGTAATCTCTCCAATGCAATTTTCTATATGAAGTGTGTAGTTTTCCTCACAAGAAAACTCATAGGTCTTTTCCTCTCCATGCAGCGTCGTCATCAAGAGAAAGAAAATGGGCAAAAGATAGCTTTTCTTCATACATATCCTTACAGTATACTAGGATTAAATATCTCCTATTTGAAGAATTATATGATACGAAAATTTTTGTTCTTTTGTCTCTTTGTCGCAGCAATCGCATGTGGTTTCTATGTCTTTAAACATTATGAGGAAATGAAAGTACAAAAAATCAATTTCCCACCTATTTTCCAAAAAAATAGCATTACTACTTTCGAGCTTCTCATCCACCCTGACGACCTCATGAAAAAGCATGAGGAGGAGCTTCTCAAAACAACACAACACTCCTTTGCAAAACCGCAAATTAAATACCTTCCTCTTCTTCTTTTTAACGTGAAGTACTCAACCGAGGAGAAAAAAACAAAAGAGTGCAAGCTGGTCTGGAGTTTAGAGAGCGGAGAGATGCTACTCGATACAGAGACATTTGAGATGACAAATGGCTTTAAGGAGTTTATCTCTGCTCAGCTCGATGCGTGGGATTTCCGCCTCATCCATATTTTGATGCAGCATATAGATGGTTTGCCTCAAGAAGAGCTTGCAGAAAAGGCAGGACTCACCCCTGAGCGTGCTTTTGAAAAGATCGATTCACTCAAAAAGAAGCAGCTTCTTGTAAAAAAGAATGAGTCTATCCGACTTCACTTTGCTTCTCCTCTTATCAAAGCAAAACCAGAGACCCGCTTTTCACAGCAACTCGTCACAAAAATCATCTCTTCTGAGCACATTCTCCCTGCTCAATACAGAGATGTGCAGTTAGAAAAAATTGCTCGTGCGGCTTTTACAAATGACTTTGTCATTCGATCAAAGCAACACATCTTCTTACCGGTTATTCGCCTGCAGGTAGAAAACCCTGATAGCTCAATGAGAAGCGTCTATTTTAATGGTGTGACAGGGCAAAAGATGCCTTTTTAATAACGTCTACGTAATTTGCAGACCTTGGATGTATTGTCTAAAAATATTTGGACCACCGAGGCACAGAGAGGGGCTTTTTTTTTGCAAAAAAAGCCCTCATAAGCAAACCATAAACCATTTTTTTCTCTGTGTCTCGGTGCCTCTGTGGTCCAAATAATATTTTTAGCCGCTACCCCCCAAAAGCTTACAAGTTACACAAACACAGACTGAAGAGGGGCAGAATGCCCCCTTCCTTTCCTCTGAGGTTACTATAGGGGGGTATTTAACGATTGCTGCTTTGAAGACTTTGTAAAATAGAAAATGCTCTCACTTCTGTTTTCTTAGAGGTCGCTGTTTGAGATGCGCCTTCCCCTTCTTTCTTTTCGGACGCCTGAGCTTGTTGCCGCTCAATTTGCTCCTGCTCCTCTTGCCGCTCCTTACGTGCCTTCTGCAATGCACGAAAAGCTTCCATCTGTGGGGTCTGTGAGATAGGTTTTAACATATTATTCCTCCAAATTCTTCAATAATAGCATCTGTAAAATAAGTGGGTAATCTTCTTGCAGCGATGGTGATCGAGAAGCCAGGTAAGGAAAGACAGCTCTTGCCGACCGCGTTGGAGATTGGGGTGGAGAGGGAAAAAAAGGCCTTGGAGATTGTGTTGGAGTCTCTGTTGAGGAGGCAAAAAAAAAGGTCTTATTCGATTTTCAGGATCGAAAATACTCCTTCCTGGCCTTTCATCACCATCTGACCATTCATCATCATCTTGAGCCGCAATTTCAGAAAAAGGTGTTGCATCTGAAACCAGAGGAAAAACAAAAGAAGAGCGATATTGACTTTCCCTCTCTATACTTTTACTCGCACTTGTTTTCTTCTCTGAAGGTTTTCTATGGGTCTGAAAGAAACAATCTTGCACTCTTTTTCGCATGGCGCAAAAAAAGTCTAACTCTTTAGAAAGGCCCTTCTGCACGCGCAAAAAACCAAAAACTAGGGGCTTTATCGACAGACCACCTGCTACTGATGCTGCCATTACTTTACTCCTGTCATGCCTTGCTGTGCTTGCTGTAATCTCTGAAAGATAGGAAGACACACTGCCGCTGCTGGTTGCGCTGCAGAAAGCGCTGGTGGCGATGCCTTTCTGGCAGAGAGTGGAGCTTTTGGACTTTTTGCAGAAGGAGGTGCATCTAAATCTGAAACCTCTGAAGAAGAATCTAAATCTTCAACAACTGGCTGTAAAGGCGTAGCGTCATGTTGTAGGGGCGCAGACACGGCACCCGATAAAGACCTTGGAGATGTTGGACTACCCAAAGCTAGAGCTGAAGCAGTCGCAAAAGGAGGCTTGAAAGCCAAAAAATCACTTGGTGAAAATGGGCTAACTGACGGGACAGCTGAAGAAGGCGTTGCTGTAAAAATGCTTCTTCCGCGATCTTCTTCCTCACTTTCTGCCGGACGTTGATCTGCAAGCACAGTGGCTGCAGTTGCAGGCTTTGCTGGGCATGGCTGTGCATACACTGCTGCTGGCAGTGTATGAAAGGCGTCGACTGGCGACTCATGACTGGGTAATGGCATTATCACTCTCTCAGACAAATGCTCACTACTCACAGAAGGAACTCCGGGAAAAGGCTCATACCCACCCCTCTCTTCTGTTGCATCAAAACCCTTTTTAGGTACCGCAGAAACGCCTGATGGAACAAAGCAAGATACTGGACTTTCTTCTGCTTCTGAACGAGAACGCGAAAGCTCTCTTTGATAATGGTCATGTCTCTCTGCCTCTGCTGTGAATAATCTATTTCTCAAACGCTCCATCATTGGAACCGAAGAGGTGGCAGCATCTTGTTGGTCTTGTAGCCAAATAACTTGACGAGCCGCTTCATGCTCCTCATGGTTTGCGAAATCATCCTGAAGGGTCAATTGTGCAAGAGCATATCTTGCTTCTGCTAAACTAGTATCCAACCGTCTTTCACTTGGTGTTACCATTGTATATTACTCCATATTATCTTATTTTTTTTCTTCTTTATCTGTTTTATCCTGCAGATGAAAAATATCGAGAGAAACTCTCTCTACATCTCCTGGTGGGGTTGGTGTAAAAATGCTTCTGCCCCCTTTTTCATCCTCATCCTCTTTTGGTATCAAACGAAAAACACGTGGACGTCGACATACCGGTTTTTCAATATACTTGTATGCAGGTAAAATTTGCTGGGCTTCTCTTCTTTCTTCAGGTGATGTAAACCTACTCGAAAGTGTTATTATTGCCAGCTCATACTGCTTTCTCTCTAAAATACCCTGGAAGGCGTAAAGGTTTGGCACTGTCATACATCTTCAAGTATTCAAAAAAGATCTTTGCAACATCGTTCCATCAGAAAGCAGCTTAAAGCACTCTTTCTCGACTTTTTCGAGGCCGATACGCTGCTCTGCAGAAATCACATGTGCCTCCTTATATACCTCTAAAAACTGCTCTATGTGTTCTTCTGAGGATGCCTCGTCACATTTATTCAATACTACTAAAAAGGGTCGCTTTAAAAGGCGAGAGTCGTACGCTGCAAGCTCTTTTTGTAAAATTGCAAAGTGGTCTAAGGGCGAACCTGTAATACCAGTTGCGTCGAGCACAAAAATAAGTGCTCTCGTCCGTTCAATATGACGTAAAAACTCAAAACCCAAACCTCTACCGCGGTGTGCCCCCTCAATAAGACCTGGAATATCTGCCAGGAAGAGTTTCGCTTCTTGAGATCGAATAGAGCCTAAATTAGGACGCATTGTAGTAAAAGGATAAGGTGCAATTTCTACACTTGCTCCACACATATGTTTAATAAGTGTCGACTTACCTGCGTTAGGAAACCCGATAAGACCTATATCTGCAACAAGCTTCAGCTCGAGCTCAATCTCCCTCTCTTCCCCCTCAAGGCCCATCGTCGCTTTGTTTGGAGCTCTGTTCGTAGGGGTACGAAAGTGGAAGTTACCCTTACCACCTCTACCACCTTTACAGACGACAAAGCGGTCTTTATGAGAAACAAAATCAAAAAGTACTTCTCCAGTCGTTAGATCTTTCAGCAGTGTGCCACAAGGGATCTTTATAAGCTCATCCGTTCCATTCTTACCAGTTCTACATGCGGACCCACCACGATCTCCATTTTGCGCAACAATACGATGACAGTGGGTAAAATAGTCGAGCGAAAAGACATTATGATCTGCCTCAAAAATAATTGAACCACCATTGCCTCCATCACCACCAGCAGGACCCCCTTTAGGTATATATTTCTCACGTCGCCAAGCAATCGAGCCATCTCCGCCCTTACCTGCTCGACATGGAATCTGTATTCTATCTACAAACATATTTTATACATATCTACTGTTAACGTGCCCGTGCCCGAAAAGCCTCTTAACCCCAAAAGCCTTTCGGTATAAAAAAAAGCCACGATACTTCTATCGTGGCATATTGTTCTGTAACACTCTTAGCTTAAGTTTATACCGCTGCAGGAACTACTGATACGAATACTCGAGCAGAACGGCGGAAAGAAACAAAGCCATCCTGAAGAGCAAAAAGACTATCATCTTTTCCTCGTCGTACATTTTTTCCTGGGTGCCATTTCGTCCCACGTTGACGAATAAGGATGCTGCCGGCAGTTACAAACTGACCATGCGCTGTTTTTACACCTAATCTTTGTGCGTGTGAGTCACGTCCATTTCTTGTGGAACCCTGTCCTTTCTTATGTGCCATACCTTACAATCCTCTTTCTTATTCACTCACAATATCGACAATTTTAACTTGCGCATAACGTTGGCGATGACCAAACTTACGGCATTGATTTTTACGTCTTTTGTACTTTACAGACTGAATCTTAGGCCCTTTGACCTCTTTGATATATTCGCCATGTACAATACAGCCAGGAACTCGAGGAGCACCTACTTGTACTGCTCCGTCAGCATTGCTGTAGAGTAAAACTTGGTCAAATGAAAGAGCATCACCGGGATTAGCTTCTAAAAGATCGACATAAATGACTGCACCTTTCGTTACGCGAAATTGCTTACTTCCCTGCTGGATAATAGCATACATAGATAATTCCTCTAAATTAGTATGGTGAGATTATAGGACAATGAGAATTTTCTCTCAACCAAAAAAAGAGAGGCGATAGAAACACCAAGTGTTTTATCGCCTCTTATGGCCAGAACTGGAGTCGAACCAGCGACACAAGGATTTTCAGTCCTCTGCTCTACCACCTGAGCTACCTGGCCTCATATACGATGGTGATAGAACTTATAGACTACTTTGCCCTTTTATTTCAACTCTCTTTTATTTTCGAGTGCAATAAAGTCCTTCAAAATAAGCCCTGCCTCTTGGCGCTGGAGCTCAAAAAACCGCTTTTGAAGCTTTGCAAAATCGATTTTTTTATCTTTTGGCAACTTCTTGCTTTTTAACTGAGCTGCTTTTGTCAAGCAGTACTGGTAATCTTTGTTGTGAGCAATACGCTCGCCACTTTTTTGTCGTAACTCCTCAATAAGGCCCATTGGGATTTCACGTCTTTCTTGCAAGTGGGGCATATAGCACTGTATATACCATTCTTTCATCTCAGGAGAGATATCGACAAGCTCATCTTCAAAAGATTCCTTACCAAACTCCTCATTTGCAAGAGGAAAGTAAAGATACTCCTCTCCGAGCGTTTTGTTAAAGAAAATGCTTGGAACAACTACATCAGCAAGAACACCCTTTCCTTGATTGCTCTCACCATCGACACCGTAGTAGCGACCTACAGTAACTTTATAAGGATGACGACTTTCTTTGCTTGTCACCGTCTGCATCTGTATCGACCCTTTTCCATAGGTGCGTTTGTCGCCAACCACAATGGCAAGACCCCAGTCTTGTAAGCTCTGTGCGACAATCTCTGCAGCAGATGCGGTAACTTTTGATGTCAGAATGACGAGAGGACCCTCATAATAGCATTTAGGATCGACATCTCGGAAATAAACCTCTTTTCCATTTTGCATTTTGGAAGTGACGACAACTCCTGTTTTCATAAAGAGCCCTGCCACTTTCACTGCCTGCATAAGGTAGCCACCACGGTTATCGCGCAAGTCAAGGGCCAATCCTTTAAGTTCACCCTTTTTTCTCAGTCCATCAATTGCTTTTTTTACATCATTTACAGTTGAAATGCCGTTAGGTCCTTTATAAAAAGAATGGACGACAACTCTACCAATAATGCCACCGTCAACCTTTTCAAAAGAGGTTTCGACGCGTCCCTCATTGAGCACAATTTGCGCTCTTTGCAGCACAATTGTATGAAAAAGGTCTTTTTCATTAAGAAGCTTGAGCTGAACCTCCTCGCCTTCCTTTCCTTCAAGTAGGGACATGACATCTTCTACTTCTAAACCCTCTAAACTTTTTCCATTAATCGAAAAAAGAAGATCACCCTCTTTAATGCTCTCGTTTTTTGAGGCTGGAGAATTTTTGAGAATTTTTGAGACGACAAAGTAGTTATCTTTCTCTTGAACTTGTATACCTACACCTTCGACACCCTTATTTAAGCGTAATTTGAGACTATAGGCTTCTTCAGGTTCTAAAAAGTCAGAATGGGCATCCAAACCCTTTGTGAGGGCTTCGAGTATATGGAACGCAACAATATTTTCTCTTTCGTCTAAAGAGAGCTTCTGCCCCTCTTCGTTGACAAAAAGGTATTCATTTTCAAAGTTTCGCAACTCATCTTCCACCTCTTCAATCATTCTGCCGAGCATGAGAATACGACCTTGTTCTTTGGCCCTTTCTTTATGCGCGATAATACGCTTTGCATAATGCAGCCTCAAACGCCCTTGGAGGTCATCTTCATTTTGTGCAAAGAGCGAGACCTCACTTAGAGAGGGCTCTTTAGAAGCACATTCTATCTCATGATCAATCTGACTAAAATCGAAAAACTCAAATTTATCACGAATCTTACGTGCCCGTTCAATGGAAAGCTGAAACTGCTTGATAAGTTTTGAGAAAAAGGAAAAGTTGCGCTTTTCATATTCTTTTCTACATCGGTGTAGCATCTCTTTTTTCATATTATAGTGAGGTGAAATCTCTCCACTTAATAGATAGATGCGATGCTTATCAAACTGATTAATAAAGGTTTTTACAACCCTTTCCATCAGTTCCATATCCATCTTTTTCCTGGAGATATGCTGGTCAAATACTTTCTGCATTACCTTTGGGATATCTTCGAAAGAAAGTTCTGGACGCTCATCTTGATTCCCAGCAAAACCAGATGCCGTGCAGACAAGCACTGCTAAAAAACACAAATAACGCATGTCTTATATATCCCTCCCTGGGGCTAAAATCTTGTTCTCCTATTTATAAAGTTCTCCCCAATTTGGCAAGTCTCTTTTTCAAAAAAATGCATTTTTCTTAATAGACCATTAATTTGCACTATCTATATTGCTATAAAAACAACGGAGATTGAGCATGTCAGGACTATCAAAAGCAGCACTAGAGCTAGAAGTAAACGGCCTTTTATACACGATTGGCGAAGAGGAGAGAAAAATCCCTACTCGTTCATTAAATCAGAATAAAACAGCGACCGAAAGGGTTTCTGTACGTGTAAAAGACCTCTTTCAAAAGATCGATGCTTTTGAAAGAGACATTGAAAAGAGAAAAAAACAAGGAGGCATGCTTTCCTCCCTATCCTTTTGGCTTGAAAACAAGTGCCTTCTGAATACTGTTTCAGTAGCTTTTTCAGATATTGGTCAGCGTCTTCTATTTGTCCGCTCGAGTAGGCATGAATTAAGCGCACGCGTTTCAGATTTTGTACAGAAGCAGTTACAAAAATTACATGCAACTCCACTCGAAGAGCAGCAAACATTTCTCGATGCCTATGCTCTTTACAAAACACTCGGAGCTTTTGCTCCCACCAACCAAACCATTCATAAACATTTTGCCCTCGTTTTACAAAGCAGACAATTAGAAGAAGAGAGCAGCGAGGAATTTCTCAAAATTGAAGACTTAAAAGACAGAAACCTCATCTCTTTTGGCTCCTCTCTTTTTTCGCAACTTCAATCAGAGCTCAACTATATGAGCCAGTCTACACAGAAAAAACTCTTCGATGATTTTAGAGCTGCCTTCCAAAATAAAGACTCCTCTTTCTCGGCATATCTTTCTTTGAAAAAAGCTCTTTCTTCTCGTTACCCAGAGTTCTCCTCACTTAAAAGAAACAACCTACTCGATATCGCCCTCCATTTTTTCCTTCTTCGAGAAAAACTCTCCCTTTCGAAAAATTTGGGAGAGACAAAAAACAGGCTCTATACCTTAATTAATGCATGGAGACGACAACCACATAACAATTCTTTTTTACTTCTTTTTGAATCGACTCTCAAAGAGCCTCTTGCCCAATGCTACACTCAAGAAAAAAACTATACCGAAGCAGAGCGCATTATGAAAAATACACGCTATGCTCGATTCTCCCTTTCTGATGACCTCCTTTTATTACGTATACAAGGAGAGATGGAAAAGAAAAAAGAGCAAAGAGAACCACTTACTCCCTATGATGAGCAATTTCTAAAAGAGGCAAAAAAAGATTTTATCACACAAAAACAAAAGCAATCTCCCTCGCTTTCTGCCAATTTTGGAGAACTTCTCTTCTGGTTTGAAATGGCTCAAAAACCGGGACTCATTGATGAAGCGATGGAGAAAACTGTCATCCGCTTTCTTAAAGAAAAAATTATACCTAATATCCCTCTTTCTCAGTTTTTACGTTTTCTTCAATCAAATACAATGGAGCTGCTTCCTCAATATGACAGGGTCGTTACAAATTCTTTTGATTTGAAGGGGGCATTTTTACAAGATGAGGAAATTGATGAAGCAGTATTTGCAAAACTCGATAGGCGTCTCGGAGAGGATCTCGTTACAAAAAACCCTACCTCTTCGTCTCAAGGGATTAAAAAGAGGGGCCAGCTTCTTTTTCAACTGTTTTTAAGCCTGCCAGAAGACTTTGCTGAAAAACATCAGGAGCTTCTGCCACAAGCGGCGCTCATCAACTACCACCTTCGAGAACTTGCCGCTAAATTTGATAATTTTCAAAAAATCACTAAAGCACTCTATGCGCTCTCCCCCATTCTGCAAGAGTCTTCGCTTCAAACA
>Ga0180433_10011583_pt1 | contig 10443 bp, 7 predicted proteins | sample SS_ome_8_FD_132980 | JGI IMG/M metagenome (GOLD analysis project Ga0180433, IMG submission 132980) | Hypersaline lake sediment archaeal communities from the Salton Sea, California, USA - SS_1_D_1 metaG | ecosystem: Environmental > Aquatic > Non-marine Saline and Alkaline > Hypersaline > Sediment...
AAAACAAACATTATTCATTACCTCGGCGGACGACCCGTTTTCAAGAAGGATACCGATTCCGTTCCCATAACAAATGTTTTGTAGTATTTTTGCTTGGCTGGAATCATCCAGAGAAATTGCCTCTGTTTCGCATGACCATATTTTATTGTTAAAAACTATAGCCGCAGATTCATCGTCTATATCAATGCCCTCAATAATGTTTTGGAGCAGATTGTGGCATACATATCCGGTATTAACAAATTGCGCTGTGCCGATGGCATCAAATTTTACGCCCTCGCCATTTCCGCCTCCGGTATTCTCAAATCTGTTCTCACGAACCATGGCCATCTGGATGCCTTGCATTTGGATGCATCGAGAATTGTTCAAATCGTTATTAAATTTACAGCCATATACGAATGGGTATTTAATGGCTCTTAACGCCAATCCCGCTCCTTCGGTTGCGTCCTTTCCTGTCCCAAAGAAAGAACATGCTATAAAACCGATTCGTTCTGAGCATTCACTATCCAGTATATTTTCATAGTAGTTGTCAGTAAATCCGTGGTATGAAAGCATGACAGCAGAGCCATTTGTCACATTTGCAAATGTAATCTGGTGAAAAATGATGTCTTGAACCTTGCTACCTTGTGTACCGAAAGTCACGCAAGCGCCTTTATAATTCTGTGCTGCCGTTGAGTTGTTATCCAGCGTTAATCCGCTAACAATAACATCGTGTATCCCATCTGCCAGGGTGATGCCATATGCCCCGCTAATATTAGGATTATAACCAATGGCAGCCTTGATAATTATATTGCTCTTGCTGATTATAATTGGTGAATAGATCGCATTGGTTTTTATTTCAAGCACTTCATCATCTGACATGGCATCGATTGCGGTTTGTAATGCCCCTGCTGAAGTGTCGGTTAAAGTGCTATTTGCAACCACAGAAAGAATGGTATCCGCTTTTGTAAGCATTTGTTGATAAACGGACCCTGCGTTTCCGAGTTCTGCTTGCAGATTGTCGAGGGCATCGGCAATGGTGACGCCGGCGACTGTTGAATCGTTCGCCAGTTCACTTGCTGAATCCTGGGCTGCCAGCTCATTGCTAGTTTTTTCGCTCGACCATATTTTTGCTGTGCTTGAGCTTGTGTCATCAAGTTCCCGGGGTCTGTAATTTTCACCGACTATGCCTGAATTCAAAAGGGTAATAGATCCCCTCGGTAAATGCTGGACAAAGTTCACGCCATAGTGCGATCCCCAGCTTGGTTTTGATCCAGCATCATCCCAGTCGTTTGTGATATCTCCAGCAGATTCAGAACCTTCATACCAAATGCCAGCGGTCTGCTCGTATAAGCATTCGCCCATGATGTATGTGTTCTGGTAATCAATCCTGTTGACGATGTCTGCGTGGATTGATTTAGTTCCTTCGAGTCGACAATCCATGAACTGGATCTCGTTTCCGCCGAGGCTGGTTCCGGCTATGCCCTGGATTTTTACAGCATATTCCCCAGCATCAGTTGACTGAAACGAGATGCCCTTAACCTTCAAATCCCATGGTTCGGGATCTACCCCGTTGTCTGTTATAATCAGGGCGTTCCCCGCATAGTGCCATTGCGACACATTCTGCCCGTATCCATAGAAGTGAATTCCGGCTGTGTCGACTGTAACTTGCTCGGTAAATTTACCAAGAATGTTAATGATAACCGGATCGTTTACTGTGGGGGTCATTGATTCTGCCACTGAATAGGCATGTGCGATTGTGACGAATGGCGAGACGGCAGAACCCGTGTTGCTATCATTTCCGTCCTGCCTGACGAAAAGAACCCGGTACGGAGATTCAATCGCATCCATGGCGGCAGCGAGATCTGTGATGTTCATTTCGACATGGTTGTCGGAAAAATAAAGCTTCCCATCGCCTTCGCCATACCATGCCCGGCCTGATGTCGTTCCAAGTTCGACCGTTCCGTTCACATGCAGATTCTGGCATTCGAGCGTGTCGTCAAATGTGGCCTTGTGACCGTTGACAATATTGTTTCCGTCCAGATCAAAGTCTCCGGTCATTGCATTAGAGCCATCCCGTTTCAGGTAGTCGCCTATTGCCGAGTCGATTTCGCTGGTTGTGTAATAATCGTCCGGGCTCACCCCGCTATCAGCTGCCTGGCCTCCGCCGTCAAGTTCCAGAAAGTTTCCAGGAGTTCCAGCGCCGACTAGGTCCATTTTATCGCCCAGAGCGCTATCAATTTCGCTGGTTGTGTAATAATCGTCAAGGATCGCCTGAATTTCTGATGTGCTGTATGTGTCGGCCTTCTCATAATAGTTGAGCAGGTCTGATGCCAGCGCATAGAATGACGCAAGCTGGCCGTTGAGTTTTTCGGCGTCCACCCCTGTCACGGCAGACCCATCGCCTTCGAATGCATCCGCTTCGACTGTGGATGCGTTATAAAATATTTTTTTATTGAAGTCCCAGTCACCTGTTGGCTGATGCGTTCCATCCCTGCGGGTGTATTCCGTCAGGTCAACCTCGAGAGTGATTCCCTCTGCTTCGTGGATGATCAGGGTCTTAATTTCGACCGTGCTGTTTGAAAAATCAACCTTCCCATCGACCAATTCGGCCTTCCTTTCGAGGTCGAGTGTCCCATCAACAATTGCCCTCCCCGGCATCGTTCCCTCAGCGAAAAGCGGAAGGGCGAGCCAGCCCAGGCAGATGAGTATCGTTATAGCTATGAAGATTCTGTTCATTGAAAACATTGTTTCCTCCTGTTGTTTTGTTCGGTTATGCCGAGACGCCGTAAAGCGCCCGGATCACTGCATTCTCGTATGGTGCAGTCTCAAATGTGCATTTTTTCTGTTCGGCATCGATTGTGTAATTGCCCTCGAATTCAGCGCCGTCAAGGAACAGGGTCACTGCCCCTATCGGTGTTTTTTCGAGATCAAATATTTTTGTGACGCCATCGCCTGTTCCCAGATTATCCCTATGCGGTTTCGTGCCATTCTCGCCCGTTCCGCCGATTCCTGAATTGATAAAAGACCACAAAGACATTGTTTCCTCCTCAGTTAAATTCGTTATAACGGGCGCCGATTTTCAATGTCCCGGGCGCACCTGAACTGTTTATAAAATCCGCCCGGATCTTGAGATGCTTGTCTCTGCATCCAAGCGGGAGGGCTATCCTTGGGTTCTGATCCTCAGTGAGTTCCACAATATACGGAACCATAGTAACCGGAGCGCCTGCCCTGGCTACAGCAACCGTGAACCATTCCTCTGAAATTCCATTATCCTTGCAGAAAAACGATAGCAGGACTCCATCCTCATCGCCCTTGGCGTAATCCAAGAACATAGCGATTTCCTTCTTGCGCCTGAAATCGAATTCCATTTCCCAGCGATCCGGGGACACTTCTACCGGATCTGATCCTAATTCGCCGAGCTTCTCAACCATTCCTTCCTCCTTGGTTTATGTGTAGTTATACCGTATTGCCCTGTCCATCGACCCAGTTTGAACCATCCCACCATATTGGGTATCCGAGATCTGTGTCGAAGTATTGCTGATAATTTTTTGGGCTGCCTGGGCGACTGCCAGTGCTGCCGCCCTGAAGATCCAGTTTATCTGGCCCTATGCCGCTATCAACCAGCTCGATCGCATTCGTGCCGTGGTCAACATTGAAATGTGTTGAATTGAACAGGAAAGCATAGAATTTTGAGTCTGCTCCCTTGAAGATCAGGAGCGCCTTGTCCGATAGGGACGGGCTTGTCGAAACATCCAGCAGATTTGCGAGCTTGAGAAGCGTGTCGTTTAATCGCTGCATGTTATCGTTGTAATCGGTTATCCAGCCCGTATCGCCCCCGTCAAGCTGTATCAGGTTCGATGGTGATATCGGTGTTCCCATTCCGTTTGTCCTCCTTGTCTGCCTCTGCTATATATTATCCGGTATGGTTGTTTTTTTACAATGCTGGTAAGAGTCAAGTGGATTTCATGGAAAATAAAAAAGCGAGGCCGTTCATGCGCCTCGCTGTAGGGGGGGAATCTTTAATCTATCTTGATGCCATCGATGTATGTTCCATCGGATGCCCCGACCGCACAAGATCTGATCTCGCCCTCGACCCCGTCTCTGTTCTGGCAGACTTCAATGGTAAATGCCACCGCCGATGGAACTGTAAGCGTATACGCCGAAACCTGAACCCATCCACCACCATCAATGCGATATTTGAAATCTCCTTCATGTGGCCATGGTTCGACTGGTGGGACCTGGTCCTGGGCCCGTTTTATTCCGGCGCCATCGTAAACTGAAAGATAGGATCTTGGATGCCAGTCAATATCTACAGACGCCCCGGACCGGACCGCCTTTATCCTTCCAACCTTGAGGGGCTTTTCTGCCAGGGCTGTTGGCACGAGATGGATTGCTGGTGTCGCTGAAATGTTCGAGATCTGATTCAGCCCTGTCTTTAAGATTATGGGCTTAATGTAGCAGTCCTCGTCTGTTTCGAGGATATTCCTGTAATTGAGTTCATTCCAGCTTGCATCGAATCCGAAGGCCGCCGATGTCCCGGGGTGGCATATAAATATGTTGATTGCCTCGCCGATCGAATGGTTGGCGGGCTCGGTTCCAAATTGCCTCCGGGTGATCCCGAAGAACCGCCAGACCGACCCCACCTTGCTGACCGCCTGAGCGATCATGTACTCGCTTCCGATCTTAATTATGGCGATGTCGTCTATGTACATCGTGGTTCCGTAGTTCAGGCTGTTCGCCTGGATGTAATAGCTCAGGTCGCTTTCGAGGGTATGCTCTGGATCGTCCTCGTACAATGCATTGCCCAGTGTCCCTGTCGCTGAAATAATGCGCCTGTATATCGTTTCATCGCCCATGTTCTTCCAGTATGAGAACGGCCCAGTCGGGCTGGTTCCCTTGTAAAGCAGAATCTGATATACAAATCCGCTATTCGATGTCATGTAATTGAGCAGGTCGCTGTTCATATTGCAGTTCAAAAGAAACACGGAGTCATGCTCATATCTGGTGTTTTCTGGCAGTTCCAAAAGGGCGGCGCTTGCGATCGGGGGAATATCAGCCTCGACATATCCCTCATACTCTTCGCTCGGGCCGGCGTTCTGCTCGGAGATCGGGGAAATCTGGACAACATCAAAGGTTATAGTTTCCTCCCCCACTTCCTTCCGGCTAATCTCTAGATCGATTGTTCCCGGTAAATAATCGGGAAGGTTCAGCGTCACGACATCGCCTGCCTTCAATGTGTAATAGCGTTTCGAGACCTCGATAGTCCCGTAAAGTTTCGGCCATGTCTCGTTTTTCATGATGATCGATAGCATTTTGACCGCTGACGCCTCATCGTATAGGTGGTCGAGATCGATGTTCTTATCCTTGGGGCCGTTGCTGGTGATCAGTGAATCGTTGCTGATCGTAACCTCGTGCTTGTAATCCTCGATGAAATAATTGTCTACCTCGGTGAAAAACCCTTTATAAAACCTTGGGATCTCGTCCATTTCTTGCGTGGATAGTTCGAATCCGATTTCATTCTGTTGCAGAACTGCCGCCACCGTATAATCTGTTGGGTATTTCTGCTTCATGTAATACCTGTCCAAGTAATAAAGCTGTGTTCCAGTTCGCTCAAGGATCGATTCGATGGCTTCCTTGATCGTCATTTGGTCGTTAAAAATGATATGAATGTAGTATTCTGTGCCAGTATCCCCGGTAATTCCTATGTTGTTCTTGGTATATTGTGTGATGTCATGACCGGCTCGATGCAGGAGATCGATTATTATGTTTTTGTACCAGTTGTTCGGTTTGTTGTATGAAATTTTGAGATCAGGGCCCTTGACTTCTTCATCGTCCAATTGTGCAAACATCACGCCGTATGTTACAATGCCCGGCATCCTCGATGCGTATATTCCCATCTCTGGGCGCATTTCAGTTCCATTCCCGATGTTCTGCATGTTCTGGAGTTTGACGAGGTTATAAAGTGTTGCCCCGTTTGTGACCCGATATGTCTGGGTAAATTCCACCCCGCTGATGAAATCGTTATACCATGAATTTGTCAGGCTAAATTGTTCACCCAACGAGAGCGTATCCCATATCGACCTTGGAATGGTGTATGTTTTTTTCGCTATCCAGTCCTCCCAATCCTCGACCTTAAGATGCGATTCATATTCCCCGCTTCCTCCATCGCCCTTGTAAAGAGCCGGGAAAACCGTCCCTGTTCCCACCACCGATGTTGCCCCGTATGCGACTACCCAGCCGCATGTCCAGTGTATAAACCAGTCTGTGCGGGCTGTGAATGGATAACCAAAGGCTCCGCCTATATAGCTATTGTTGTATGTCAAAATGTAAGCATATCCTGTGGCTGCCGTTGGGAAAACTGCCATCTCGTAATTATCGCCAGCTACTGCAAAAAGGCCATAATAAACCATGCCTGCCCCGCTTTTGCCCGTGCCGACTATTGTGGTTTTGATCGGGGTGGATCGCCAGATCATTTGGGCATCAAGGTTTGAATTTCCATAAACTATGGGGAGGTATGCCTCTTGCGATGTGGTCTTTTTCTTCTGCTCGTAATCCTTGATAGTGACATGCTTGCTTGCAGTATCCTTGTCTGTGAATTTCTTATAGATTCGGCGAACAATAAAACTCTTCCCGCCGCCACCGCCGCCGCCGCCATAAACGATTCTAGCCATGCCCCCCTCCTTATGTGGTTTCCTCGGGCATGTATGGGAATCCCGAGAAGTTATAAATGTTCGAGTATTTATTCAGGCATGTTTCGGCCTTCTTATCGCAGCCTGGCGTCACCGTCAGCTGGTCGCCTACCTCAAGATTGAGAAAAGCATAGTTGATCTGGATTGTGTCTCCGGTATGTGCCGTAATCATCCGCCGCTGTTCGGCGCCGTCCTTGTCCAGCACGGCCTCCCCAAGGTAATAATATGCATCCGGTTTCGTGGCGAAGTGTGCCGCCTCGACATTGGTTTTGTCCAGCCCTGTCACGGTTGCAAGCGATTCATAGCTAGCCTTGGTAAGCCCGCAGTGCCTATCGAACAGAATATTGTTGCATTGTTTCTGAACGGTCTTGCTCAACAGATATTTGAGGTTCTTGCGAAGTTCGCCCTGAAGGAAGATAAACTCCACCATCTGCTTGTCATTATTCATGCTTTCGTTCGCCTGGCTTCCGTAATACTGAAGATCCGGCGCCTTGAAAACATCCCCGGGATAATCGGGGAGGTAAGCGCAGTAGACCCAGAGTTCGAGGCCCTTGATCAGGAGCGCCTTCTTGAATATCTCATCTTTGCCGGATTCGATTCCGATCACCAGTTCCTGCGGTTCCAGCGTCAGGTCTGTGACTATTTCGCTGCGCTCGATGTATCTTGGCAGATATATAGGCGTCCCTGCATCTGGCGTGATCGGGATGTTGTGGCTTGTGAAGTAATAATCTGTGCCGAAATAGCGGAAGTGGAAAAGTTCGACTATTTCCTCGATCTGCTTCTGCTCGTATACTTGGCTGATGCTCATGTGAAGTCCTCGTATTCGTCCTCTGATAATTCCGAAATCCCGACCGCTACAGTGTATTGCGAGTCGGTATAAAATTCAAATTCCATCTCTTCATCCTCGAAGCGGCAGAGCCTGGCGTATCCCGCTCGCTGGATATCCGCCACGGGGACGGAATCGTTCAGGATCGTTTTCAAGGTGATCCGTTCGGTTGTGGCGTCCTCTTCTGAAATTGTCAGGATTTCTCGGCCAATCAGAAGCCCTGTCGATGTCAGGACAAAGATCCGCTCGAACCCTTGGAAGTTCAGGGAGTGGTTCGCATGTTCAACGAATACCGTATTATCGGCGTTGATCAGGGGCTGGGTGATCTTAAACTCCAGGCCGCTCATGTCCCAGAAGCGCTTAAGGTTGAGGCTGGCTGCCTCGGCCATGTTTATGATGTTCCCGCTCATGGTCACGACCTCATCCTCCTCGGCGTTCCCGGGGTATGTGATGTCGTCATGCCTGGTCGATGTCGCATCCTTGTCAAATTCCACGGACAGGGTTCTGGCGATCCCGTCAACCCCTCCGCCGTTCATCATTGCGCTGGTCATTTGGAATGCGTCATCGATGTAAAGCGATACCGTTTTCGCTGCGACATCAAATTCAAGCCTGAATTTTTGCCATATGTAAAGGTTCACGAGATTCTCATAGAATGTGCTTTGGAATCCCAGCTGCCTTCCGTTGCTGTAATAAGTCCACCAGACCTCGGCGATCGGGGTGTTATAATTCGTGGTCGAGTAGACTGTTATCTTGCTTTCGTTCCATGCATATCCCTTTCTTGTCCACCATTCCAAGCTGAAATTGTCGCTGAATTCGTCCAGATGGATGCTCATCTTGGTGTCAAGGCTGGAGTGGTAATTCGATCCTGCCGATGAAGGAGCGGTCTTATAGAAATCTGTTTCGAAGTTCGGGGATCTGCCCGTGTATCTCCAGGAATCTTTGACGATAATCCCTGAATCAAACACAACCGTTGCGATCGGGGCCTCATCTGTTCCTGTGAATGGCCATGTCCTGGCGCTTTTGATCTGCGGCCTCTTGTGGTCAAGCTGGATCATGCCGAGGTTGGCATCGTTATTGGTGAAGTTTGCCGATTTGATCATGCGCTTCTGATCGTTTGTAATCTGGAGAAACATTCGCCGGCTAAAATCCTGAACCATCTCCGCCTGGGCGTTCCTTATTTGTGTCAGCCCGTCCAGAAAATCGGGCGGGTCGAGCAGGATCTTAATTCCTTCCTCGTAGTATGGATTGGATGTCGGCGGGCTGAACCCGTCCAGATCGTATTCTATAGGCTGCCTGTGCGAGTAATAGAAGTTTCCGTTCATGCCATTTCCCCCTCAAACACCTCTTCGAATTCTATTTCGGTTTCGCTGGCCTTCCCGGTTATAAAGTCCGATTCGATCTCGTCCACGATGCGTCCCTTGAAGAAATTGCAAATAACCAGGTTTTTCTCCTGAACGCTCATAACTATCGGGGCCGTCAGTTCTATAACGCTGTTGGGGATCGTCTGGCCATTGCTGGCATATTCAACCCCGCCGATGTATGCGCCGGCCTTCAGGACGCTTACCTCTTCGAGATCCCAGTTTTCCATGTTGCACAGCATTAAGGTTTCGTATCCAACATAGATGCTGTTGGGCCATTCGTTTTCCAAGTTCGAGTAGACCGTCAGGGGTCTGCGATAAATATCGCCCTTGACATAGAGTTTAGTTCGCCCTTGGTAGTTTGTCGTGCTTCTGCTTATTGTTCGAATAGGGAAGATTGGAAGGACGACTGTATGTTCACCGTTGATTTCAGAATGTAATTCATTCAGGATCGACTGGGCGTCTCTGCATGTAATGGTAAAACGCAAAAACCGGCGCTTCTTACCGGCGCCGATTCGCTGTGGGCCATTCAGCCTTGGATAGTCGATGATCGTTTTTCGGATTCCAAATACCAGGCCTTCCCGCCAGTTGATCATGTTCGGTGTGATGTTCATGAGATTATGTCCTTCACCAGTCTACTGTTTGCTTTGATGATGTTCAGAATCACTTGCTCGCCCTTCCGGCTGGCCATCTGGCTTGTCAGGAGATTCGGGTCGATCAGGTTGACGATCTTGGCTCGGGTGGTTGCATTCACCTGGTTGACTGGTTTGACGAGTCCCCCTGTCGCAAATCTTGGGACGCCCTTGGTCATTCTAATGGAATCGTTCGCTGGCATTGAAAGCTGGGCAGCCTTGAATGTTGGGCTTCTGAAATCCAGAAGTCCCTTGTTCAGCGCATGGAGGAACCCGACCCCGTATTTTTTCACAGCTGCCTTCTGAACTACAAACTCATCAGCTGTCAGCATGGCGTGGATCTTATCCCTGCCTGATCTACCTCGCACAATTCCACCTGTTGCAAATCCCGGGGCGCTTCCGCCAGTACCCGCCTGGGCGACCTGACTGTTAAGATCTGATATTGCTGCTGCTGCTTCTCGGGCTCGCTGAACTGCCGCCTGATATACTGTTTCGATCTGGGACACAAATTCACCGGCCATCCCTACTATCTCTGCACCAGCGGCGGAAAATAACGCCGATCTTTCAGCCACATAGGTTTGGGCTGCTGCTTGCTCGGCTGCGTATATTGTTTGGATATTAGTCACAACCGTGGCAGTCATAGTCTGGATTGAAACTGATATTGTGGTCAGGAATTCCTGAAGCGTTGCAAACGCCGCCATTATCGTTTCCATATTAAACGACTGCTGCATCGCCACCGCCATTTGAGCCATTGCAGTCGTCATTGTTGTGGTCAGGTTCTGCTGAACTGTTGCGAAGCTGGCGGTAAGGGCTGCAATCTCGCCCTCGATCTCTGCTCGTTTTGCCTGGGCTTCCGTGATTTGTGTGGCGAGTTCTTCTTTTTGAGCTTGCTGTGATTCGATAAGTTCCTGAAGCTGGGCCTCTTGTTTTCCAACATCAAACCCTTCCGGGACGATCTG
>Ga0180433_10011584_pt1 | contig 10442 bp, 6 predicted proteins | sample SS_ome_8_FD_132980 | JGI IMG/M metagenome (GOLD analysis project Ga0180433, IMG submission 132980) | Hypersaline lake sediment archaeal communities from the Salton Sea, California, USA - SS_1_D_1 metaG | ecosystem: Environmental > Aquatic > Non-marine Saline and Alkaline > Hypersaline > Sediment...
AATGTCTAAAAAACATAACACTTTCAAGACGAAAAAAAGTAGAGATACCCTGTAATGAAACTTATATTTTTTTTGAATAAATGTATGCCAAAAGGTTAATCATTTGATAATCAGACAAACTTTCACGTAATTTTTTTAACGCAATACCTATTTGCATCTCAACGGTTTTAACAGAGATATTCAACTTTTCAGCAATTTCGGCATATTTAAGTCCTTCGAAACGACATAAAAGAAATATCTCACGGCATTTTTCAGGAAGTTCATTTATAGAATTATTTATGCGGTCATTAAGTTCTGACTCCTCGACTAAATCTCGAAAAGGTATTTGAGGGGTATCACTTTCCTTATCGGTCAAAGTAACAGTGTTTTTATTTTTGCGTAGAAAATCTATAGACTTATTTCTCACTGCATGAAACATATATGATTTCACCGACCATGAAATATCAATTTTTTCCCGTTTTTCCCATAAATCGACATATACCTGCTGTACAACAGAACGGGACATATCCATATCGCCTATAAATTTGCTAACAAAATAACATAATGAAACGTAATATTCATCAAATAAACGGCTGAATGCAGCTTCATCCCCTTTTTTAATGCGACGAAATAAATGTGGATCTGAAATATCTGTCATATTTATTAACAAAAATGAGTTGTCCAAAATAAATAATTTTTGTTTACTAAAACAATTTAATGCCTTATGAATATTGAAAAAAATACCCCTAGGGTAAATTGTTCAAAAAATTTACTCTAAGGGTATTAGCTTTTATTTATTCCGGATCCCCTCAAAAAAATCATTTCCCTTATCGTCAGTAATTATAAAGGCCGGGAAATTCTCCACTCTGATCTTTCTTACTGCTTCCATGCCGAGCTCCGGGAAATCAATTACTTCTGATGATTTAATACTATTTTTAGCCAAAACTGCTGCCGGTCCGCCTATAGATCCCAAATAAAAACCCCCGTATTTTTTGCATGCCTTGATTACCTGGTCTGACCGATTTCCTTTACCCAGCATTATCATCGAACCTCCCTGACGTATAAATTCATCCACATATGGGTCCATTCTTGCCGATGTTGTCGGGCCGAAACTGCCGCTTGCCATTCCTTCGGGTGTTTTAGCAGGACCAGCATAATAAACAGGATGATCTTTAAAATATTTTGGCATAGGTTTGCCTTCATCAAGCATTTTCTTGATTTTGGCATGAGCCGCATCACGCGCAACAATCATTGTCCCTTTTAAATTCAGCCTGGTTTTTACAGGATATTTGCTCAACTCTTTCAATATCTCAGTCATAGGCTGATCTATATCAATATTCACTGCCGGCTGAATATGAGGAACTTCTTTTGGCAGAAATCGCGCCGGATTTCTTTCAAGCTCTTCCAGAAAAATGCCTTCGGATGTTATTTTGGCTTTAATGTTTCTATCGGCACTGCAGCTTACTCCAATACCAACGGGACAGGAAGCTGCATGTCGCGGAAGCCTGATAACACGTACATCATGGACAAAATTTTTACCTCCGAACTGTGCCCCTATTCCGCTTTCCCTGCATATTTCTTCTATTTTGCTCTCCCACTCAATATCCCTGAATGCCTGTCCCAATTGATTACCTTCCCGTGGCAAATTGTCATAATACCCGGCTGATGCCTTTTTAACGACCGACAAAGTCGCTTCAGCGGAAGTACCTCCGATAACTATAGCTAAATGGTATGGCGGACATGCCGAAGTTCCCGGATCACTAATTTTTTCACGAACAAACTTTAACAGGTTTTCTTCTGTAAGAAGAGATTTGGTCTCCTGATACAAAAAGGTTTTATTAGCCGAACCGCCTCCCTTGGCAATGAATAAAAATTCATATTCATTGCCTTCTTCAGCATAAATATCAATCTGAGCAGGCAAATTTGTACCCGTATTTTGTTCTTCAAACATCGAAAGCGGAACTATTTGAGAATATCTGAGATTTTTTTCCTGAAAAGTATTATAAATGCCTTTCGATAAATATTCGGCATCATTAGCGCCTGTGAAAACATTTTCTCCTTTTCTGCCTGTTACAATTGCTGTTCCTGTGTCCTGACACGTCGGTAGTTTACCTTCAGCCGCAATAACCTGATTTAATAACATCGTGTATGCCACAAAACGGTCATTATCGGAAGCCTCCGGGTCTTGTATAATTTTTGCCAGTTTTTCCAGATGTGACGATCTTAAATAAAAGGAAACATCAGAAAATGCTTCACGGGCAATTAATTCCAATCCGGACGGATCGATCTTTAATATTTCCCTTCCGTCGACGTTTGCGACAGAGATATAGTCTTTTGTTAATAATCTGTATTTCGTATCATCTTCCGAAACAGGAAATGGTTCCTGATATTTGAATGCAATCATGATCTATGAGTTCAGTATAAAAACTAAAATTTTTGTTTATAATTTTTAAATCCTTTGTATATAACTGAAAATCAGTTTAATAAATTACTCTGGGGCAGAACCCGAAGTATTAAATGGAGTTTGCCATGCAAACTTATTAATTTCCGACCCCAGGGTCGGGTATTAAATCACTTTTACAAAAATAAATTTTGCAAATTTGTCTGAAAAGGACGCAAAGCGTCTTTTTAGACCAGACTCATCTATATTTAATCAAAAAATCTTCCGGTAAAGTTACAACTATTACTGAGAAAAAGCTTAAGAAGGAATCCGGGATAGTTAAAGCGGATTCAATGTCGGTTCTTAAAGACATTGAGGAGATAGACTATGCCGGTTAAACAAACTTATTGGCAGGCAGATAATGAAAGGCGTTAAAACCAGAACTTAGCATAGCCGAAACCATTGTGCGTTATGCTCAGAAACCGAACTGCAACATGAAAGCGTTGATTTTAATTGACATACAAAATGGATTGACTGAAAAGAAAACGATGCAAAAAAAGTAAATTTTTCAAATCATATGTTAACTTAGCATCAAAAAAATACCATCATATATGAAAAAACTTTTTCTTGTATACCTGCTTTTCGGTCTCGTCTCGTTACAAAATATTTGCGCCCAGACCAGCTCGCTTTTGGTAAAAACAACAATAGGAGAAGAAGTAATAAATGAATTTATGCCTGACGGCAGAATTTTTCTATTTGTCAGTGAAAGTAAACGAAATCAACCTCGTCTCAACACTTGGCCTGACCGCTCCGGCAAAATATTTGCAATTAATCTGTCTGACTGGAATCCGAAGGTAGAATTTGTTTTTAACGGATCGCAAAAATTAACAAAAACAGCGGATGTCTCCCTAAATGAATTTCCCAATGGCGATTACCGCATACAGGTTCTATGGGATCAGGACAGGGATGAATCAGGAATCAATGCACCCGGTAATTTATATAGTGATCCCCTATCAATAGAATTATCGGACGATCTTTCGGTGGAGTTGATAATAAAAAATATCATCGAACCCGAAAAGCTCGCTGATCATCGTTTTCTCAAGGAAGTAGATATTAAAAGCAAGCTTCTTTCAAGATGGTGGAAAAAGGAAATGCGAATGAAGGCTGCTATATTACTGCCTTCGGGTTATTATGATGAACCGGAACGTAAATATCCGGTGAGATATAGCATCGCAGGTTATGGCGGCCGCTATACACGTGCTAACAGGTTTGTTAAATGGGACAGAAATTTCCTTGACTGGTGGCTTTCGGATGATGCACCGCAGATAATTAATGTTTTTCTGGACGGAGAGGGACCTTACGGCGACTGTTACCAGATGAATTCCGAAAATAACGGTCCATACGGAACTGCACTTATTGAAGAATTAATCCCATATATTGAAAAGAAATTCCGCGCAATAGCAACACCTGAATCACGTTTCCTTGACGGATGCAGTACCGGCGGATGGGTATCTCTTGCATTGCAGATATTTTATCCCGATCATTTCAACGGTTGTTTTTCTTATAGTCCAGACCCTGTCGATTTTGAAAATTTTCAGTTAATTAATATTTATAAAGATAAAAATGTATTCTATAATGAATACGGTTATTTGCGTCCTTTAGTCCGCAATATCACCGGAGAGCCCATAACTTCTCAAAAAGATTTTATAAGGTTTGAAAATGTTCTCGGATGGAATGATACTTATACAACTTCCGGTGGTCAGTTCGGGGGATTTAACGCCCTTTTCAGTCCAAAAGGAAAAGACGGACTGCCTAAACCGTTATTCGATCCCCATACAGGAGAAATAAACAAAAAAGTAGCAGAACACTGGCAAAAATTTGATCTTAAATATTATCTGAAAAATAACTGGAAAAAAGTCGGCCTGAAAATACAGGGAAAAATATGGATATGGATGGGCGATATGGATAATTTTTATCTCAATCCTGCCCTTCGTGAATTGCATGAAATGCTGCAGGAAACAGAAAATCCCAGATCTGATGCTTCAATAAATTTCTCATCCATGAGCGGACATTGCTCTGAATACAGTCATAAAAAGGTTTTAATGCAGATTGCAGAAAAATTGAAATCAGCATTATAATGAATTGATTTTTTGCAAAGGATATTAAAAATCTCATCTGATTTGCTGAAGCGGAGGGCAAAAAATATTATCTTTCCGGTTCTATCCATTATCATTGTCCGTCGCATTTATGCAACGGTTTATTCCTGTCTGCTCAATGTATATCATGGCATTATCATTGTCCGTTGCATTTATGCAACGGTTTATTCCCAATCCTCTATTGCCTCCCCCAGCTTATCATCATAACCCCTCTCCCCTGCCGTAAAAACCTTGTTCTTCACCTTCACGATATCTTCCTCATCAGTTCTGTTATAGCGGATCGGGGGAATGCCCCGGCCACAGAACAAATAATTCTTCCTTACAAAATTTGTAGTTGCCCTGTGAAAACGCAACGGCGATTTTGCAATATTGTATATCAGATTATTGGCAATAATAAAATCGGTAGTGCCTTCATCGAGAAACATTCCGTTGCTCTCAGCTCTTCCCGCATTAATGCTCACATCATGAATATGATTTTTCAATATCTCACTGCCAGGTTGCAATCCGAGCGTATAAATACCACCCCCGTCACTTAATACCTTCATAATATGATGAATATGATTCCCCTCAATGACATTTTCACGACAAGGGGTAGGAATAGTGCTCCACATCCAGCCGACAGAAATACCGGTATATGGCATTTCACGGACTTCATTTTCCTTTATTTCCGTTTCTGCTGTTAATCCGCACCAGATACCAACCGCACCGCTAAACTGAACACCACATTCTTCTATAACGCAATTCTCCACTGTATTTCCCAACGCAGCCTGGTCAGGTACTGTTTTCCACCACTTATCCCCGTTTACCTCTCTGTCACGTCCCTCCCCGATCATAATACCATTACCGGAAATGTCAGAAAAATAAGAATCCGAAATAGAACAATTCCTACAACCTGTAGCAAACCAAAGTCCGCCACCTCCGAGATTCTTAAAGGAACAATCCGCGAAGGAACACTCCTCGCCCCACTCTATCCTGACGGCAGCAGGAACGACAGTCCAGCCATTTCTTTTTGGCCGGGGATCGTAATGACAGGCTTGTACGCCGCAGTATCCCATCTGTGGAATGGGCCAGTAACTGTGCCGGAAGGCGATCCCCTCAAAATGAATATTTTTAACCGGATCACTATCATTTCCCATCATTATTATCAATCCCTCTGACACCGGAGTCATTATTTCAACATTTTCCGGAGTAAGTGTTTCCGGAATTTTCAGGAATATCTTTTTCTCCAAATTATCATAAAACCATTCATAATCGGTGTCAAGGAATTCAATCGCATTTTCGAGAAAATATCTCGGATTGGGTTCCCAGTTATCAAGATTGAAAAAAACCGGACCTTTTGCGCCGATTGAGTCCACTGCAGTAAGTTTATTATTTACCTCATCTATCTCTTTCACTGCAATGCGCGAAATCGACCAGTCGTGCAACAAAACCAGTTCCGGCATGGCATCCTTTTCCGGAACAGGAAAATCACCTTCGTTAAAAAAGAAATTAGTACGCCTGTCAGAGCCAACCTTTTTTACCCGCAAATAACCTTCATTCGGATGACGGGCACGAGTGCAGCGCATTTGGTTAATGAAGAGCTCACGGGGAGTAATATCTCTCCTTATTTCCTCAGGTAATTCAGCAACCCATAATCCATTGTCATTCATTTGCCAGTCATTTATCTTTATCCCTCCTGAAATCACAGGATGCTCACCCTCGATGGATTTAAACAGCAATTCTCCCTTATCATTTTTCAGATCAGATGATGCAAAAATAATCGGCTTTCTGATTTCATAGGTGCCTTCAGACAACCATACTGTACAATCTTCCCTGCTATCTTTTTGAAAAGCCTGAATAACTGCTTTTTTGGCTCGCTCAATGGTTAAAAAAGGTTGATCATTGGTTCCCGGATTATTATCATCACCGGCTGGAGAAACGTAAAAATCAGTCGCCATTAGCTTAAAATGCGGGGTCATAAATACAATTGATAATACTAAAATGATTTTTGGCAATAATGAGGTCTTCATTTTCAATTTTTTTGATTAATAAAACACAGATTACACAAATATAACTGATTGGCACAAATTATTTTATCAAAGGAACAGGATTTTCAACATGACCGCGGGGTCGTATGTTCTTTCCTTTTATTCCCTGATCTCCCAGATCCTCACGTGCATTTTCCGCCAATTGCATAAGAGACTCGACTATGTTGGGATGTTGTCCGGCAACATTTACCGAAGAACTTATATCGTTGACAACATCGAATAATAAAGGAGAGGTACCTTCACCCTTCCTGAAGTGCGGATGATTTACAGGATTATCCACTGGCAGGAACAATTTCCAGCGATCACTGCGAACAGCCTGAAGCTGATCAACCTGATAATAATAAAAAACTTCATAGGGAGTCCAGGCATTTGTTGCACCGAACATGAGCGGCCGTATATCATGACCGTCAATCACACGGTCTGCAGGAGGTTTGGTGCCGGCAAGATAAGCAATGGTAGGCAAAATATCCATTGTGGTGCAGAGTTCACCACATACGGTTCCTGCCGGAATACTACCCGGCCACCACATGATGGCAGGAACCCGGAATCCTCCTTCGGCAGTTGCATATCCGCGACCATGCAACGGGAGATTACTTCCCCGCCGCACATCGTAATTTGGCGCATCTGCATTAACATCGCCGGCTAGCGGTGATCCGTTATCCGATGTCCAGATCACCAGTGTACGATTACCTATCCCAAGCTCTTTGAGTTTATCAAGTATTTTTCCGGTAGACCAATCCAATTCTTCGACAGCATCACCCCACGGACCGTTAGCACTTTTACCTCTGAAACGGGGACTAGAAAATGGCTTTGCGGAGCTTCCCGGCATATTATGCGGTAAGTAAAGAAAAAAAGGACGATCGCTATTTTCTTCGATGAACTTCAATGCCCTTTCCGTTTCCCGTTTGGTCAGCAAATTTCGGTCAGCCGGCGCTTCGATAACTTTTCCGTTTTCTATCAAAGGCAAAGGAGGCCATTCTGACCCGCCGAATCTATCTCCTAATCGCTTCCCTGTCGCTTCAATCATATCATCACTATAGGGGAGTCCGAAAAAAGAATCAAATCCCTGACTTGTAGGAAGAAATTCTGGTTGATCCCCTAAATGCCACTTGCCGATAGCCATGGTGGCATAATTCTGTTTATTGAGCAGTTCTGCTAAAGTTATTTCATCAGGATTCAGACCGTAAGGAGAGACAGGTCGCAGAACGTTCTTGTCACGTGGATTATTATTCATGCCAACCCGTTGGGCATAACAACCGGTCATAATACTTGCCCTCGATGGGGTACATACACAAGAAGAAGAATAAAAATGGGTAAATCTGCGACCCTCCCGGGCCATAAGAGAGAGATGCGGAGTGCGATTTGCTTCGGAACCAAATGGTTCTATATCTCCATATCCTAAATTATCGCATAAAATGAGGATAAAATTGGGCTTCTCATAATCCTGCTCTCTTATCATGACAGTATTGAAAATCAAAAAGACTGCAGGTATAATCCGGAGTAATCCAAAATTAATATTTAACATATAGCAATAATTTTTTTAATGTATCGTATTTTTCTCAGTTTATCATTATTTGAATACATAGCAACGTTCTGATAAACAAAACCGATCCCCCCTTACCGGAGCTAATATTGTATTACTTTATACTGTTTTTTATGGGCACTACTTCAAATTTAGAAGGGAGGTAACTCCTCTATAAAATCCACTGACTTCCCTCAAAATGGTAATTTACGAATAATAAACTTTACACTTTATTAATAGTCATTAATTACGGTATATCCGCCTCTGAAATCTTTATCGTCCATGCATGATCGCAGGGAAGGTTATTACGGATTTTGTCCGGTATATAAATTTCAATGCCTGAATCTGTATTTTTCCATTTTAGTGATCCCCTTGCACCTAATAACGACAATTTTGCACTTTTTGCTGCCTTTATTCCTTTAATCCCTATTTTGGAAGGTATTCCCGCATTAGCCTCCTTTTCCAAATAAACTGCATAAACCATTTTAGTATCCTTTTTACGGGTAAGGCATATGTTTTCATATTTATAAGGCTGAACGGGTTTTGTTTTATAAATTGCTTCATCATTGATTTCCATCCATAAACCTATATTTTTTAAGCGTTTATATGCAACCTGATCGAAATCGCCATCCGGCCCCGGACCAATATTTAAAAGCAGGTTGCCACCTTTGGCAACAATATCGACAAGCATGTGTATCAGTTCACGAACAGATTTATAATCATCATCGGGTTTGAATGACCAACTGCTGCCCATGGTAATACATGACTCCCAAGGAGAAAGAATGGCGTCTTCGGGAACATGTTGCTCAGGTGTCAGGTAATTTGTATAAGGCCCTTTCTGACCTCGGTCAACTATAATGATTCCCGGTTGATTCTTTCTGGCCATTTCGGCTATCCCTGGCATATCTATATCCTGATTATTTCTCGATGGATTAACCCAGCCGCCATCCAGCCAAAGGATGTCAACATTTCCGTAACCAATCATTAATTCCTCAATCTGATTATAAGTAAAATTTTTAAACTTTTGCCATTTTCCGGGATATTCCTCCGGATCATAATTGGCATTCCTGTCAGGCGTTGCCCTGTAAGGCCACCAGAAATATTCAGAATGCCAGTCGGGCTTTGAAAAATAAGCACCTGTCATGAATCCCTCCTCCCTGAATGTATCAAAAATTACTTTGGTCACATTGGCTTTCGGATTGACATGAAAAGGACATTTTTCCGATGTTATCTTATAGTCCGTTTGCTTTGTATCAAACATACAAAATCCGTCATGGTGCTTGGTTGTGAATATTACATATTTCATTCCTGCTTCCTTAGCCGCTTTTGCCCATTTTCCCGGACTAAAGCCTACCGGATTAAAGGTTTTCTGAAGATCTTCATAATCCTTCTTATACTGACAATAGTCAGGGTGCAGAGATTCAGGCCTGTTTGCTTTTATCCATTCTCTGTCTTCGTTGCAAAGCGACCATGATTCAACTATACCCCACTGGCTGTATGCCCCCCAGTGCATAAACAATCCGAACTTAAGATCCTGCCATTTTTCGAGCTTTTCCGCTAATAATGGATCTTCAATTGAAGAGAAATTTCCAAAAGATTCCATCTTCGAAAAAATCTGAAATATTAAAAAAATAATAAAAATAAATTTGGGTTTCATAAAAATAATTTAAATCTATTGAGTGTTACAAATGTTTCCTTTAAAGATAATGGATGATATAACTAAATAAAATTAAAATAAACTAAAAAATAAATAGGAACTTCCGTAATGCAAATCTGATGAATACCAGAAAAAATATGATATTCTCAGATTAAAACCATTTTTTTCTTTTAAAATATATAATCATACTAATCAGAACTATTAATATAACCACCCAGATAGCAGCATATCCGTATTTCCATTGTAATTCCGGCATATTCGTAAAATTCATTCCGTAAATGCCGGCAATAAAAGTCAAGGGTATAAAAATTGTTGCAACTACTGTGAGTGTTTTCATTACCTGATTCATACGGTGCCCCTGTACGGAAAAAAATAAATTCGCACTACTTTCAAGGGATGATATAATTGTATCGCATCTGTCTATCAGCGTCAGGCATAAATCTTTTATCTCCAAAAAATAATTAAGATTCCTTCCTTCAATATATTGACTTGTTTCCCTTTCGATGATCGCAATAAATTCCTTTATCGGATGTATGGCTTTTTTAATGAAATAAACAAATTTTTTATGTTTCTCAATTTTCTCCAGAATAGATGGATCCGGATCTTCATTTATATTGGCTAAATTTAGTTTGTCAGCTTCACTATCTATTATCTCCAACGTTTTAAAATAATTATCGAGAATAGCCTCCAGCATTGCATAAAGTAAATAGTCAGACCCTCT
>Ga0180433_10011585_pt1 | contig 10442 bp, 10 predicted proteins | sample SS_ome_8_FD_132980 | JGI IMG/M metagenome (GOLD analysis project Ga0180433, IMG submission 132980) | Hypersaline lake sediment archaeal communities from the Salton Sea, California, USA - SS_1_D_1 metaG | ecosystem: Environmental > Aquatic > Non-marine Saline and Alkaline > Hypersaline >...
AATGATTATTCTTAGGGACCCTATTATGAGAATAGGGCTTCCTTTCTTGGAGTTTATGTTTGAATAATTATTCTGTGTAAAAACAAAGAATTCCCATAAGAAATCAAGTTGACTCCCGAGTCTCAAGAGTTAAATTTGAGTCATTTATAATATTGAAAAAGATAGATCTCCCGAGCAATATGTATTCTGAACACTCTGGATAAAGGCTAAAAAACTATTTATATGTTTTTTTCTTTAATTTGTTAATTATTTTTAAAATAAAGGCTAAAAAAAAATGAATGACGATATTCCAAAACCATGGTTCGATTATTGGCCAGAAGGCGTTCCCAAAAGTATTGATTATAAAAAAATATCCTTAGGACAAATGTTTAATGATACCGTCGCAGAATTTCCAGATTCTCAAGCAATTTTCTTTCAAGGGTGGCGTTGCACTTACACCGAATTGAAAGAGATGATCGATAGTTTTGCGGTGGGTCTTGCAAAATTAGGAGTTAAGAAGGGAGACATTGTGGCGATTGATGTACCAAATGTCCCTCAATTCATAATTGCATATTATGCAATCGTAAAACTAGGAGCAATTGTAAATCCCATCATTCCCCTGCATAAATTCGTAGAAATTGCATATCAAATGAATGATTCAAATAGTAAAGTATTGATTATCTTAGATGCCTTATATGAAGGATATCTACGCGGCAGAGAACTTAGTAAGATGGAAACCTTAGAACATATCATCCTAACGGGCATTTCAGAATATTTATCTCCCATCAAAGCGACGTTAGGAAAACTGTTAGGAAAGGTTCCTTATATGAAACCAAAATTATGGCCAGAAAAAGTAGGGGATATTCAATTTCACAAATTTCAGGATATGCTGGAAAATGATCCAAGCAAACTTCCAGAAATAATGATTAACCCTAAAACAGATCCCGGAACTTTAATTTATACTGGAGGGACTACGGGAGTCCCAAAAGGAGTGAAATTATCTCATTTTAATTTGATTGCAAATGCGCAACAGGGCACTGAATGGTTATTTAATCAAGTTCCCGAAACGAGAGGATCTAGAGGGAAAGGCGGTTCAGGATGTTTAATTCCTTTTGGACATGTATTTGGCCTTTCTACGGGGATGAATCTCGCCGTGTATGCCGGATATAAGCTAATTTTATATGCCGCACCTCCTGAAAAACGATCTGATGTGTTGAAATTGTTAATGAAAGAGGGAGGAGTATATATCCCGGCGGTACCCACCTTATATAATCAAATTAACCAAGATCTCGATTCAGAAAAATATAAGGGAAAATTACACTCATTGGTGGCATGTCTCAGCGGAGGATCTTCCTTACCACCAGAGATAAAAAGAAAATTCGAAGATTTAACGGGCGCGTTAATCATAGAAGGCTATGGAGCGAGTGAAACTGCCCCCATTGTCACGGCGGCTCCCTTTCATCGATATAAAATTGGATCCCCAGGTATTCCCGTGTCAGACACGTTAATTAAAATCATGGATGTCGAAGAAGGCACCCATATGCTCCCGATTTGTCCGCATAGCAATTGCGAGGATTGCGACCCCGAAGAAGCAGAAAAATATATAGGTGAATTATGCGTACACGGACCTCAAGTAATGCTCGGGTATTTGAATAAACCAAAGGCAACTGAAAGAGCGCTAAGAAAAGATTCACAAGGTCGCATATGGTATTATACTTCGGATATTTCGTGTATAGATGCGGAAGGTTATTTACATATTAAAGATAGAAAACGAGATATGATCAAATATAAAGGCCATGGAGTCTTTCCCGCGGAAGTGGAGAATCTTATTTATCAAAATCCCGCGGTAAATGAAGTAGGAGTGGTGGGTGCCCCTCACCCTTCAGGAGTGGGAGAAACCATAAAAGCGTACATCTCTATAAAACCAGAATATAAGGGAAAAATCACCGAAGAAGAGATGATCGCATGGTGTCAGGAAAATATCTCCCCATATAAATATCCCCGAGAAGTCCAGTTCATCGAAGAATTACCCAAAACCCTAATCGGAAAAATTAAACGAAGGGACCTCAGAGAAGAATAAAGTATTAATTCTTTTTATTAATTCTTTTTTACTTAGGACTGTACTTATATTTTTGTATCGCTCGCAATAAGGTAGTTGCGGCTAATTCAGCACAATGTTTATGGTCGGGTGGAAGTCCATGTAAAGCCTCATCGATCATTTTTTCAGTTAAATTTTCCGCATAGTCTATCGACTTGCCCTTGATCATCATCGTGGTTTGACTCCCTGCCGCTACAGTTGCCCCACAACCATCGGTAATATATTTCGCATCCTCGATGATCTCATCTTTAATCTTTAAGTAAAATTGCATGGTGTCCCCGCAAGGCCCCTCATAGGCATGCCATACACTCCGCTCTTCTTCCAGAATCTCACCCCAATTCTGGGGATTATGAAATAGTTTCACTACGTATTCATTATACGTCTTGAGCTCTTCCTCGAGAATTTCTTGCTCAAGGTGTGCCACAAAATCATCAAAATTTTTATAAGACATGCGGTCTATTCTGAGGTCTTTTAAGTTTTAAATAAAATCTTATGCGACATTTTATAGATATCGATAAAGCTGGAGACGTGAACTTGAGGCCTTACGCCTTCAATCGACCGAATCCTCTTTTTTATAAAACGCCATAGCGATTTTTCATCTTCCGCATAAACTTGGAGAATAATATCATGGTCCCCCGTGGAAGTCGCGACTAATTGAATTTCATCGTAGGTAGCTAATCTCTCTGCAATATCTTTGGTTTTTCCATGTTCGGTGGTAAGACCCAAAATCGCCACCGATTCAAAGCCCACCTTAAGCGGACATACCACCGTATCAAAATTCCTGATGATCCCCTTTTCCACCATATTTTGCACTCGATTATGAATGGTGCTTGCGGCTAAACCCACTTTCTCGCTTAGTTTCTGATAGGATATCCGATACTCTTCTTGAAGTAAATTCAGAATTCTCTTATCCTTATCATCTATTTGATAATCATTTTCATCCAATGTTATCATCTTATCCCCATCTTTTCTTAATTATTTAATTCATTTTTTACTGTATTATAAATTTTTTTTATTGCGATACTTGCGCGTGAGTCGGGAGAGTGATCCACCACTGCTTCGGCAAAAGACATCGCCTTCGGAATGGACAAATCAAAGGGTATTTTACCCAGCACGCGATATTTTGTATCCGCAATATATTTTTTAAATTCCTCTTGGAAAGGGCTATCCAGATCTGCCTTATTTATGACAATTCCGAACGGAATATCAAACTGCTGAACGACCTCAATCGCTCTGATGAGATCATGAAGCCCCGAGGGAGTTGGTTCGGTAATGGTGATCACATAATCTAACCCCGAAACCGTGGCAATCACCGGACAGCCGATACCCGGAGGGCCATCAATTATAATGAGATCACACTCATTGTATTCCTTAAGCTGCTTTGCATATTCTTTACTTTCAGACACCAATTTCCCTGACGTAGTACTGCCTAACCGAGTCTTTCCATACACGAGGGGAAGCCCTATTTTTGTCTGATAAGAGATGATCTCCCCGCTTTTAACGGCATTTATTTCAAAGGCGTGTTCCGGGCATAATACTTTGCATGCTCCACAGCCTTCACAGGCTAAATAATCGATAATAGGGACACTATTCTCCTCATCCCATTTCAGCGCATTGAATTCACAAAAATGCTCCTCAATGCATTGCTTGCATTGAACACATTTGTCTTCTAAAAAGGTAGCTTTCAAGGTGGTAAAAGTATCGTGTGATTGAATTTGGTCTTCAGATTCCGCAGGTAAGATTAACGCCAAATTAGGAGCGTCTACATCACAATCTAGGATAATCGCGTTAACATCAGGGTCTTTATTTGCTAATGACGCCAGCGACGCGGTTAGAGACGTTTTGCCTACCCCGCCTTTTCCGGATATAATTCCGATTGCTTTTGGGTCCATTTTTAATTCCCTCCTAATGAGTCTAACCACTTTTTTAAATTTATAAAAATCTGCTGAAACGCCTTATAGCCTTCAGCGTCTTTATATTCGCTGTTTTTTGCCATAATGGGGACGCCTTGGCAATATGATTGCACTATATTATCGTCTAAAGGAATATCCCCCAAAATCTCGATGTTTGCCTCTTTCAATTCCTCTAGGAACTGCTCCCTAAACCCGAGCAGGGACGAACGATTGACGATAGCCTTATAATCTTTTTTTAAAAGTTGTATTAATTCAATGATGCGCAACAAATCTAATTTTCCGAATTTAGTAGGTTCTGTCACGGGGATTACGATATCCGCTTTATCAATGAGTGCCTCTACATCACAATGAGCCCCCGGAGCGGTGTCCAATACAATCCGATCGTATTTATCGGGCTCTTTTTCCATAATCTCCTCCATTTGCTCCAGCAAAGCCTCTACTACAGCCACCGAACGCATTTCAGAAGGCTTTAGCTCCCCTAACAATAGATCTATCCCCCCTACACTCGTGTAATAAGTCCAACCTATCGGCTGAAAATCGGGTTCAATGGCCTCTTCGGGGCAAATCTTATAGCATAACTGACATCCCGAACATACCGATAAGATCGGGATAGGATATTGATCCTTTACATGAAGCAATGCATGAGTGGCACAATTTTCCGCACAGAGCCCGCATTTTGAGCACTTTGCTTTTATAATCTTCGGTTTGAAGAAGGGTACCTCCTTCGGGTTCTCCAATTCCCCGCCCAGCAATAAAAAGGTGTTCGGATTTTCTACATCTCCATCAATAAGGAGGACGTTATGTCCCGCATCTTTAAACATCACGGCAATATTGACCGCACATAATGTTTTTCCCGTCCCACCTTTTCCTCCAGTCACACATATTATTTTAGCTTTATTATCCATTTTTATAAAAACCACATCTTATAATTAAAATTTATGAATTTGAAACTTATCATACTCTGCTTAGCCTTGACCGCCCAATCCATAATGGGACCCAACATTCGCAGAACTAATTTTTTTTAGGGCATTCTTTTTGAAAAGATTAACTGCCTCTTTTATCGTGATTTGTTTCTCGGGAGCTTGATAAGTCTCTATATTAAGTGCATTCAGAGATTCTACCGCATTAGGCCCAATAGATCCTATGATCGCCGCTGTGGCATTATTATTACCTATAATCCCCCCTGCTTGGATCCCCGCGCCCCCCATCGCATTCATCGCTTCGTTTTGGACAACTTTCACGGAATCTATTTCTCCCTCTTTCAGTTCCACAAAGGTAAAATTTTTACATCGACCAAAATTAGGATTTACAATATCCTCCAAGCCGCCTTCCTTCATCGAAGGTATGGCAATGACGATTTTCATTGGTTCTTCTTGCTTCCTTTAGATTTTATTGATAAAATAAAAATTTTAATTAAAAAAAAAAATTAAAAATCCGAAAAATTTATTATTTAATTTGTAACTTTGGTTTAATTGGAGTTGCTCCACCAAAATTCGTGATTACTGGACAGTGAGTGAATACCTTATCCATTAATTCTTGAACTTTCTCTTTTGGAGCATCTGCCTTGATTCTTATGACGGGTTCGAGTTTATCATATCCCGGTAACTTAGAATCATCCATCCCAAAAAGAGACCCCAGATTTAGATGACCTCGGGAAAAGACTTTCATCTCTTCAATTTTTATATCCATAAGTATAGCCCAGAATTTGGTAACGGCTATAATGCATGCTCCAATAGATGCTAAAATCACTAATAAGGGTGACGGCCCTTTATTGGTTCCGCTTAATCCGCCTGGAGCGTCAATTAATAATTTAAAATCATCCCCGGCAGGATTTCCCATGGTACACATGGTTTGCATACCATCGGGCAACATTTCACATTCTATATTGAAGTTCTTTTCACCAGCACTCCAATCTTTCTTTATTGCCTCAACAGTTTCTTCAAAACTTGGCATATTTTTTTTCACTTTTTTTGGTTATTTTCGATATATACATTCAATTTTTTTGGTGATAAATCGAATAGTATTCGTTTAATATAATATTTTATGATTTTTAATGTATTTCAAATTTTTTTCGGATGATTTATTTAGTATTACGGTTATAGGAAATTAATTTGAAAATATAAACCTTATTCGAATAATTTGTAAGAAAGGGGTTCATATGTAGAATACTGTTCGTCTATCTTGTTCAGATTTGAATAAAATTCGAAAGTTTTAAATAGCCAAGATCATTAATTGCAATATTCACCATTTTTCACACGTAAAGGTGGTAAGTTCGTCACAGAACACCAACCCCAAAAAAAAGATCTCACATTCTTTTTAAATTAGACGGGCTTACCATCTTTAATTCTTTTAACATCTAATAACAGGAGAGAGGTCTACTTTTTTATCGCTTTTTAACTTATTAGGCTAATTAAGAAATGCGGTAAATTAAAAAAAAAGCGATTGTTTGCGAACAGCTAAGGTTAAATAGGAGAAGATCCTTTTAAAGTCATGGTGCGAATTTTAGCGGTGGGGATGCGGGATTATAAGGTCATGGGACGAGACCAGTTTTGGGTCCAAATAAGTGAAGATGAGCGAAACGCGGTGATGATTTATTACGTATGTACGGATGGCAGAGTAATTCCTATGAGAAAAGAATTATATCCCTTGACCAGCGTGGTGTCCGCGGTAGAGAAGTTCAATGCGGGCTATTATGTGGAGCCGCCGGTGGAAGTGGAGAATATAGAAGCTCTACCCGACTATTTAGGGAAGTTTGAGATCCTCAGCTTCGGGCATTGTAAATATAATCCAGAATTATGATTATTTTTAAAAGCAATCTTCCATGGGATCGCGGGAGTCTATTAAAATGTTCCAGAGTAATAGATCATCTTCTGAAGCTCCAAGAATTTTATATTTGTCTTTTGTAGAATTGATGAATTTATAAAAATATCCCTCTTGATTCTTAGTCTCCCATAAAAATTCACCACTTTTGAAGTCCCACGGGATAAATGACATGTTTGCCGTGATACTAAAAATATATTTCCCCTCCGGCGTAAACGATGCTGTTTGTAAAGGATCGCTCTCATTCTTGACAATTTTAATGACTTCTCCACTAATTATGTCGAAAACTTTTACGGTTTTATCATAAGGGCATGCAACTAAGTATCTACTTTCTGGAGAAAAACTAAATTGGTAAAAATATTTTTTTCACCTTTTAACCAATGAGAATGCGCTTTATCTCTCATCGGGAGTTATTAAGATATCTTGGAAATATCTTATGGCAGGTCCTGGACCTTCTTTAATTAAAGTATTGACTTTTCCCTTCCTATCTTGAAATATACAAATTTATCGCATAATCAAAGAGGTATAGAGAGGATTTAAAAATATTACATATTTCAATATTTATATTTCTTTTTCTAGATGGTACTCAACCGAATTCAAGATACTCTTCTTCATTGATTTTTCAAAAGAATTGCATAATCTATACCGTTTTTTACAAAAATTTATAAATTACCACGTTGAACATAGTATATCAAAAGGTATAATCGGGATCATCTCTGAGTTGTTCTTCAAAGTGGTTGAGCGATTACTAAATAAAGAAGAGCTGGCTGTGTTTAAAACGATAAAGGCCTATTTGAAAAATAAACACTTTTTTAAAGTCGAAGAAATCATTTCGTTTTTAAATTTCAATTTAGACAAGTCCTTAAATCTCAACGCGTTAAGAATCCGCGAAATTCTTGAGTCATTGATGAAAAAACACTTGATAGCTCCCCGCTCAAAATTTACGTTTGAAGATATTTTATCCAATCCTAAAAGAAAAGCCGTTTATCATTATATTGAGGAAAATCCCGGCACGTATTTTACGGAGATTCGGAAGGCTAAAGAGTTAGGGTCAAGGCAAACGATTTGGCATCTAAACATGTTAAAAAAATTCCAGTTGATCCGCTCCCTTCATATCGATAATCGGGACATCTTTTTTAAATTTGGGATGGAGGATGAGTACGATGAATATTATTATTATCTCCGGAACGAGAAGGTGAAAGAAATAATTGGCTTTTTGGAGAAGAATCCAACGCCAATTGGACCGACTGAACTTTCAGAGGATTTATCGATGCACTATAATACCGTGACTAAATATTTAGAAGTGTTAGTCTTTCTAGAACTTGTTGAGCTCCAGGTGGAAGGGAGAAACAATTTCTATCTATTTAACTCTGCTAATTATAAAAAGGTTAGTGAGTTGATAGAAACGTCTATATCATGAAGACCAACGGATGAGTTCTTAATTTACAGCAAATTCATTGACCTTCATAAAGTTCTTGGGTTAATTTCACAGTTGTCCCACATTGATTTAAATAGGCGTCTAAATGCAAATGTATCATACAATATTTTTTTAGAATTTGAATAAAAAGAGGAAATACAAGTAAAATGACAAGAATTCGAAAAAAAATTACTAAAAAGATTAAGTTTTTCTTTTTACTATGGGTTATTATTTTCAGTTTTTTTGGTATTGGATTAATTTCTAATACAAATACCGATATGACTCGACTCATAATAGAAAACGAAACCCCTAAAATGAGTGGGACCTATTCCGAATTATTCTCTTTAAAGTTGGGTTCAAATCTCCACTCTTATAATCTTAGAATAGATGATTTTAATCGAGATGGACAAAGAGAATTTGTGATCAAAGAAATAGAAAATTCAACGAATCAAAAACTTGATTTTTACGGATGGAATGGATCTACTTTTATTAAAATACAACAATTTTCCTTGCCTAGCATAGCAACATGGGGATTTGTTTCTGGAAATGTCGATGATGATGAAAATAGAGAATTAGTTATCGGTACTTGTAAAGCGGCAACTCCAGTAATTTTAATTTATGAAGTGAATGCTGCTTTTGAGATTTCTTTGGAATATGAAATTTATCCTCCCCTTGGAGACCAAGAAAATCTATTTATATTTTTGGGTGATTTCGATAATGATCTTATCGATGAGATAAGTTATTGTAGTAATGTTAATATTGAAAGTACTGGACGTTATGGGATATATAATTTTAATGGGACAGGCTATGATGAGGTTTTTTGGGGAAATGATGGTCCGTCTTGGAGTCATGAAGTAAGCGGCGGTGATTTTGATGGCGATGGGATAATGGAAGCACTATTTGGTTTCGGTTATAGCAACTGAAAGATGGAGATATTGATATATATGACTATTCTGGAACTTATACTAAAACGCAAACTGTAGATGCGGATAGAGATCCCATTATGTCAGAGATTCATCGTGATGTCAATGGGGATGGGATTGCCGATATAGTCGTGTCAACTGGAGTTTATCTTGATAAAAAAGTGGAGATCTTTTCTTATTCAGGAGGTCTTTATTCGTCTAATGGGACATTTGGTTCTACGGGGGCTTCTGATATTAGGACATACGCAAGTTGTGGTAATGTTGATTTAGATCCCGGTAATGAAGTCATTCATAATGTAGCCACAGATCAAATAAGAATAACCCGATATGACTCGGGTTCATATACTACAAATACTACCTTTTCAATAAGCGGTAGTCCTACAGAATTTAGAGATCTATATGTGGATTACTTAATTGATAATAATTATTGCGATATTATCGTAATACTAAAATATGGCAGCGACAGTTATTTGAAAATTTATCGGAATGATGATTTACCCCTTCCCAGTGGCCCTTCTCCCGATTCATTTACATTATCCGCGGACGCAGATAGTCCCGATACTGATGGTGAATTCAATTTAAATTGGACCGCTTCTGAGAATGCAGATAATTATTCCGTGTATGTGGATACCAAATTCATTTCTGAACTCAATGGAACTCAAACTGGGCTTAGTTCTGATATTACAGATCTAAGTTACCCCATTTCAGGTTTAAGTAATGGAACCTATTATTATGCCATCCAAGCTAAAAATGAGAATGGAGCAACCGTTTCCAATTGTATTGAGATAACTGTTCAAATTCCCCCTCCAGTTCCTTATGATTGGAGTTTTGAAACTACAATACCCTATCCTATAGTTGAAGTTTATGATGTTGATCAAGATGGTAATTTAGAGTTGTGGTGCAAGGATATTACAAACAAGAAGGTTCGTGTATTTGAAGCAAGTACAGCTGATAATTATGATGAGATATGGAATATGACTTTTGGTCCAACAGATGATGATTTACCCGATATAGAATATGGAGATACAGATAAGGATGGAAAACTAGAAGCCCTTATGACTACTTATCATTGGGCGGATTCTTCGCATCTTTGGATTATTGAATGTACTGGGGATAATTCCTTTACCCTCACATGGAGTACTGATACTACCTCGTATTGTGGTAGAGAATCTAGAGTAGATAGCGGAGATGTTGATGGCGATGGCTATGATGAGATTTTTTTAGCTTGTACTGAATGGAATACGCAGGTTTATGAAAATACGGGAGATAATAGTTATACATATCGTCTTGAA
>Ga0180433_10011586_pt1 | contig 10442 bp, 9 predicted proteins | sample SS_ome_8_FD_132980 | JGI IMG/M metagenome (GOLD analysis project Ga0180433, IMG submission 132980) | Hypersaline lake sediment archaeal communities from the Salton Sea, California, USA - SS_1_D_1 metaG | ecosystem: Environmental > Aquatic > Non-marine Saline and Alkaline > Hypersaline > Sediment...
TATGCATCTATGCCTAGAGCATATAAGCCTAAAGCCGCAATAGGAGCAGTCCAAGCAGCAATTGATTTGGGAGGATTTAAAGCCGTAAAACTTAGAATAGGCAAAAGTGTGAAAAAAGATGAAGCCCTAATTAAAGAAGTTAGAGACAATTTTCCAGATATAAGGATTAAAGTTGACGCAAATTCTGCTTATACTGTGGTAAGAGAGGCTTTAAAAGTTGCTAATATATGTGAGAAATATAATGTTGATTGGCTAGAAGAACCCTTACCCTCTGATAATCTAAATGGTCTCGCCTTATTAAGGAGTCAATCGCCGGTTGACATTGCTGGGGGAGAAAATGATATGGGAATCTTTAGATTTAAAGATATTCTTTCTAAGGGGTGTTATGATATTGTGCAACCAGATGTCACTCGCAGTGGAGGTTTTCTCCAAATTAAAAAAATTGATGCTCTTGCTGAGGTCAATGGAGTCCAATTAGTGCCTCATATTTTTGGATTTGGACACATTCTTGCGGCAAATCTCCATTTAATTATGGCAACGAGATGTGATTGGTGTGAATTTCCCTTTATTCCTGATGAATATCAAATTCTTGAAGAGCCAATACAATGTAAAAATGGCTTTGTAAAAGCGTTAGATAAACCCGGTCTGGGCGTTAAAATCAACCAGAAAACATTCGAAGAGAATGTTCTTAAGTATAATTAATTAAAATTTTTTTTACGTTTATTGATCCATATTTTCTTTCATTTGCTCCCTACTTTATAAAAGGCGTGAAGTATAGACCAAATAGGCCATAAATATCAAACTTCTATAACTTATAAATTATAACAACCGCGGTATCTTTAAATATTAGGAAATTCATAAGAGAGCATGATATAAATATAAATAAATATTGAGAAATCCAAACATAAAAAAATGAAGGGAAAAAGAGTAATAGAGTCAATTATATTAGGTGTTATATTAATTTTAATGATAATTTCAGTAATTATAATTACACCACATTTTAATTACCAACGAGAAACACCCATATATACCGATTTTTCAGTGCGTTCTTCCACCAATTCTGATTCTTTTCTTTCTATGTGGAATACAAATTATATAAGTCAAGGTTCAAGTAATATTGGAGTAGTACGTTTACCATTACAATCGAACGGTACATATGATTTTGTAGTAGATTGGGGGGATAACAACAGTAATACTATTACCAGTTGGAACCAAATTTCTGTTACTCATACATATCTCTCTCCAGGTATATATTTTATTAATATAACGGGAACTATTATTGGTTGGAGTTTTAATAATGGAGGAGATCGCCTAAAGCTAATCAACGTTCTCCAGTGGGGATCCCTTAGATTGACTAATGGAGGAGGATACTTTTATGGCTGTTCCAATTTAAACCTAACTGCAGTTGACAGTTTAAATTTGACTGGCATTACAAATTTTCGAGAATTCTTCAGAGATTGCCATAATCTTGGTAGTAGTGGTAATATGAATGGTTGGGATGTGTCAAGCGCTAAAGATATGAGTTACATGTTTTTCAATGCATACTCATTTAATCAACCTATTTATAGCTGGAATATTTCACAAGTAACTGTTATGAGTAGTATGTTCCGAGAAGTGCATGCATTCAACCAACCAATTGGCAACTGGAGCGTTTCGAAAGTGAAAAAAATGGATTTTTTATTCGCAGGTGCACATTCTTTTAATCATTCAATTGAGGCTTGGGATGTTTCTTGTGTAACTGATATGAGTGAGATGTTTACTCAAGCTCGTTCATTTAATCAACCTCTTGGAAACTGGGATGTGTCAAGCGTGACGGATATGAGTTGGATGTTCTTTCAAGCAGTCAAATTTAATCAACCAATTGGAAATTGGAATGTCTCAAGTGTGACTAACATGGCTTCTTTATTTCATGTCGCAATTTTATTCAATCAATCTATTGAATCGTGGGATGTTTCCAGCGTAACAGATATGAGTTATACTTTTTCGACGACATTCTCTTTTAACCAACCTATTGCTAATTGGGATGTTTCAAATGTGGTAAAGATGATTGGAATGTTTTTTGAAGCACCCTTATTCAATCAGCCTATTGAAGATTGGGATGTTTCACAGGTAACAGATATGACTGGTATGTTTCTATCAGCTACAAAATTCAATCAACCTCTGGGAAACTGGGATGTTTCTAGTGTAACAGATATGATAGAAATGTTTGATAAGGCCAAATCTTTCAATCAACCAATTGGCAATTGGGATACTTCGAGAGTCACTAGGATGACTAGAATGTTTTACAATGCCTCTTCTTTTGATCAACCTTTAGGAGAATGGGATGTATCAAGTGTAACAGAGATGATTGAAATGTTTAATGGAATCACGTTATCTACATATAATTATGATAATTTATTGTTGGGATGGTCTCAATTACCTTTGAAACGTGGGGTAATCTTTGATGCAGGAAATTCAAGATATAGTCCTGCCGCGTTCTTTGCTCGGGAAACCCTCAACAAGAATTTTAGCTGGGAGATTACGGACGGAGGAGTAAATCTTGATACTTTGCCTTTTGTAATAGTGTTAGCTGTTGGTTTTTCTGGAGTCATAATATTTTTATTCATTAGAAAGTATAAAACCAAAATTTAACTTTTTTATTTTATGTTCTCTTGAAGAGGTTATAATTGAAGAAATACTTAATATAATATGGACTCCAAACCAAAATTGCAAGTAGCTCTTGATGTTATAGATCTTGAGAAAGCGTTACATATATCAAATCAAGTGTTCCCTTTTGTTGATATTATTGAGGCTGGGACCCCTTTGATTAAATCCGAAGGCATTAGAACGGTTAAAATACTTAAAAAGAATTTTCCAGAGAAATTAATATGTGCGGATTTAAAAACGGCCGATGCTGGATACCTCGAAGTAAAAATGGCTGCTGAGGCGGATGCGGATATTATCTCCATTCTGGCTGATGCCTACGATAGTACAATAGAAGAGGCTTTAAGGGCTTCCCACGATTATAATGTTAGAGTTATGGCTGATCTCATTGTTTCACGCAAGCCTGTTAAGCGATTGAAAGAAATCATAAATCTAAATTATAAAGGAAAAGAGTTGGATTATGCTTTAGCGCATAGTGGATTAGATCGCCAAGCTTCACGGAGAGCCCCATTGACCGAAATTGAAGCAATAGCTCAAGTTCCAAATCATCCAAAATTAGCAATAGCAGGGGGAATAAAGCCATTAGATATTCAAAACATAATACAATATCCAATAAGTATTATAATAGTAGGTGGAGCGATAACTAATGCCGAAAATCCAAGAGAGATTGCAAAACAACTCAAGGGTTTAATCAATAAACACTCATAAATGATGGCTCGTAGTTCAATTAAGAAACTATAAATGAAATCTCTTTTTCTATTCTTTATTGTCAGTATGAATGGTTTTTACGAGGACAAATCGTGAGATCTATTTCTAATGAAAAATATGAACAACTGGTTGAATATTTACAAAATATTAGCATTAATGCCCTCTTAATAGAGGATTTTGAGGAAAATCGCAACATTAATTTACGATATCTTACAGGTCAACCATCTGATGGTTTGGTATTGATTCTGGACACTGGAGAATCACACTTAATTCCATGGGACCTCTCAATTGCAAAAAAATATGCTGAAGCTGATGAGATATATGACATCGCTAATTACAAATACGATTTCTATGATATAATTAAAATAATATTAAAGAGACAATTTGGAGGTTCAAATATTCTAGTAGGTATTGATGAAAATTTTCCATACGGTTCATTTGTAAAGATGAGGAATATTATGCCTAATCTGGATTTCTTTAATGAACCACCAAAAATAGAATCAAAATTAAATGAGTTAAGGGCAACTAAAACGGAATTTGAAATGAACCAGTTGAGAAAAGCTGCAGAAATCGGTAATAAAACAATTAAAGACATCAAAAATTTTGCTGAAAACGCAACTGAACAAACGGAGAATGATTTATCCTTCTTAGTACGGAAAAAGATCGCAGAGTATGGGGGGGATGATATCGCATTCGATTCTTTAGTCGCAAATTCATCACGTGCTCATGAACTACATTGTCATCCATCTGCTACTAATCAAAAATTCACTTTACCAGGACTTGCATTAATCGATTTTGGAGCAAATTTTCAAGGATACCATTCAGATATAACAGTACCTTTTGCTTTTGGAAAACTTACTCAAGAACAAGAGAAATATGTGGAGATTGTTTTTGAATCATATCGAGGAGCAATAGAAATGGTAGATATAGGAGTACCTCTTTGGAAATTACATGCTTATGTAGAAGAATCTCTTAAAAAAGAGGGATTTAATATGCCTTATTCCTTAGGGCATGGATTAGGGCTAAGTGAACATGACTCTCCTTTCATTAGCCGAAAACCTACCGATGAATATGGATTAAAATACTGGAAAGAAATCAAATTCGAAAACGGAATGGTATTCACTATTGAACCGGGAATTTACAAACAAGGAATAGGGGGATGCCGTATTGAAAACGATATAATGATTCATAAAGGGAAAGTGGAGACCTTGACTCACTCACAATTGGTTGAGATCTCCTAATTTCTTCTAATTATTCGAAGATAAAAATCATTAATAAGATAAAAAAGAAAAGTAGATTGATTTATTCTTTTACTTCGCCGCCTTTTATTGGAAGAAATAGCAAGAATGCGATTGCAATACAAATCAAAATGAATGGAAACATTATAATGTAGCGATAGTCTGCAAGGAAAGAGATGGAGGTAAGTGTGCCACCAAATATTACAGGAGCTAATGCATAGGCTGCTTGATTAAAAGTATAATAAATTCCGGTATAGATTCCCTTTTTTCCTTCAGGGGCTAATGCCCAGAGAATAGAGAAACTGATTACAATAAATCCCATCCACGGTATTGAAGTCAAGGCCAACATTATCATCACTAAGACTGGTTGATGATTTTTATAAATTGATGGTACGACTAAGAATGCCATTAAAGAAACTGAAACAATTAACCACATTAAATAAATCTTTACTGCATTCCGTCTTCCAACTTTTTTCCATTGTCCTAATAAGCCAACGAAGTATGCAACTAGTATCATCGGACCAGAATATGCAATAAAAAGCGTAGCTGCTGCCGATTCTGGAATGCCAATATATTGAACTGCAAAACTGGAGAAAAAAGATTCCACTGAAGCGAATGCCAAGTACATAAAAAAGACCGTAGCAAGAAAAAAGGCAAAATCGCGATGATTTCTTATAATTTTAGCAGATTGTCGATATGAAATGAACCTCTGGCCTTTCTTTTCTGCTTCCTTAATTGGTGCCTTCGATATTTTGGCTTTATACGTATTTGGATCTATCTCTATTTTTCTATCCGAAATCTCCAAGAATTTATCCCCTGTAGGCGTTTCATTTACCGTTAATAAATGAGCTCCGAGTAACAGAATCATTAGTACACCAACGATGATGAAGCCTATCGCATCAAACCATACACCAGATAATCCCGGAATTGCCCCAACTACGATAGGGATGACAAATCCAAATAGCCCACCTAAATTTGCAATGAATTGCTGGATTGCACTTCCTTTTGAATATACTTTCTGAGAGGTATAATCCGGAAGAATGGCAATGGATGCCGAACGATAAATTGACATAGCAAGATCAAATAGAAAGATAATTAAAATTAACCCCGCTAAAAACTGTAAAAACGGAATCATAACAAAAAAAACCACCGAACTGAGAGTACCTATGATAATGTAGGGCATCCGACGTCCAATCTTACTTCTTGTCCTATCACTGAGATCTCCGAAATATGGTTGTAATATAACCGCAACGATATTATCAATAGCCATTATCGAACCTTTAATTAAATCTGAGAAAGGATTTCCTGTTATTAAAGCATCAATTAAGAGGGGGACTTTAAAATTAAAATAAGACCATGCTAATAATACGATAAAAAAAGCAAAAGAGATAAATACTGTTCTCTTAACCGAAAGGGAATCAGGTGCTGAAGGTTCCATTCGAGGTTCATAGGGAAGAAAATCCATCTCTTCAAGGTTTTTATTAGTTTCTGTCATGTTTTTCTAACTCTTAGAAATTTTATTGAGAATAACCTAATTATGATTTTCATAGTATTTATTATTTTAAAAAATTCAACATTCTATGATAAGTGATTATCTTTATTTCTTAACTAGCACTTAAATTCCTATGACTGAGGGAAAATCTTGGTTTGAAGTTATAAAGTATAAAGAATATCTTTACGTAATTAGGGAAAGGTTAGATAGACTTGAACCTCAATTTTTAACGACATATATCAATCTTTACTTAATTTTAGGAAATAAAAAAGCACTCTTAATCGATACGGGAACGGGACTTTTTCCTTTGAAACCAGTAGTTAAAAGCATCATAGAGGATAAAAAACTTATTGTCGTAAATACTCATGGACATTTTGATCATCGAGGAGCGAATGATGAGTTTAGCGAAATTTTTGCTCATTCCTTAGAAGTTTTTGAACTTTCTAAGCCTTTCGACGTATCCTTTCTTAAAGAATATGTACAAGAGAGCGTTAAAAACTATGCAAAAAATAACTATATTCTGAAACCAGCCAATGCAATAAATTCTATTGAAGATGGATATGTCTTTGATCTAGGAAAGCGCTCGTTAAAAGTAATTCACACTCCTGGACATTCTCCAGGTTCAATTTCGTTATTGTCAGATAAGAACGAATTGTTTACTGGCGATACCGCTCATTATGGGACGATGTACCTACCGAAACGTAAAGAATTTCCCATAATATTGTCAAGTTTACAGAAAATGCTTGATATTTGTAAAAGTTTTGGTGTTTCTGAACTATATCCCTCCCATGAAGCATTTCCGACGGGAATGGGTTTATTAGAATCACTAATTAAGGGGATTTCTAATATTGAAAATAATTGGCATTCGAAAAAAAGGAATAGGTTCTTGGATGCGTGGATTCTTGAAGATGCGAACTTTAAATATGTAATAGAATAAAAGAGATATTATAATCTGAAGAGGATTTTAAGCTGAATTCCTTATATGCATTGATGGACCATATATAATAATGGTTATCAGATCAGATTCATGGGAGTTAATAACGTATCTTTATCGGTAATTATTTTATAATCGGGATGATTCCGAATATATGTTACTGGGTAATCATCTCCTGGTTCTCCCAGTAATGCAAGTCGCAGTACGGTGTTTGCCCAATCATAAGGACTCCCATTTCGACAATACAACCGAATTCGTTTTGCTTCCAAAATTTGTTTCAATCCCAAAGTAAAAGCATATTTTGGAAAATTTTCTAAATTTCCCCCAACTTGAGCGCGAATTGCATTCATAGTAATGGTGTATGGATTTAATTGCACTTTTCGAGGCTCAGAATCAGCAATTCTTGCTGAAGGTTCATTAAACGCCACATGACCATGAATTCCAATGCCTCCATAACATGTATCGATCCCTTTAATCTCCCGTATCCTTTTTGATAATTTATGGATATTTAATTCATCGGGGAAAACAACTTGATCATTGTTAAGGCCATGGCCATCCTTGAGAGGAATAAGAAAGAGCATTTTAACCATTCTTTTAAAGCTTAAGGGATGAATGGTCGTAAGTGCAAATCCATCCTCATCGCAATATTCATCCATAAAGAAAAACCAACAATGTTCCAAAGAAAGTTGCTCATTTTCAATCATAGCTGTTAATATTGGATATTGTCCTGTTGGTCCAACCGGTAGAATGAGTTTGGTGGGCTTTTGCTGAGTATTGTTTTCATAAATTTCATTAAAAATACTCTTAGCAAAATGATAATGTAGATCATCTAAATTCTTACATACTTCAATATGATCTCTCGCCTGTTCAATCACTTCTTCTGGTGTTAATTTTAATAATGCTCGGATCTCATCATTCCTATTCGAGATCATTTATCACCTAGCATTTTTAATATATTCTCTGAAAATATAAGCTTTTGAGTTTGTTTATCTAAATTTAAGTTTTTTAATCGCTGCTTATCTTCGTTAAGAATTTGTGTAATCTGATTATAAAATACATCAGTTCCGAAGACTATTTTTTTAAAAGCATCTTTCCACCATAAATAATGGTTCATACCGATTGCATCCGCTCTCATTCTCCAGCCTTGTGGTGCTCCTGATAGATCCGAATACACATTTTGTTTCATTCGAATCACCTCTGCAGCATCCTCATTCCAATGTACCCCTAAATGTGCAATTATCATGTTTAGTTTGGGGAATGAATTCGCAATCGGTTCAATGCGCATAGGATGCATGTACCATGAAGAAATATATTCTCCTTTCGCAGGCTTTATAAGTGTGACCACCCCAGTATGGAAAAGAATCGGCATTTTGAGCTCTTGTGCAGATTCCCATAATGGAAAGTAGCTAGGATCATCGTATGGCTTTTGAGGTAAAGTAATCTTTAGCATCTTAAAGCCACTTGCATAAGCTTCTTCAATTTCATCAACTTGACTATAGCCAGGTCGTATATAATACGCCCCGATGAAACGATCGGGATAGTCATCAAATGCTTCTTTTATTCCCCGATTATCTACACACTTAAAAGATTTTCCTAATCCACTCACACAACTTCTTTCAATGTTATTCTCATCCATAACTTTAAGAAGATTCTCTACATAATCAGGAGAATCAAAAATATGAGCATGACTGTCTATTATTCGCATAATTACGCTTCCTCTTTTTCTTAATTAAATTATAATTATCTTTTTTTCCTAATATTTTACTCTATTTTACGATAATTTAGATAAGAACTTTTCAATGTTTTTAATAAAATCCATTGTTTCCTTGTCAATTTGTGTTGTTAATGCATCTATGTCTCGAAAATCAGGAGGATCAACTATAATGTATTCTAAGATAGAATCTATCCCTTCTATACTCGACGGAATGCGGTAGGTATCCCAACTTTTTTTCCTAACCAAGTCCCAGTATTTTTTCTGAACAGCTTTATTATATCCTCCCAACCACACTTCAAATCTGAATTCCTTATGTAGAAATACAATCGCAATTTTTAATTTTCGCTCCTTTAATTGAGGTGGAGTCACCGCTAAATAAGTCATATCCATATATCCAAAATAGATACTGCCTGATACATTATAATCGGGATATCTATTTTTAAAATAAGATCTCAACGAGCCAAAATATTCCATTAATCCACGATATGCTTTCTGAATTATTCCCTTCTTAAGCTGATTTTGATATTCAAGCATACTCTCATGAAATGTTATCATATTAGTACTCATTCCTAATTAAATATATATATTTTTAAGAGTAAAATCGATGATGCTAAAGATGATGGTTTAAAGAAGAAAACCATAAATCTTATGTAGTTTTTTCATTCTTGAGATATTTAATTAAAGTAAAAATAGTAGATAAAGATGAAATATTTTTTAGATAGTGCAAAGATTGATGAGATTAAGTATGCATTGGAAAATTGGAGGATTCAAGGAGTCACCTCGAATCCGAAGCATATAAAAAATTCAGGAAAGCCTTTTTATTCAGTAATTAAAGAATTTGCTAGTGAATTTGACAATATAGAGTTCCCTATCTCAGTTGAAATCGATCCACATCTTTCTACTGCTAGGGAAATGATAGAGCACGCCAAGAAGATTGCTAAACTCTCACATAATTTTGTTATTAAAATACCTTGTAATGAACAAGGACTGATAGCAACCAAGAAGCTTATTGAAGCCTCGATTAAGGTTAATGTGACCTTAGTATTTACAGCTTCACAGGCATTACAAGTAGGAAGAATAGGTGCCGCGTACTGTTCGCCATTTATCGGATGGCAAGAAACATCTGGGGTGGATTGTACCCAGTTGATGTCAGATATCATCTTAATGTATCAAAATTATGACTTTGACACAGAAATAATTATGGCGGCAATAAGAAACGGAAAACAAATTGTTGAAGCAGCGGTGATGGGAGCAGATATTGTTACTGCTGGGTTTGATGTATATAAAAGTAGTTTCGAGCATCCTTTCACTGATAAAGGATTAAGGATTTTCCAAGATGCGTGGGATGATACAGAATTAGGTTCATTATGAGAGGATTTATCATTTCTAAAAAAATTAGCATGAGGCATTTGTAATGAAGCAAAAAATTACAGTTGGAGTAGTCTGTATTGCTCGTAAAACGTTTGATTTTATAGCTGCGGATGGAATATATTCCCAAATCAAGCAAAACTTAAAAAAAATTGAGAGCATCGAATGGCATTTCATCGATGATTTAGTGATTGAAATTATCGATGCTCAAAATGTTGCTGATTTTTTAGCAGCAAAACAAATTGATGCTTTAGTCTGTATAAGTGGAACGTTTGCTTTGGGACACTTGATATTGGAGTTGAACAAGAAAATCCAACGGCCGATTCTTTTATGGGGTTTAGAGGA
>Ga0180433_10011587_pt1 | contig 10441 bp, 7 predicted proteins | sample SS_ome_8_FD_132980 | JGI IMG/M metagenome (GOLD analysis project Ga0180433, IMG submission 132980) | Hypersaline lake sediment archaeal communities from the Salton Sea, California, USA - SS_1_D_1 metaG | ecosystem: Environmental > Aquatic > Non-marine Saline and Alkaline > Hypersaline > Sediment...
ATGAAACCGCTGTGGAGCAGCTCGATGTTCCTGGCACCGATGGCATCCCGGTTTGCGTTCGCCAGCACCACCACATCGATCCTGCTGACGAGCTTATCCACGGTCCGGGGCATGTATATCCTTATCATCCTTTGTTCGTCGGCGATGGTTAGCCCGGCTGCCGAGACCCAGTCCCGATATGTCGCCGGGACGAACTCGATTGATAGGAGTGGGTCAACTCTCATTCGCTCGAAGGGCGCTGAGCGGGCAAGGCACCCGATGTAGAGAACCCCGATCCTGCCGTCGGGTAGCGGATAGCCGGTTGGTAAGAGTGAGTCGGCCAGGATAACTACAAGATACAGGAGAAGCAACCTCTGAGGAGATACACTGTTCCAGGAAATTTTGAACTTCCCTCTCCGGAGGTTCTCTTCATATTCCATTTTTATCATTTCCTATAGATCGTTTTCCCGTCTTGATTTTGCTTGACCCTTCGAATACCTGTAGGATCTGTCTCAGCCATATACAATCCCACCCAGTGAATCCCACTGAAATGTAAAGAAAGCTGTTACTAAAAGATGATACCCGAATAAAGCTAACGGGCAACCCGGAGACATAATCCCGAATAGACGCATGTGGGAGTCCGATGCGAGCTCTAGATCAAGGAAAGGGCGTGCCAAGGGCCATGGTCCCGGGAATGCTCACCTGATGTCTTTTCTTTCACCATAGATTTTTATCGAAAAGCTTTCCTTCGAGATCCCCTCTCGAGGGAGACCCCGTTGGAATGGACCTACCCGACTCTTCTTCTGCTGGGCCTGCCCCTGGGCGGCTCTCTTCTCCCTGTCGTTAGCTGGCGAAGAGGAAACAGGCTGGCCCACGCGATATCCCTGGTGGTCCTCGCAGTCGCGGCGATATTCACCCTGTTCCTGTTAAACGACGTTTTGTCCAATGGTCCGTCCACGATCGAGGTCGTGCCGGGGTTCGTCCTCAACCTGGACTTCCTCGCGGTCATTATGGCGGTGCTGAGTACCTGCCTGTGCTTTGCATGCGTGCTGGCTTCCGTCTCTTACGGCGTTTTCAAGGCCAATGGGGTCCGGTATCTCTCCTCCATACTCGTGCTCTGTGCAGCGCTGAACGGGATCTTCCTCTCTGGAGACCTTGTGCTGATGCTGTTTTTCTGGGAGATGATGGTCGTTTCGACCTACCTGGTAGTCATCCACTCCGGGAGGGATGCGGCCGTGAACGCTGGGAGGAAGTATTTCGTCATGAGCCAGGTCGGAGCCGTGTTCATTCTCGCCTCGATCGCCGTCGCAGCAGTCGAGACTGGCACGACCCGGATGGTTCCCGGCTCCATACTTTACGGGAGCGTCTCGGGATTGGCCTTCGCGTTATTCGCATTCATTGGCTTCGGGATCGATGCTGCGCTCGTGCCCTTCCACGTATGGCTACCAGATGCCCACTCGGAATCCCCCACCCCTATGAGTGCCCTGCTCTCGGGCATAGTCGTGAAGACCGGGATATATGGTCTCATCAGGTTCTTCTACCTGCTCTACCAGATTCCAGGGGGTTGGGTGGAGATCGTTATTCCGCTCGGCCTAGTCACGGCCCTAGTAGGTGTCTTCCTCGCGCTGTTCCAGATGGACGGCAAGAGGCTGATAGCGATGCATACAATCTCCCAGGTGGGCCTGATTATTATGGGCCTGGGGACGGGAACGGTATCCGGGGCAACGGGCTCGATCTTTCACCTGCTTAATCACAGCATCTTCAAATCGTTGCTATTCCTCACCGCTGGATGGGTGATGTGGTCCTCCGGCACCCGGGACCTCGATACGATCAACCGGACTCGGGAGGCGAGACGCCTCCTCCCATTCTACTTGATAGGACTACTTTCGATCTCGGGCATTCCACCCTTCAGCGGCTTCTTCAGCAAGTCGTTGATCGGCAAGTCTGTCTATGCGAACTCGCCGAACCTGGCGATTTTTTCTTCGCTGGTCGGCATGCTAACGCTTCTATCATTCATGAAGCTCGGGTGGTTCTTGTTCTTCAGGGGAGATGGTAGGTCCACCGGTGAAATCCCGTCCGCGGCCGTTACTGGTGTCTGCGCGGTACTCGCAGCGATTTGCATCGCCCAGGGGGTGTTCTCTTCCCAGGTTATCGGGATAATCGACAAGGGAGTTTACGGGGCTGATTCCGTCACAGTGGTTCCCTCTCCCCTCAGCACCTCGATTCTCACACTCCTCGGGTATTTGAGCTCCTTGGTTGCCCTCGCGATATGGCTCCGTAAGGAATTTGTCTACAAGATCTTCACTGAGGGTTCCCTGCGATTCTTCGGCATTCTGGGTAAGAAGGAGCTTTTCGTGGACGGCTTCTACCTATCAATCTCGAGGGCGGTGGTTAGAAGCTCCCGCGCGACTAGTTTACTGGCCTCCGGGAAGCAGCGGGATTACATAGCCTATGTTATTGTGGCCTGGCTGGTAGGAATCCTGCTCATTCTGGGAGGCATTCTCTGATAAAAGCCCTTTCAGAGGCCGGATCGGTATTGAATTCCTTTCTTGTTGAAGTGATTCTTGCGAGGATAGAAGCAGACTGTGGACCTTATCGCATTCCCTTGAAAGCCAGGTATTTCACATCTTTATCATGATAATTTCTACGATTTTTTTTGAGATGGAACACGATAGATGAAATATCCTCTATACTGTTTACCTCCATTTTGATAAGATGAATCATTTAGCGTGCCTTCATGGGCCTGGTGAACCTCCGCTTGGGTTTGGGTTTCTCTATCCTGGTAAATACGTGTGTCTCAAGGGTCTTGACTGTCTGATCTTATATCACCCTCACCCTGCTGTTTTACTATCCATTCATCGAACTGTGAGAAAAAGTCGGGTTCCAGTTCCTTGTGTTTCTTCTCAAACTCCAATACGCGTTCTTTCTTGAACCAGAGCCACGCACCATAAACCAGGGCAACCTCGTTGAGCGCTCGTATTAGGTCCGGCGCCGACACCCTGTATGCGCTTATCTGTAACATCATCTTTTCCTTCACAAGCTCGATATTCTCGCGGTTCGCCTTGCCCCCAAAATAACTGGGAGTTATGTAGATCAGAAAGCCGTCAAGGGCGTCAAGCAGGGGTCCGTCAAGTTTTGTACCGGGGCTGTTCCTGTACTCCTCCAGGGCTTTGGTCAGGTTCTTTGCGACTTCGGACCTGTATTCTTCCAAGGCAGCATTAAGGTCCGGGTTCCTGAGCATCTCCGCAAATTCATTAAACAATTCTTCTTTCTTCGTCATTCGACATACGCTCCCTCTCCAACAGAGTGTTCTATTACTTCCTCCATGTTTTTCTCAAGCCCCTGAATCGCCTTCTTATCCTCGAATTTCATTTATCAGTCTTATCAGAAACGTGCTCGGTCCTCCTCAGAGCCTCATTTTCCCCTTCGAAGAAATCTAACCTCTAATAATTCTTCCACTTGGAGAATTAGAGTTAATCACATCACTTTTGTGTACAAAGATATTCAGAATACTGGGGATTTCTCCATAAATCCCTTATCCCTCTGTTAATGACGCTTGGCTGATTTATGGGTGGTTGAGTATTGAAGTCCTAACCTTTTTCTGAGGGATTAGCATATCAAGCCCTGTCGATCGATATGGAAGCCAGTTTACTTGATAAGTCGCATTTAGCGTATACGGTGAATGCTATTTCTTCTAAATAACGATTTTGTGAAGCAGTTTTGAGTATCTGAGTTAAGCCTGAAGGTAGCATGGTAGAGGCCAAGTACATAAGCGTGATTGGAGTTATACCACTCGTCATAGGATTAATCCTGCTATGCTCGATGAAATTTGTGGAATGTACGCATGTTTCTCCCGATTTGTTGCTGGAATTACTTTTTTTTATTCGGAGGAGGAGCGTTGTCTATGATTGGGGTATATTTGTTTAAAGAGGACACGAGGATAGGAGACACAACCACCAGGTAGCTAGGAATGGTACGGCAAGTCGATATCAGTCTCACCGGACTAGCCATAGTAGTGGTAGGAGTAGCCATAACGATTCTGAGCAGATATGTCTACAGCCTAGAACGCGAGTGCTGGTGCGGATACACGAAGACCTCAATCACGCTGCTAGTCGGCATAGCAATCATCCTGATCGGAATCGCTGGACTCATAAAGACCAAAAGAAGAATAGAACGAAGAAACTGATACCTATAGGAACCCTAATACTAATCGCGAGAGTCCGTGGTTACCACTCTTCGAACTAGTCTCTGGATACCTAGGTTATCTTGCGTAATTAGGTGCGGGGGGTGGGATTCGAACACTGATTTACTAGTAAAAACTGTTTTCCAAAGATTTACCTTGGTGGTGGGGAAACGCCCTTAATTCGGATCGTACGTTCTCCACTAGCCTCTTTTGTAGGCTCAACTCCTATTAGTTTTTGCATCCTTGCTCTTAGAAGAGGAGATATTTCTCGACAAGCCGTGTCACAGGCTTTTTCATGATTTCTCCATTCTGAAGAGTCCTTTGCTGGGCCGAGATGGGATATTTTTCCTCTGAGATCTATCCATTCGCTTGCCTTTTTCTTCAAAGATTTGGTAACATTCTCTAAACTACAGAGGTTTACTTCAGCAGCTATCACCCGATTCCGACCAACTGCGAACCGTTTGAATGATCTTTGTATCCACCGGTCTCCTGCTTCCTCAGGCTTTTCCCCGCGTCTCTTCAAAAAGACTTGACGGACTTATACTATCCGATCTTTTTTCCCAAGCATCTCACTCTCCAGCCTTATGGTGGGCTGAAATAAGGCAAGGTCCACTCTCCCCCGGGTCTCTGGGAATAAGCTTTAATCGTGATGGGCAAATTACCCACTTGACACTTGGCTTTGTGTCATCAACAGGAAAGGGTGTATCCTTCCTATAAGCGTGTCAAGAAGAATCATACCGAGTAGCCTGAGGCTGGGTAGTTAGGGAGTGTAAGTCGTTGCCCTTAAGTATCACTGATACGTATTTGAAGTGAGCAAGCCTTTTTATCAATAATTCTTATCCAGAATTATGGGGAGATTGTTTACTCAGCGGAAAAATATTCACACAACTCTTGATCAAGATACGCATCGATTGTTGGTGTCTCAAAGTGAGGTCTATGGAGGTATGAATCAGGCAATTAAATGCGGATTAGAAAGGCTATGTGATAAAAGCGGACTGGGCGTTAATTGCTCCGATATTGGTGAAAATAATTATGAAATTAAAAGACTTAAAATTGGGATTTTAAAACTCGACCAAGCGATTAAAGGAGGGGTTCCTGAAGGCTTTGTAGTGGTAATTAGGGGAAAACCTGGAGTTGGAAAAACAACTCTTTGTCTTTATTTTATTAGAGAGGGTGCAAGGGTAGGTGAAAAATGTCTTTTTTTCTCATTTATAGAACCAGCAAGACAAATCATCAGCTTATACAAACAGATATTTGACAATTCTCATCAGGACTTGCTGAGATTCTATTCAGGATGGGGATTATCTCTTGACAACATTCTTAGTATAATAAGGGATTACGCACCTTCAAGAATTGTACTCGACTCTGTTAATCTACAACCAGGTGGTCTTTTTCGAGAAAATCTCTTATGGAGGAATTTTTGGGAGCATGTAAAAACCCATCGTATTACCTGCTTTATCACCGAAATACAGACAACTCATCCCACTGAATTTGATTATGTGTCCGATGGGGTATTAACACTAACTAAAAAGTCTGGAAGCTCTGATGTTTTTACAGAAGTATCAAAAATGAGACTCACACATATCCCAACGAATGCCTTATCCCTCAAACTGTGGGAAAAATGAAGAAAGGAGAGTTACCAAAACTCGCCATCATTTACCTATCAATATTTTCTCTCATCCGAAAAACATCTTGATTATTGATCGATGCTTCAAACGTCGAATCGAATTATCAAAGGCCCACCTTTTTCGAGTTTCAGGGTCCTTCATCTGTTTTGAAATGAAAATTAGTAGACAGCCTACTAATATGCCACCTGTAATCCACCACGCATCATAACCCAGGCGAATTACTTCATATCGAGCTGTGTAATTAGCTATTAAAGACATTAAAATCCAGAAAAATGGTAAAGAAAAAAAGGCAGTTAGGATTTCTACCAACCCAGACTCCCAGGTTATTAATAGGATTAATGAAGCACCAAAGGTTAAAAGAATCAGCCTTAACAAATTCTTAATTATCCCCATCTTGTGACGATAATTCGATAAATTATAAGGAGGAGTGTATACATCAAACGTTGGTAACGATTCTCTTAAAGTGTTAGAAGATCTTATCATTGTATTCCAATTCTGGAAAAAGAACATATAGACTAAACGAAAATTTACTTCACCCTCTTCATTTCCTGTTGCTATCATCTGCCGGACTGCTTCTTTGGCATTGTTAATCTCCATTACCAAAACATCATAATTTACTAAATTCCCGTTAGCATCTTGATGTGTATCGGTTATTGATGTTGTCCCGACTAACAACATATCTTGACCGAATAGGCCTTCAACCACATTGCCGGTATCCGCATGCTGTGTTAGAGGGGAATCCATTCCCAATAAGACTTCATCCTCATTTCTAAGGTCTCTACCTTGACGTGTTTGATAAACAGTGCCAAATTCCGGATAATCTAAATCCTTACCTATCAAGGTAAATCCATTACTTTCAGTTCTATATGAAAGAAAAAAATCTTCCACCATAAAGGTGAAGCCTTCCAGGTCATGGACATCGACCAAGACATCCTCTCTTAAACCTCTAATTAATTCAGTATGGTTAGTGCCCCTCATCTCAACCAAAACACTTAGATAATTTTTTTGGGAAAAAAATTCCGTTAGGTCAAGTAGAGATAAAGAGGCTACCATCATCATTGAAGCAAACAAGCATAATACCAGATTTTTTTTCTTCATCCCAAACTCCTCTCCAGACTCTTCCGAAAAAAAGTAAAGCAGTTCCCTTTCCATCACTCAACTGTGATAGTAAACGAGGAACTGCCAATATAGGTCCACGAAGTGCCACCATTGGTTGATCGATAGGCATATACACTGATGGTTCTTGATCCTGTTGCTACTCCCTTCAACTTAATTCCATAGTAGCACCATTCAGAATTCCCATCGCCAGGCCAGCTTTCACTAGGCCAACTCGATCTTTGCTGGTAATATACACTTCCAGCATTACCATATTCGCCTGTTATGGTAATGTCAGGGCTGCAACTTCCATAAGTACTGTATTTCTCGACAACGCCAAGTGACCAGCTGAAAGTTTGTTCCACAATATTATTTGCGCTTCGCCATCCGGAATTCCACACAGCGAAATCCTTCCAACTAGTAACCTCGTCAACATCTATGGTCTGATCAGTACAACCAGTAAAAGTGCACGACCAAGTCGATGAGTAAACACTTGCCATGGAGTACATAGCCACGAAAATCGTGGACACAACCATTGCGGTTCTCGCACGAGATCCCATCTTTGTTCACCTCAAAACCTTGCCTTGGGAAGCCACTTTTTTCCTTTTCGGATGGTGAGTGGCTAGGCCCACAAACCATAGGTCTATAAGCCATGTTCATACACTAGGATCTCGTGTCCGTATTTATGGTCATGAATTAGAGCTTCTGTGAATTGATAGTGTCTTAGTCCGATGTACTGAGATACGTCTACCTGGTTTTTATGTGGTCAGGATATCTTGGGCTAATTTCCTAGTTTTATTAAGTTTCCAGCGCAATTCTGTTACTTCTTTTTCAAGTTCGAGGGGTTCCATTCGTGGGGTGGTGTCCTTTTCCAGTTCCGCTATTATTTTCCCATCCTCTATTGCTAGTACACGATCTGCGATAAATCCTACTCTTTTATCGTGGGTAACAATAATTTCCGTCTTCCCATAGTCATCTCTGAGAGACTTGAAGAGTTTCAGTATTTCGGAACCCGACCTTGTATCTAATTCTCCAGTAGGTTCGTCGGCAAGTATAATGGGTGGGTCATTAGCTAAAGCAGTAGCAATGGCCGTCCTTTGCTGCTCACCGCCTGAGAGTTCACTTGGTTTGTGCTGAGCCCTATCGAGTAATCCAACCTGTTTCAATAATTCGTTGGTTCCTTTCCTAATTTTGTGTTTTGGTTTTCCTGATATAAGTTGCGGTAATTCGACATTCTCAATGACAGATAACCAGGGAACAAGATTGAAAAACTGAAAGACGAAACCCACGTTCTCTTTCCTATATTGTACGATGCCTTCATCTGAGAGATTCGAGAGTTCGATTCCATTACTTATTATTTTGCCAGCGGTTGGTCTATCTAAACCCCCGATAATATTTAGTAGTGTGGTTTTCCCGCATCCCGAGGGGCCCATAATAGCCACGATTTCTCCTTCGGAAACTTCAAGGGTTGCACCTCTTAAAGCTAAAACTTCCAGTTCACCAGTTTTATACACTTTTATAAGGTCCTTTATCTGTATCATTTCACCACCTCTCTGATAATCTAGTGCTTGACACGTAATACCTCATGAAGTTTGATTCTCATGATTCGCTTCGATAATACCAGGGCCGTAATCAGAGTTGATGTGAGGAAGATAAAACACAACAAGAAAATCGAATAGGGAACCAATAATCCTATCTGGGTTAAAAATCCCGATTCGTAAACCATGGTGTAATAGTAGACATAGGATGTGAATAAGCCTGTGGGAAACCCGATTAGACACGCGATTATTGTTAATGAGTAAATTTCTCCTATTAGCAATGATCTCGCTTGGGTATAAGTCATGCCTCTAGCGAGTTGCCCACCGATTTCTTCCTTTTTAAAAATCCCTGATGATATTATGAGTATCCCGCTTCCAAGAGTAGCGGTTATCATAGTTAAAACCAAGGCTAGTGAGGTGAAAGAAGAAAGGGACCTCCTTGATGGGTTCTTTTTTAATTCTGAAAACTCGTGGTGTAGCGAAGTAATAGGGATTTTTTTCCCTGATAGTGTTAGTAATGAGGATGAATATTTTTTCAGAATATTATTAGTTATTTGACTCGAATTAGCATCATGATCTAGATCTAAGTAAATAGTGTATTGGTACTCGTTATTAGATTCATTAAGTTGGCTTTGTAAGTAATCTATTCGAGTAACTAGAACAGCTGGAGCACCTATTTCTCTTTGCAGGGCGCCAAAACCTGGAAGATAAGGAAAACATCCTAAAACTTCATATTCCAGGGTGACTGAAGGTACCTTGTCATCTGCCTGGTCTCCAGTTCTTCTTAGCTCCCAAAGCATAGCTGTTTTCAGTATGTCACCAGGTGCCCAATTATGATCCTGCATAATATCGGTTTGAAGAAGTACTCCTCGGTTATTCTGGTTAAGAAGGTCTATAGAGTTTTTCAATTCCTTGTCTACAAAGGGGTTATCCTTGATTGAAGCTAAATATGAGACTGGGTCGATGCCTACAATCCAAACATTAGTGGTTGTTTGGTGAGGCATGATTGTAATCATAATTGAAAACCCATGAATGCCTCTTAGCTGGGTGATGTCGGTTACTAAATTGATGGGAATTTCGGATAAGGGACCTATCTTGATGTCACTACCGACTTCAAACTCTTTTTCAAGGGTCTCTATATTATTTTGGGTTGCCAGGGTTATTAGAAGAAATGATGAAAAAGCTAGTGATATGCCCATAAGGATAACGATTTGTGATGCTCGATTGCTATGGGCTTCAAGGCTTTTTGGTACTAACTGTTTTATGATACCTCCGGTCTGTGAAGGGATAAGACCAACATGTTGCCATAATCTGTTCGTGTTCTTTGTAAGAAGTCGAACAGATCCAAGTAACAACATTATAGGTGTAAATGGCAGGATGAGGATGCTAACTGAACCGAGAACCTCAAAAATCATGCCTAAAAGGCTGTATCCCAAAGCCCCCTTATTTTCTTTGCTTATAATAATGATAATAAAAGTCAATATCGGGAATAAGAAGAGGAAAAGGTCAAGTTTCCTGGTGGACTTGTTTTTTCTTGAAATCGAAGGAGAATAATCACTGAGAGTTTCTGTTAAGGGAACCTTATTGATTTTTAGAAAGGGTTCCAGTGATGCAAGAATAATAATGGTGATGCCTAGGAATACCGAAAACAGTATGCTTTGTGGTGAAAACGTAGTAGAGAATAATCCAAGCCCGTTACTTAATCGTGGCTCGGTTATTTTAATTCCATACCATATTTGCGAGAACCAGATTAGATAAAAGGATAAACAAAGGCCAAGAAATCCAGACACTGCCCCGATAATAATAGATTCTATGAGTTGTAGTTTTAGGAAAGATCGTGTATTCACACCTCGGCACTTAAAGAGTGCAATTTCTTTTCTCCGTTTGAGTAGGTTGATATCAACATTGATGAATGCCGTATAGATACCAAGAGAAATTGCTATAATTGACCCCATTAATAAAATTGGTTTAAAAGAATCAATTTCCTGTCTATAATGTTTTACTGATGATTGGATGAG
>Ga0180433_10011589_pt1 | contig 10441 bp, 13 predicted proteins | sample SS_ome_8_FD_132980 | JGI IMG/M metagenome (GOLD analysis project Ga0180433, IMG submission 132980) | Hypersaline lake sediment archaeal communities from the Salton Sea, California, USA - SS_1_D_1 metaG | ecosystem: Environmental > Aquatic > Non-marine Saline and Alkaline > Hypersaline >...
AGCCATCCGGTAACCGCGATTGTAATTAACGTACTCAGAACAAGAGAAGTACCCAGGGCAGCCCAATGATCCACAATCACACTGAGGTAAAGCACAACCCCCACTCCAGCAGGAATAAACAACATGGATAAATGACTGAGCAGGCTGTTAGCTACAGCACCGATATCTTTCGGCACGCCCTGACCACGTAAAATGAGACCAAACAACAATAAAGTCATGCCAATCACCGGGCCTGGTACAGGTAAATCCAAAAGACGAACCAGGACTTCACCAATCAGTTGCAGCCCCAATAGCAGCGCTAATGCTTCAATCATAATTATCTCCCTGCATAGGGTTTAAATTTACCATTCAGAAACTCAGCTTAAATCCACTTTGTTTAGGGTATCACAACAGACTATCTGATAATCTTTACCCCAATGAACTATCCTGACTTTCAACCTGCCTGGTGGCTTCCTACAGCTCACTTACAAACCATCTGGCCAGCCTTATTCCGCAGGCAGCCAGACATTGAAGTCACACGAGAGCGTGTTGAGCTTGCCGATGGTGATTTCCTTGATTTGGATTGGCATGGAAATTCTAAAGATCCACTTGTATTGATCAATCATGGGCTTGAGGGGTCTATCAATTCCCATTATGCAATTCCCTTGATGGATTGCCTGAACAAGGCTGGTTTCGCATCTGTTTTTATGCATTTTCGAAACTGTAGTGAAGAGCCCAACCGTTTGGCCAGGGCCTATCATTCTGGTGAAACCGATGACATCCAGGCCATCATTGAACATGTTCTTAAAAGTCATCAACGACAGGTATTCGCCGCTATTGGGTTTTCTCTTGGTGGTAATGCACTTCTCAAATGGTTGGGAGAATCCGGAAAAAGCAATCCGTTAAAATGTGCAGCCGCGGTCTCAGTACCTTTTTTATTAGCTGATTCTGCCAGCAAGCTGTCATCTGGCTTTTCCCGCCTGTACCAATGGCACCTGTTGCGGTCTCTGAAAAAATCCTACATAAGGAAGTTTTCAACCATCAAGGCACCACTGAATATTAATGTTGAAAAACTCAGTACTTTCAGAGAGTTCGATAATGCAGTTACTGCACCGCTGCATGGTTTTCAGGGGGTTGATGATTATTATCAACAATCCAGCTGTCGGCAGTACCTGCATAACATTCAAGTACCGACCTGTATTATCCATTCGCAGGATGATCCTTTCATGTATGAAGACAGTATTCCACATGATGATGAAATTTCCGGACAGGTGGAAATGAACATCAGCAGCCATGGCGGACACGTTGGCTTTGTTTGCGGAGCTTTTCCCTGGAGCCCCTGCTACTGGCATGAAGCAGTGATAAGTAATTTTCTGCAAAGACACCGGCCTGCCGGTGAATCCACGCCCCGCTAGTCCGGCACGCCTGCAGCATCATTGGAACCCGGTGTTAATTTAGTGTTTGAATACACTGAAAAGAACAGACAAAACAATACTCACAATGATCATTGAGGTAATCGGAATGAAAACCGAACCATTTTCAGATTCATGATGGAAATCGCCAGGCAACTTGCCAAACCAGCTAAATAGCGAAGGAAAGAAATGCCAGAGTGTTCCGACAATGAACAACAATGCTCCAACAATCATTATCCATTTAGCCATGAGCCTTTTCCTGGGTAACTATCATCTGCCTGTGGCATACAACCAATAAAACCACCAGCCTGGAAAACAACGCTGAATGGCGATATTTCCAGAAAATCATTCTATGAGTCCGGCTGATCGTTTTGACTGTTTTCCATATGCTCTTTGATAGTCACAAACGTATTTAACAGCATGATAATGACACCAGCAATCCCAAGAGCCAGCCAGTTCTCTAATAAAAAGTTATGAAAACCTTCATCCCATAAAGCTGAAAAATCGATTTTTACATACCCAAATATAGCAAGTACAAACAGTGCCGTTTCAAGAACTGACAGAATCAAATAGCGAGGTGAAAGGAATGCATTTTTGTTCATGTATTCACCTTATACCGAAGTATTATGACTATCAATACCTCTTTCTATGCCGTCTCTCTATATGATTTTATATTAATATCAGCCTGAACATCATTGATTAAAGCCTGACAGTTATGTAAAAAAAAACCCCGCAGGGGATACGGGGCAAATTAAAGGAATAAAGTAAAGAAACATGTTCATTTACTACGCTATAAATATATGGATATCATATTGATATTCAACATGATAAAAACCGGGTTTTATAACAATCGGCTTTTGTTAGATTAAGTTATGATGAAATTGATATTGACTGATTTTTGGCTGTTTTTTTTCATTGCTTTATTACTGATTTCGATCGGGCTTTTCGTGCTCGATGTCATCGTTTACCCGTTTGGCATATTCATGCTGCTTATCGCAATCATTGCCAGGTCACTTGGGCTTTTATTATAAACCCAAGGTATCACGCACAAGCTTATTGACGTTTAGCCTGGTACAAGGTGGGACAGCAGCAGGTATAAACCACCTAGCTTGCGATCGAGATAATCAGGCTACCAAAATGTATACCAACGCAAAGCGTCGATGAGGTGACTAAATTGATGAAACAACATACAACCTGGTCTGGCGCCGGCCTGGTTGTCGCCAACATGATAGGAGTCGGTGTTTTAGTCAGCACTGGCTACATGGCCCAGGACATGTCGGCAACACCAATTCTGATTGCCTGGATTATCGGTACTGTTATTGCTGTTTGTGGAGTCATAGCCTATTCCGGAGTAGCAGCCTCAATTCATGAATCCGGTGGTGAATACCGGTTTCTATCCAATTTAATGCACCCATTCCTCGGCTATGTTGCCGGATGGGGTTCACTGATATTGGGCTTTTCCGCGGCCATAGCGGTCGATGCTCATGCAATTGGCAGTTTTACCAATACTCTCCTGCCTGGACCGGAACCTCGTATTTTAGGCGCTATCGTTATTCTTATTTTTACATTAGTGCATGCTTTTAATAACGAACTGTCCCACCGCGGACAAAATATGCTTGTCAGTTTCAAATTAACTTTCCTGATCTTGTTTGTGCTTATTTCACTGATGATAGGTAACAATTCAATGCCTACCTGGGAGCCGCCCAACAGCTCCGAAGGCTTTCCCTGGATCAAGGTCATCGAAAATCAGTTCTGGATAGCTTTTGCATTCAGCGGCTGGAATGCGGCTGTTTATGCTGCGGGAGAATACAAGAATCCCGGCCGTGATGTACCTCGATCAATGATGATTGGCCTTATCCTGGTTGGTATTCTTTACCTGGCCATAAACTGGGTATTTGTAGCCAACCTCACACCCGGTGATGCAATAGAGGTATTTAACTATGAAGAAACGCGTATTACTCTTGCCCACCTCATAGCAGAAGACATTTTTGGTCACTCAGGTGGAAACCTTGTTTCCATACTGGTGATTGTGGCGTTTCTGTCAGCGATCAGCGCCATGATGATGATTGGCCCTCGCGTATACAGTGCGATGGCAGAGGATGGTTATCTACCTAAGTTTTTCAAGACTATTGACGGTAAACCACCGCTTAACGCTACCCTGCTGCAAGCCACGGTGGCACTTTTGTTATTGTTTTCTCATACCCTCAGAGAAGCGGTATTGGCAGCTTCGGCTTTTCTGCTGATTTTTTCAGCACTGACAGCGCTATCACTGTTCAGGTTACGCCGTTTTAATCGTCGGCCTTTTCCTACAAAATACCAGTTGACTGCCGCTGTCATTTTCATGCTTTGCGTTAGCATTATCCTGGTAGTTGGAGTGAAAAATTCTGTTGTTAATTGGCACGCATTCGCAGCCGTTATTATTCTGGCAAGCTTTAGCTATCTGACCACACTTTATTTAAAGCGCAAAAACAGTGAACACTAGCTATATCTTTGATTAAGGGCGATCCGATTTTGTCGTTTCAGACACTGTTGAGCACTAACTGTTAATTAAACACCGGAACGTAAATGATCACGGATTTAACAACGGCTTGATCATATAAGTCATATCACTCTCGCGGGTGGGATAAGGTGCCATCATGACCTGACGATACAGTTTGTCTACCGTGATCCCGTTTAGCATGGCAAGTCGAATGGTGTTTACCATGCCAGAAGCCTGGTCAGAGAGGAAATGAGCTCCGAGAAAATAGCCATCGGTTGAAGCCAGAATCTTGAAGGCCGCATGTTCCATTCCAATTCTACGGTAGCCCGGCCAGCCAAGGTCATAACCCTCGCTCTTGGTGTATTCGATACCATCATCGATCAACTCCTCTTCGGTTTGACCGACCATGCCGTATTGAGGATAGGTAAACAGAATTGACGGCACGAGTTTATAGTCGATAGCAGGCCAGTCGGGGTCGCCTTGATCTCCAAGAATAGCATTGGCCGCAATCAGCGACTCGTAGTCAGCGACTCTCGCCAGTTGAATGGTCGCTGCACAGTCACCCACAGCAAAAATATTTGATTTGGAAGTACGCATCTCCTCATCGACAGTAATGCCGCGACGACTGTAATTAATACCTGCCTGATCAAGATCCAGGCCCTCAATGACAGGCTGTCTACCTGCTCCGTTTACCACGACATCAGCTTCAATCATGGTTTCATCGGCCAGATTAACCTTATAACAAGAACCTGATTTTTCGATACTGGTGATTTTGATTTCGGTCAGGATATCAATACCGTCAATTTCAGAAGCCAGCATCAATTGATCGACCATATCAGCATCAAATGGCCCCAACGGTCGTGCAGCGACTTCAAGAATAGTGGTTTGCGCTTGCTCCGATTTATTCAAACGATTGACAAAATGGGCAAACTCAAATGATATAAAACCACCGCCAATAAACACAAACCGTGACGGTAACTCTGTCAGATCGAGAAACTCATCACTACTGATCATGTGCTCAGCGCCGTCAATGGGCAGGTTTAAAGGCCTGGCGCCTGTTGCGATAATAAAATTGCCGGCAGTATATTGTTGGCCATTGCAGTCAATCGTGTTGTCATCAACAAACCTGGCACTGCCTGCAATGACATCGATGCCAGCTTTTGCAAAGCTGTTTAATGTGCCTTTCGGGACTCCGGAGGTAAAACGGTTTTTCTCTTTCAAAAAGGCCTGCCAATCCATGACCGGGGGACTCGTAACGCCTTTGTGCAACAGGTGATGCGCACGGGCAGCAGTTTCCATGCCTTCGTAAAACCATTTTTTGGCCTGGCAGCCGGCTAGTGCACAAGTTCCTCCCGGTGTTTCACTCTGTTCCACTACTGCAACCTTTAAGCCGTGGCCATGCAATTCGAAAGCAGCCGTTTGACCAGCTGTGCCAGAGCCAATAATGATAACCTCATATATCTCCATGATTTTCTCCTATTAAGCTTGCGGTTGTGACTGAATTTCATGTACAAACAGCAACCAGGTTAATCACTTCTCTTACCATGCATACATTACTAGAACACACCATTTCATGTCCTTATTGCAACGAGTCGTTCACCGTTCTGATTGACCCTTCAATTGAGCAGCAATCCTATATCGAAGACTGCCAGGTATGTTGTCAGCCTATTGAATTCAGGGTTGTAATAAACAAGGGTGAATTATCAGAAATTTCTGTATCGCAGGATAATGAATGAAACGTCATTTTATTTACGTTTCCTGACTAAGGTCAGGCCATCACCAATAGGCACGAGACTTAGTGTTATTCTGTCATCCTGATGAAGCTGATCATTTAAAGCACGAATAGCCACAGTATCGTCATCCTGAACGCTTATATCTGCTACATCGCCATTCCAGAGCGTATTATCAAAAACCAGCATTCCTCCCGGCCTTAATAACTGAAGACATTTTTCGTAATAATTGAGGTAATTGGTTTTATCTGCATCGACAAATGCCATGTCGAATTTCCCGTCATCGCCATTGGCAAGCAATGAATCGAGTGTTTCGAGCGCTGGTGCAAGCCTCAAATCAATTTTTGAAGAGACACCCGCCGCTTCCCAGAAAGGCTTGCCGATATCGCTCCATTCTTTACTGATGTCACAACAAATAATTTGACCATGCTGTGGTAGCGCCTGTGCCATGGCCAATGCACTATAACCCGTAAAGGTACCCACTTCGATGATTTGCCTTGCTTCAATCAACTCGACGATTAATGCCATAAACTGCCCTTGCTCGGGAGCAATTTGCATGCGTGCCATTTCATGTTGTTGCGTGACTGTTCTTAATTTTCTCAGTGGTTCACTTTCGCGCAGGGAATGGTCAATCAGATATTTATACAGCGGATCTGTCAGTTGAAGCGTGCGATTAGACATGTTTTTGGGTCAGTTAAATGTCTGCGCCTTGATGTAACGGCCGTCGACGAAATCAGTGAATATTTCTTTCACCAACGGATGATGAATTGGCAGAACACTGGTGTCTGCTTCAAGATTGTTCTCGGCCACGTAGGTCGTGTGATTGCCACCATGTACCAACACATGATACCAGGGCTGGTCTTGGGGCGGCCTGGACTTGGCCACATTGTCATACCAGTCTTGCGTTCCGGAAAATTCCTGGTCGACATCAAAAATCACGCCCCTGTAATCAAACAGCTTATGATGAATCAGCTCACCGATGGAAAACCTGGATGAAGTAATCACTTTCATAATTTTTCTACCCAACCCTGTTGCACCAGAAGAATCTTATCAGCTATCAGCCCGAAAAAAGTATCACTGTGATGATTCTGAAAGTACCAACCTATATGTTGACCACAACCCTGGCAGTGACAAAAGCTCCAGTTATAACCGGTAAACCAGCTGTATTCCCGGGTAGGCTCACCTGATATTATCCCTCCAGGTACCCTGGAAAAACACTTGAAGATAAAGGTATTGCCATGAGGATTACACTGAACATGCTCATGATGCCCTTCTACAGCTATGACATAGTCAGAACTGGTTAGATGGAACTGGCATTGTTTGCATACAATTTTGAACCCTGGGCGAGCTTCTTCGGTGGCAACCTCATCAAGATCTTCTATTTCAGTATCTAACATTGGTCAAATGAAAACCCGGCACGCATGCAACCTACTTTTTCAGTTCCAGGATAACACGCTTTAGCTCAAAAATTTCTTGTCGTAATTGTACAATCTCTCCACTAATGCCCGCCTCTGTATGCGCCTGGGTTTTGTGAAGGGTTTCTATGGTTTCCCGGCGTTCTGAGTCACTATAGCTTTGCATTGCATTAACAATGATCGCAATAAACAGATTAAGCATCGTAAAGGTAGCCACTAATATAAAGGGAATGAAAAAGGCCCATGCGTAAGGAAACTCTTCCATAACAGGTCGAGCAATGCCCATTGACCAACTTTCCAGTGTCATGATCTGAAACAGCGTGTATAGAGAGTCTCCTAAAGTACCAAACCACTGAGGATATGCCTCAGCGAATAGGTTAGTCGCAATAACAGCAAACACGTAATAGAGTATCAGCAAGACCACGGCGATTGACCCCAGCCCTGGAATTGCTGCTAATAGCGCCCCGACCACCTTACGCATTGAGGGCACCATTGTCAGCAATCTAAGCACACGCAAGACTCTTAATGCACGTAACACAGCCAGTGGTCCGGTAGCTGGAATCAACGCTATTGCCACAACAGAAAAATCAAAAACACTCCATGGGTCTTTCCAAAACTTCAGACGATGCACGTACAGCCGAATCGCAATCTCTACCACAAAAATGGCTAAAATAATCTTATCTACTGTGATTAATAACCGCCCCGCCTGGGACATAATATTTTTTGATGTTTCAAGACCCAGTATCACTGCGTTGATCACTATCAAAGCAATAATCACATTCTGTACGACAGGACTTTCCATGAACTCTTTCAGTCTATTGCGTATATTTTGATTGCTCATCGTTAGTGGTTTTCCGAATTAAGATATACTCTTGATTTTACGAACGAATTTAACAAAAATCCTTATTTCCATTAACCTAATCGTAGCAAAATTGATACAGTAATATCTTCATGTTCATTTTGTGATTTTTAACACCACTTATCAGTGGCATTTAAAAGGTGTATTGTGAAAATTAAGTTATTTGTCATATTTTTTACACTGGCTTTAATGGCCTGTGTTGATCAGAATACATTAACCAGGAAAGAAATCGTTAAACAGAGTAAAGCCGATGCATTTGTTTCAGGCGTGTTGTTTGAAAGTGATATGGATACCCAAGCTTCATACAATACGCGTAAAGATGGTTTTGTGGTAATTAAATTCGACGAGTCGCTTACTTCAAAAGAATACACCGGGATTGTTGACACGCTTAGGTCTTCCAACGAGTTGTCAGGCGTCCGGGCTGAACAGGGTGGACGAGAGGTTTGTAAATTGCCAGGGCCGGTGTTTTTTCATTACTGATTCAAATAGCCGACTATCAAGCAAGTTATCCAGCCAGTTCTGTAAATTTGCCCAACCCCTGGTATCAAACCAGTTTTTATCAACGAATGCGAATTGCCGTATAAAGGGAAAGATTGCGATATCTGGCAGTGATGGGTTTTCCGACATAAGGAATGCATTATTTCCAAGCAAAGCATCCAGTTTTAAAGGAAAATCGCTGGCTTTCTCCCGGTAATACTCTAATGAATGCTCCGGGTAGCGATCAGCATATTTATAACGATCGAGATAATATTTGAATTGTTCATCGTTACTATGGATGAGCTCATCAGCAAACTGATTATCCTTGTTCGCAAGCCAGTGTTGTGGATCGTTAATTTTTAATGCCCATTGCATAATATCCAGGCTTTCCTCAAGCACTTCTCCATTTCTAAGTTGCAACACAGGAACTGTGGCTTTTGGTGAAATTGAGATCATTTCCTGAGGCTTTTGTTTTAAGTCAACCTCTCGAAATTCGACCTTCTGGCCACTTACAGCAATCGCCATTCTGGCACGAATGGCATAAGGACAACGTCTGAATGTATACAGTATGGGTAAAGAATTATTCATAACGACGATGAGTCTTCAATAATTGTACAAACCACTTTTCTATCTGATCTGGGACCATCGAATTCACAAAAGAAAATATTCTGCCACCTCGACAGGCCGAGGCTTCCATCAATTAGTGGTATTGTTTCAGAGGGCCCAACGAGGCCTGCTTTCAAATGTGAGTCACCATTGCCATCTTGCTGGTCGTGCAGCCAAACACCCTTTGGAATGATCTGGCGCAGGAAATTCACCACATCTGTCTGAACGCTGTCATCCCAGTTTTCCTGGATCATAATGGCGGCAGTAGCACCTTGTGCATAAACAGACACCAAGCCATTTTTTATGCCTGATTTCTGAACAGCCGATTCAACCTGCTCGGTAATATCCACCAGTGTTTCGCGCTGAGCTGTTGATAATTTTATAAATTCTCGCATCAAACTTTTTTCCAATCACCAGTTGGCTGAAACTTTCTAGTTCTTGTTCTTCCAATTTTAATCTCAAATTTACTTCTGATAAATCAGTATCTTATATAAAAACAACATACGAGGTAATTTTAGAAAAAAAGGACACTTTAATGATCTATCAATTATTATCAGTTATTCTATATCAAACTCAAACAGACTTTACGATTATCGATTTGATCCTCTCCGCCCCATGAAAAAGGCTATAAGGATCATCACTAACATGCCGATACCAATCAGAATATTACTCAGACTAAAAATACTTTCACTGGTATCTCGAGCGACAACTAGCTCAAGGGATTGAGACTCTATCCCCATTTCATGGAGGTTTGAATAATTCCAAGCTTCAGCATTCTCAATCTTAATCGTTGTAGCCCCCGGCTCTAGCCCTCTGAATTTCGCTGTAAATAGAACACCTTCTTTTTCAATAGGAGCATTACTGATGAAGTCGACCCGAACTCGGCCAGGTGAGATGACTTTGTAATCAAACATTGCATTTGATAGCAACGAACCAGCAGTAACACTATCAAATTCCAGGTTCATTGTATTAAAGACCAACTCTACTTCTAAGGCCCCCGCTCCATCGGGCCTGGAAGTGGTTATCGACAGATTATAAGTCCCGGAGGATGAGCCTGAAGGCTGTTCAATCGCCAAGTTAAGAGTCTGGGCAAAAACCACTCCACTAGCTAAAAGCCCAAATAAAAAACATGCAAGAATAATCCGCAATGACCAACGATAATGTTCACCTAAACCTTGAACTATCATCGCTGGGATACTCGTTGGAAAAGGATACGAGCATCGTTGGATGTCACGCTTTTGTCTGAATCAGCATCACATATCAGATCTTCAGGAATGAGCTTTACCGACATTTTTAATGCGGCCAACGCATCAGCCAGATCCAGTCGATCGTTTCCGTTGAAATCTCCCGGCACTCGACCATCTGCAGTTAGCACATCGATTCGTCCATTCACCGTTGCTATCTGCAGTTGTTCGCCGCGCGAACCATCGATTCTGGTAACATCCAGGGCAATTTCTGAACTGGTTCCAGGTTTTCCTGTCGCA
>Ga0180433_10011590_pt1 | contig 10441 bp, 8 predicted proteins | sample SS_ome_8_FD_132980 | JGI IMG/M metagenome (GOLD analysis project Ga0180433, IMG submission 132980) | Hypersaline lake sediment archaeal communities from the Salton Sea, California, USA - SS_1_D_1 metaG | ecosystem: Environmental > Aquatic > Non-marine Saline and Alkaline > Hypersaline > Sediment...
TGATGATTCCAAAAGCACAGATGTGGGTCGATGCTCTAGAGACAGGTCAGATTCCGGAGATTCCTTCCGCTCCCGCATCTCCTGAAGAGGGCGGTAATCTCTTTGGATTAAAACACTAAGATCGACTATTCTCTCAAACATGATGATCGACCAAAAAACTAAAGAGCTACTCTCTGCTTGTCCTTCCAAGGAACACTGGGATAAAATCGGTATTAGTCACCACAGAGGTATCGATGTACCGCTGTCTGCTCTGCATACACAAAATAGCTGCGGTATAGGTGAGTTTTTTGACCTACTCCCGCTTGTTGACTGGTGCAAAGATGTTGGCTTCGATGTAATCCAGCTTCTTCCCGTCAACGATTCGGGCACCGACCCTAGCCCCTATAACTCACTGTCTGCCAACGCACTAAACCCCATATATTTAAGTTTAAACGAGCTGCCATGCAATGACTGCCTCGAAGATATGCTTAAGCCTAAAAACCGCCCAAAGCTAAAAAAAAGAGTCGACTACCTCGAGGTAAAAAAATACAAAGAATGCCTTTTTGCTGAATACTACTCCCGCGAAGGCAAGACTGTCATCGAAACGCCTCAATTTGAAAATTTTGTCGCTCAAAATCCTTGGCTGCCCCCCTACGCCCTTTTTAAGGTACTCAAAGCTGCCAATGAGCTCAAAGACTTCAAAAAATGGCCCAAGACACACCGCTGTCCTAATGAGGAAGAATTTGAAGAGCTACTAGAAGTCCACCATCACAGGGTCCAGCGCGAGATACTGGTACAATATTTCTGCTTCCAACAACTACAGCATGTCAAAAAGTATGCCGAAAGCCGTGGAATCTTTTTAAAAGGTGATATCCCGATACTCCTCAGCCCTGACAGCGCCGATGTTTGGAACAATAGAGAACTTTTTCAGCCCGGGATCAGTGCCGGCGCCCCTCCTGACGCCTACAATACTAATGGGCAAAAATGGGGATTCCCCGTCTATGACTGGGAAGAGATGGAAAAACAAAATTATCGCTGGTGGCGCCAACGCCTTAAAGTAGCCTCTAATTTCTTCCATATCTACCGCCTCGACCATATCATTGGCTTTTTCCGCATTTGGGCGATACCTCCGAAATCCTCTGCCAAAGCAGGTTTCTTCCTTCCTAAAGAGAAAGAGAAGTGGGTACCTTTGGGAAGTAAGACGCTGGAGATGATGCTAGAAAGCTGCCCGATGTTACCTATCGGCGAGGATTTGGGCGTCGACCCACAGCAAGTGCGCCCCACTATGCATAAATTAGGTATCTGCGGCACCAAGGTTATGCGTTGGGAGCGTTTCTGGGAGACTGACCAAAGCTATATCCCAGTCAGTGAATACAACCCTGACAGCATGACGACAGTGTCGACACACGACTCCGAGACGCTGCAGCAATGGTGGCATGACCTGCCACAAGAATCTAAACCCTTTGCTGAACATAAAGGATGGAAATGGACACCGGAGCTATCTTTGGAGCAACGCAAAGATATCCTTACCGACAGCAACCAAAGCGGTAGTCTCTTCCATATTAACCTCCTGCAAGAATACTTGGCCATGGTGCCGGAGCTTGTATGGCCACAGCCCGCTAGCGAAAGGATCAATGTCCCAGGAACCATTGCAAAAAGCAACTGGACCTACCGCTACCGCCGCTCTTTAGAGGAGATAGCCTCCAACCAGGAGCTGAAAAATCATATTGCCGACACCTTAAGGTAACCTCCGTATGTTTCGTTTAGCAGTGCTTTGTCTTCTCGCATTAACTACTCCTTTAGCTGCCACCTCACCCAAACAGCTGCAGGCGCTCTATAGCAGCTTAGATGCTCAATCTATCACGCAGCAGCTCGCCTTCCACCAACTCTATTCACAGTCCTCGCAAGGCAAAAAAGCGCTACAAAAAGCCTGGCAGCTTATGGCAGGTAGCAATGAAGATTTGCCACTGCCCGTCATCTCCATGCCTGTCGATGCCATAATAGATTTAGCCAACAGGCGCGACAATACGGCTACCCCCACCCTTTCCGATGACCTTCTCTCCCTTATCGAAAAGGCCTCCTCTCACCTACCTCACAAAAACCTTAAAGGACATCTCGCCACAACTGAAGCGCAAGTACTGCAGCTTTCCAACGATGAAATTGACTGCGCAAGAGCTCTTTTCTTAAGTCAGTTTACCGATCAAGAAGATGCGATAAAAAAGATCCGCTACTACGAAGCTGTGCTCGATATGATGGCCATGCAGATTCTAGCCAAACTGCCTGATAACGCTACCCCTTATGATAAGATCGATGAGATCAACCGTTTTATCTTCGATGAGATGTGGTTTCGTTTCCCTCCCCACTCCTCCCATGCCGAAAATATCGACATCTACACCTTTCTCCCCTCTGTTATGGATTCGCGCCGAGGTGTCTGTCTTGGCGTATCTGTGCTATACCTCTCCATCGCTCAGCGGCTAGACCTTCCCCTGGAGATCGTCACACCCCCGGGACATATATACCTGCGCTATAATGACAAAGGGAAGATCACCAACATCGAAACGACCGCTCGCGGCATCCACATGCCCGACGATGTCTACTTAAGCGTAAACCTTCACACTCTCCCTTTAAGGCAGATGAAAGAGGTGCCGGGCTTAGTCGCCTTTAACCAAGCGTCAGTATACCTGCAGCAACAGCAGTTTGATAAAGCTCTACCCTGCTATGAGCAGGCAATTAAATATGCCCAGACAGCCCACGTTAAAGAGCTTTTAGGAATCTGTCATCTCTTTACCGGTAATAAAAAAAAGGGGCGTACCTACCTTCAAGAATCTCTTCAAACGCCCGACACCACCCTTGTTGCCAAAGATGTACTCATCGATGACCTGCTCTCCAACGCGGTTGCCATCGAGGATGCTAAAGTGCTTTTTATGAAGGTAGACGAAAAGCGTCAATCTCTCTTAGATAAAAAGCAGGCATTGATAGAGGTTCTCGGAAGAAATCCAAAGTTTCGCACCGGCTGGTTTTACTTAAGCGTCACCTGGCTGCAGCTACACCGCTACGGCGAAGCGTTAGACACCCTACAGCACTACCACACTCTCCACGATGGCGACCCCACCGCAGAATACTACCTCGCAGCCATAAACTTGGAACGCTTTGATTATAACCGCGCCTGGGACCACCTCCACCAAGCGGAAGAGTTGGTAGCTACCCATGACTACCAACCTAAAACCTTAAAAGAGCTGCGTCAGCAGCTAACCCTGCAATGCCCGGAGCAACTATGAAGATCTACACAAAAAAAGGCGATCTTGGTCAGACAACACTGTGTGCAGGAGAGCGAGGCAGCAAAGCCTCTCCCTTTCTAGAAGCAATCGGCGCCATCGATGAATGTAACAGCGCCCTTGGCGCAAGCTTAGCTACTGACAAAACATTAGAAAAATCACTGACAGCTATACAAAAAAAGCTCTTTGAAGTAGGCGCTATCATCATCACCCCAAAAGCTAAGAGAACCTTTACTCTGAAAGATAGCGATATTGCTGAATTGGAAAAGTGGATCGATGCGATGGAGGAGGAGCTCCCTCCTTTAAAGAACTTTATTCTCCCTGGCGGCCACCCAGCCGCAGCGATGCTACATTTGGCCCGCACTTTCTGCCGCCGCGCAGAAAGACGTACCGTACCTTTGATGGAAAAAGAAGATGTCCCAGAAAATGTGGTAGCGTACTTAAACCGACTCTCTGACTACCTTTTTATCGCGGCAAGGTGGGTTAATGCAAAAAATGGCTTAAACGATTCCGTATGGAACGATTAAAGGGAATTTTCCCACGGCTTTCTGGCTATACCACCAATTACTGAAAGAACTGATAAAGTGACCAATCCAGTAGCAACTGCTACGCGTCCTAATTGCCCACGGTTAAGACTAACATAATCAACGCCCTTGGGATGACGCAAGTCTATCACTTTCTCTTTGGTCCAAACTGTTTTACGAGTCTTGTACAGATGCACACCATAGTAGCCAACACCAATCATCGTTGAGATACGCAACAGGTGCCCCATTTGATCATTCCACATAGCCTCTTCCACTACCTGAATGGTATTGCGTGCTATGGAAAAAATTCCTCTAGTTGCACCATAAGGCAGAGCACTTACCATGTGAGCTGCTTTACAAACTTCAATAAAAGGTGTCATCTTAACCCTTCCTAATTTTTACGCCGCTGGGGCTTGATTGTATTGACTTACACTAAACTCACGATCTTGCCATACTGGCAAAAGAGGGCCTTTTGCTTTATTACGGGTGATTTTAAAATTTTTACCTAAGTGAAGCAGGATATCCAAAGCACAAGGAATCAAAATGACGGCTGCAGCGCTATCGTGGCCTTCAGAGACCACCTTATCGCTCCACCCCTTATAGATCAGCCCCGCAATACCAGTGAAAGCTGCTGCCATCACCACTTCAAGGCCCGACTTCGCCATGCGGCTCTTCAATGGAGATTTTTCCCGATAAGATTTGGTAACAACCCAATCCATATCAGAAAATTCTTCCTTTTTACTAACTCCACCAATCAACGTTTTGGGAGCTTTCACTAAAAAACGAACCCCCATCTCAGCCGCTGCAGAGAGAACTACTCCCGCAGCAAGCCCCTTACCAATGGAAATCTCGGTCTTGTCACCCATAAGCTTATGCGATACCGCAGCATCAACATGTTTTACCTGTCTTTCCGACATGTCAACAAGTGACTTTACCGGTGACAAGTGCAACAAACCTGCAACTTTGCTGACACCCCAAACAAGTATACCCGGCCAAGATGCCGCCAAGTTATACGTTCCCTTAGGAACCTCGTTTACTACAAAATTGTACGCTCCATCAAACACTTCACTAAGACCGGGTAGTAAAATAGTAGAGGGTAATTCATATTCTGTTGTCATAAGCCATCGATATTTTTAGATTACTTGAATTTTTAGATTACTTGAATAATGATAACCGATTAGGATTAAAAAGCAACGTCATTATCACTAACCCCATGAATTTCAACAGGTTTTGAAAAATTATTATAGAGTAAATAGATCATTGTTGACAACGGCCACCCTGTAGTAATAAGTTACTTTTGCAAAAGATTGATTTTTCGAAGGGAAAAGAACATGAACCAGAATTTCACCGAAGCTGTCACCGCCGCACTACAAAGTGCCTTCAACGAAGCCCAAAAGCGCCACCACACAGAATTTACTGCCAACCACCTTCTTTTAGCTTTTTTAGAAGAGCCTCAAGGATATTTTCGCTCACTTTTGTCTGCTTTTCATGCCGACATCGGCTCTTTAGAAAATCTTTTACAAGAGCACTTAGATGGGCTACCCACCTACAGCGGCGCCCCACAACCCCCTACCCTAGCTGGCAATCTTCAAAGCATTCTTTCCGCCGCTCAAAATATTGCCAATGACTGGAAAGATAGTTACACCAGCTCCGATCATTTCCTCTTAGCTTTCTGGCAAGAGGGTGGCGAGCCACTTATCTCATGGAAAAAGAAGAGCGGTATCACAACAGATAAGCTCATCGCCCAAATTAAAAAAATTCGTGGCGATCGTCACATTGAATCACCAACGGCAGAATCAAGCCTACAAGCACTTGAAAAATTTTGTCGTAACCTAACCACCCTTGCACGTGATGGTAAACTGGACCCCGTCATTGGCCGCGAAGAGGAGATACGACGCACCGTGCAGGTGCTCAGCCGCCGCACAAAAAACAACCCCATGCTCATCGGCGACCCTGGCGTCGGCAAGACTGCCATTGCTGAAGGACTTGCCTTACGTATTGTTTCAGGTGATGTCCCCGATAGTCTTAAAGACAAACAACTCTACACCCTCGACATGGGCAGCCTGCTAGCAGGGACAAAATTCCGCGGTGAATTTGAAGAACGCCTTAAAGGAATACTAGAAGACATCGAGAACAACGAAGGCAAGGTCATTCTTTTTATTGATGAGGTACACACTTTAGTTGGTGCCGGCGCTGCCGAAGGCGCTATGGACGCTGCCAACTTACTTAAACCCGCTTTAGCTCGCGGTACGCTACACTGCATCGGTGCTACCACCATCAACGAATACAAAAAACATATCGAAAAAGATGCTGCTTTAGAGCGTAGATTCCAGCCGGTAACCATTCACGAGCCCAGCTTAGAAGAGGCTCTTGCCATATTGCGGGGCCTTCGCGAAAGATATGAGATCTTCCACGGTGTGCGCATCAACGAAGCCGCCATCCACGCCGCTGTCTTTCTATCCGATCGTTATATCATGGATCGCTTCCTACCAGACAAAGCGATCGATCTTATTGATGAGGCCGCTAGCTTGATACGGATGCAATTAGGCAGCCGTCCTTTGCCTATCGACAACAAAGAGCGCGAATTGGCCCGCCTTATCGTTGAGCAAGAAGCTGTACGCCGCGAAGATAGCCCCTCAGCACACACACGCGTCGAAGAACTAGAGAAAACCATTGCACAGACCAAAGAAGAGCTTGCCTCCCTTAAACAGCGATGGGACCAAGAAAAACAGCTTATAGACAGCTTAAAAGAGAAGAAAAACACGTTGGAACAGATGCGTTTTGGAGAAGAGGATGCAGAGCGCCACGCTGACTATAACAAAGTAGCTGAACTTCGCTACAGCACCATCCCTGAGGTGGAAAAAGAAATTACCGATATCCAAGAGAAATTAAACAGCAAACAAGACCGCTTGCTACAAGAGGAGGTCGACGAGACTCTAATTGCTCAGATCGTCGCCAAATGGACTGGCATTCCGGTGCAAAAGATGCTAGAAGGCGAAGCTCATAAGCTCTTGAAGCTAGAAGAACATATCGCCGAGCGCATTGTTGGCCAAGAAGCTGCTGTTGAAGCTGTCAGCGAAGCTATACGCAGATCACGATCAGGCCTTAGCGACCCCGACCGCCCAATGGGGGCTTTCCTCTTCTTAGGACCTACAGGCGTTGGTAAAACCGAGCTTGCTAAAGCGCTGGCCGAGCAGCTCTTCGACCAAGAAGAGGCGATCGTACGTCTCGATATGTCCGAGTATATGGAGAAGCACTCAGTAGCCAAGCTAATCGGCTCACCTCCAGGATATGTGGGCTACGAAGAGGGTGGACAGCTAACCGAGACCCTCAGGCGTCGCCCTTATAGTGTCGTCCTTTTAGACGAGATCGAAAAAGCTCACCACGATGTCTTCAACATCTTACTGCAGATATTTGACGAAGGACGTATCACCGACAGTCGAGGTAGGACCGTCAACTGTAAAAATGCGCTGTTTATCATGACCTCGAACTTAGGCTCCGATCTGCTTCTTGCAAAAGAGAAGCTATCTTCTAAAGAAGAGATCATGGCCATTGTCGAGCCTATCTTAAAGAGCCACTTCCGTCCCGAGTTTCTCAACCGCTTAGACGAGATTCTCCCCTTCTTGCCCTTGCGTAAAAAAGATATGGCCAAAATCGTCACCATCCAACTGAAAAATCTTAGAAACCGCCTAAATGAGCGCTCCATTAAGCTTTCGTGGGATGATGATGTCATTAAACTTTTAGGTGAAGAGGGTTACGACCCCGCTTTTGGCGCAAGACCCCTAAAACGCCTTATTCAACATAAGATTGCCAACATGCTTTCAAAAGCAATATTGGAAGGCAATATTAAGGATGGCGAAAGCGTCACCCTTAAAACCGATAAGGGTGAGATCAAGTACAAAGCTTGCAAATAGAATCTTTATTGTACTATATACAAAGTATGGCAAAGACTGACTATGAACAGGTAGAGGCACGCCTCATCGAGGGGCTCAAAAAGATGTTTGTCCAGCGGATATTGGAGATGGCTGACTCAGCTATCACCACTGGAGAGACACGCAAGCCTGTACAACGAGGCCCTGATGGCGAAGAGATCCGAGCCACCTCCCTAGAAGAGAGTCACAAAAATATTTTACAAGCTCTTCGTCGTGATCTAAAGAAACTCCATGATAAAGAGACACGATTCGAAGAGAAACTTGGCATCTCTCACCAAGAGGTTGCAAGACTCGTCGACAACCCTGCTGACCTAACGCCCGACGACTGGGCCAAGCTGAAAGCACTAAAGGATTCCCTTGAAAGCCACCGCCAGGATCTCGCCGAACCTATAGAAGAAGGTGCCAACGAAAAACTCATTGAAGACGAGCGCCTTAAACACATCAACAAAAGATTCAACGTCCGTGAAGGGTGGTTACCGCTACATTAAAAATGTGCTTCTATTCAAGTACACTTAAATAAACAATGTTTTTCCCTCAAATATTCAAGCAAACTTGAATAAAATCATTGGCTACCAGGCCACCGAATTCCCCCTTGTCTTATTATCCCCCCTTATGCTAGGCTATTCCTTCGTATATTGAAGAGTTTCATCGGAGAAGATTTATGTCGAAAGTTTGTCAGGTTACCAAGAGAAAGCCTGTAAGCGGCAACAAGTACGCTATTCGTGGTATCGCCAAGAAGAAAAAGGGTATTGGCCTCAACATTACAGGTAAAACGAAGCGTCGTTTTCTACCAAACTTGCTGAAAAAGCGTCTTTGGTTTGCTGAAGAAAAGCGTTTTATTACCTTGCGCCTCTCTGCTGCAGCCTTGCGCACCATTGATAAGGTGGGACTAGCTGCGGTTGTCCGCAAAATGCGTGCTCGCGGAGAGAAAGTCTAACGGTATAGCGTTGGAGAGCCATGCCAACGTGAAAAAAATCCGAGCTGTCGCCTGGCCTCTGTATAGGAAGAGGTGCCAGGCGGTAGCTGGGATTTTTCTTGTTTCAAGGGGAGGTATTCATTGAAAAATCTACGTCATTTCATCTCTGCTTTACGCTCTGAAAATGAAATCATCGACATCAACACCCCTGTCGATCCCAACTTGGAAATCGCCGAAATCCACCGTCGCATTGCAGCTGAAGGTGGCCCAGCGCTCTTTTTCCATAACGTTAAAGGCAGCCGGTTCCCTGTCGTAACTAACCTCTTTGGTTCAAAAAAAAGAGTCGAACTCGCCTTCCCCCACGATCCTAAACTTTGGATAGAAAAGCTTACCTCTATTATCAGCGACACCCCTCCTCTTTCCCTAAAAGGGCTGTGGCAAAATCGCCACACTTTATCCCCCTTGCGTCATATGGGCACATCCGTTAAACGATCCAATCCCGTATTGCAAGAATCCATGAAAGAGGTCGACTTAGAATCGCTGCCCCTGTTAAAGCTGTGGCCCCGCGACGGCGGCCATTTTATGACACTGCCCTTAGTCTATACAGAACCTCCAGGCGGCGGCCCTTCCAACCTTGGCATCTACCGCTTGCAGCGCTTCAATAAAACCACCACTGGTCTACACTGGCAAATTGGCAAAGGCGGCGGCTTTCACTATGGCGAAGCAGAAAAAAAAGGTGATCCCCTACCCGTTACGGTGATGCTCGGCGGCCCTCCTGCTTTGATGATCTCCGCTATAGCCCCTCTACCTGAAAATGTTCCCGAACTTATGCTGGCAGGCCTTCTTCAAGGAGAGAAGATCGGTATTACCAAAGGCTCTATCTGCAACGAATGTGAATTTGCTCTTTTGGGCCACGCTCCTCCAAAGATCCGCCGCGATGAAGGCCCTTTTGGTGACCACTACGGCTACTACAGCGAAACGCACCCATTCCCTCTATTCGAATGCAAACAGATCTTCCATCGCAAAGATGCTATCTACCCCGCCACCGTCGTCGGTAAACCTAAGCAGGAAGATTACTATATTGGCAACTTCCTCCAGGAGCTGCTCTCTCCTCTCTTCCCCCTTATTATGCCGGCTGTTAAAGCCCTATGGAGTTATGGCGAAGCAGGCTTCCATACGCTAGCTTCTGCTATCCTCCATGAAAGGTATAAACGTGAATCGATAATGGCTGCGATGCGAATACTCGGTGAAGGACAACTCTCTTTAACCAAATTCCTTATCGCTACAGACCAACCCGTTAATCTACAGAACTTCGAAGAGCTGCTACCCACTGTACTGGAACGTTTCTGCCCCAAGACTGATCTCTATATTTTCTCCAACACCTCCCTCGACACCCTTGATTATACCGGGCCTAAGCTTAACGAGGGTTCAAGAGGTATAATGCTCGGCATTGGTGAGAAGATACGCGACCTGCCCGATACCTTCCGTGGCTGCATGCCATCAAAAGCCACCGACACCCGTGCTTTTTGCCCCGGTTGCCTGCTAGTGAAGATGCCACAAAATGAATCTGTTGAAAACCTCTACTCCCACGAAGACTTTGCCAAATGGCCGCTTGTAATCGTTGTTGACAACGTCGCTAAAGCCTCGGCCGACTTCCTCTGGACAGTCTTTACCCGTTTTGAGCCTGCCGCCGACATCTATGCCAAGCATAAAGTCCACCGCCACCACCTAGCCTACACAGGCCCTATCGTCATCGATGCGAGGATGAAGCCCTCTTACCCCGAAGAGGTCACCTGTGACAAAGCCACAGAGACA
>Ga0180433_10011591_pt1 | contig 10440 bp, 8 predicted proteins | sample SS_ome_8_FD_132980 | JGI IMG/M metagenome (GOLD analysis project Ga0180433, IMG submission 132980) | Hypersaline lake sediment archaeal communities from the Salton Sea, California, USA - SS_1_D_1 metaG | ecosystem: Environmental > Aquatic > Non-marine Saline and Alkaline > Hypersaline > Sediment...
ATCTGTAAATCCATTAGGAAGAGTTATTTCATGATAGCCTGCAACAGAAGCACCTTTTAGCGTATCATTGATTGCAGAAACTGTGATCCACGAACTTTCGTATTCCTTAGAAGGAGTTGCTACAAAATGTCCATATCTGGCAATCATTAGCACATAATCACTGGTGTCAAATGTCAATGGAGTAAAATCGTAATCTACTTGTGCGCCACTGCTATCAGTTGAGATAGAATAACTAGGTGCACTTAATAGATCAAATTTAGATGCTGAATTATCCCAGAAATAACATTCAACTTCTGGATTTCCAGTAATACCTGTATCCCATGTTCCTGATGAAGCTGTACTTACAGTGTTGGTCGATACTGTATTAACATCAAATTGTTGAACGTTTCCGTTAATTACTACATCATCCCAAATAAATACTTTAGCACTATTAGCAACTAGAGTTTGGAATCCGTATTTGATTTGTTCACAATCAGAAGGACAAGTAAATGAAATTCTGTATTCAGTAGCTGTATTATCAGTATTACTGAATGCATTTAATTCATGAACAATTAAATTATTAGAGTTTGTAATATCTCTAACAACTAATTGCATATCATCGTTGTCACCATTATATTTATATTGAAAACTTAAATTAAGTTCTCTTCCTCTATATCCTTGTGGAATATCAATTTCTCTTGATACCCAATCATTCACTGCGCCAATTGTATATTTAAAGGATTTATCACCTCTAATTAGATCAGCAGCAGTTTCTGTAATTTCAAATGTACCTGTGATAGTTCCACTATCAGCGAATATAGCACTTTTACCAGTAGTAAAATCTGTTAGTAGAGCATCTTCTGCTGTACCAATTGTTTCAAAGTTTGTTTCACCGCTAGTACCAGATCCACCTCCAGCACCACCTAGCAATGCCCTTTGATCTTCAACAAAATTTGCAGAAATGTTATCAATTTCACCTGCACCTGGAGATCCATTTGAGTGAAGAGTTACAGTACAAGAAATTGCAGAAGTTGATGGAGCTGCTGGTTGAGTTGCTGCACCTGCAGATGCTCCTTCTGTACCAAATGCACAACTAACTGCACCTAATTTATCTACATATACAACAGCTTTTACATAATAGTTCAAAGTAGAAAATGTATATTCACAATTTCCGCCTGAACCAAAATTTGCTGTTCCACCTGCTGAGAAATCAACTGGTGTTGTACTTCCTATATAAAGTATATCTGCTGGGTGAATATCAACTATTTTACTATTTGGACTTTGAGCAGAAGCTTTAAGCCAGCCAGTATATCTTGAATCAAAAACTTCAGTTGAACTGTAGTTATAGGGTCCTTTTCCATCATCGTTTTGCAATGGAATTTTATTTGTTAATGCCATTTTTTATTTCTCCTTATAAATTAAAAATTAAGCTTGAAAAATTGTCTGAATTTTATCAGGATCAAAATAAATTAATGTAGGAGTTACAGCAATTGCCACAGCTTGACTAAATGCTGGGGCATTAGCAACTGTAGGAGGTGTTTCTGTTAATCCACCAGCAGTTGAGTAACTTACATATAAAACTGCGTTTTGAGTCCATGTCCAAGCTGAATTTTCAATGAAGCCTCTCATTAAAAATGTATCTTTTGTATTTATTAATATAGATTTAGGTGCAATCGCTACTGCCATATCATTTTGATTGACTGTATTTGATTGTGATTTATATACAGTTTCAGCAGTTGAACTTAACTTAACAACATCGTAAGCTGAAATAGCTTCACCCGTTTCAAATGCTCTTTCATTTGATCCTGCTTGTGCTTCAATATCTCCACCTGGAGCGTAGAATTTATTTCCAAATCCACCTTTATCAGCACCAGGGCGCCATTCTCTGTTATCTGTAATACTTACAACACTTGCACCATCAGTAACTACAGTTGCTAATAAAGTATGATATGCAGTAGGTTCTGTTGTAGAACTATTGATTGTTCCGTTTTGTAATAATGAAATATAAACTGTACTAGAAGCTGATACAGAAACACCTGTCTGAGCATCTGGCCATAATTCAACATCTCCTACTGAAGCATATCCAGTAGAAATATCAACATTAAGACCACCACCATCTGTAACTTCAAGTCCTTCAGTTACATAAGTGTTAGATGTTTTTCTTCTATCATCTTGAATTTGAGAAGTAGCAACAGTAGCAATGCCATCTAGTCTATTTAATGTAGCAATTTGGAAATAGCTTTTCCCAGCAGTTGGATTAGGATCAATCCCTTCAGCTACTTTAATTTGAACATCAATTTTATCAGCACGAACTGTTTCAAGTCCTAAACTAGGATCAAGAAGATTTGAATCTTCTGTGTAATCAATTTCATCAATAAACCATTCAGCAAAAACAACATCTGTTCTGTCACTACCTACAGGTGTATTAAGACCTGTTACAGTAACATCACTAGGAATTCTGATCATTTTTCCTTCATGAACAAAAATACCTTTTTTGATTTTGATTTCATTAGCATTAGAACTAGCATAAACTTCAAAATCAGTTCCAATTGTTCCTTTCCCAATTGCTCTTTTTGTGATTTCTTCTAATCGAAACTTAATGATCGATTGAATCGTATTCACCTCTGCGTCAAGAAGTGATTTACCTTGTTGAAAGATAAAACTTTCATAGCCTGAGTTTTTTACCAAGGCCCATAAATCTCTACTAATGTCTGCCACTCTTTATCTCCTATTAGTTAAAGGTTAAGACATAAAAGTCTGTTTTGTTAACTAACAAAAAATAAAAGCAGTATTAAATTAGTTTACAACTTTTTACAAAAATTTGCTTATGCTTTGAATAAATGCTTGAAAAAATTGAAAAATTTTATAAATGAAATTTTTAAGATTTGAATTAAAGAGCTTCTTTTTTTTTAACTTCTTCTTCTTTTAACGCTTGATGTTTTATTCTTATATTTTGAGCTATTTTTTTTGATTCTAACATTGCAATTCTAATATCTTGCGATTTAACTTTAATTGCTTGTTCTATTTTTCTTACTTTAGCTATTGCAACTTTTACACCTTTTTTAACTTTCTCAAAATACATTGATTTTGATTCTTTATGAAGATCTACTAATTCTTCAAAAAGTTTAAAAAGCTGCTCTTCTCTTTTTTGATATTCTTGTTCAATTTCCTGCTCAAACAATTCTTTTTCCACAAAGGTACTCCTTTCTACTTTTATTATTATATAATCAGTAAAACTAAACGAATATCAAATAAATACAACATTATTTGCCTAAAGCAAAACTTTTATGACAATTAAAACAATAATATGTATTTTTTACATATGATTTTTCTATATTCTTAAGTTTAAAATAACAATGTGGACAGATGATAATGAAGTTTTTAGACTTATTAAATTCGATAAAAATAGAAATTTTAATATCTATTCTCCTTTGAAAAAGTTGTTATGTTTTTTCCATTTTTTTATAATATCTATATTGTTTTTTATACAAAATATTGTATTTGAATGCATGTTTAAAAGAAGATCTTTCATTGGAGTAGTTGACTATAAAAGAAAAAATCAATACGACTAATAATATAATTATTTTCATATATTGATTAAAGAAAATAATAATTAATTAAGAGAAAAAATGAAAAGTATAAACTTTATTGGAGACATTCACGGTAATTATATAGAATTGTTAGAACTTTCTAATCTAATGCCTCCAGGAGAATTTATTTCCGTTGGAGATATAATTGATAGAGGTCCTAATAGCAAAAAAGTAATTGAATTTTTTATGAAAAACGGTAGGGTCATTTTAGGTAATCATGAACATATGATGTTAGATTTTTTTAATAATAATGGTAGTTACTATGCTTATGATGCTTGGATACTTAATGGTGGTGTTCCTACAATCAAATCTTTTCTTAATAAGAAAAATATAGAAAAATTAAGCACAATTAAATTGTTTAATTTAAAAGATTTTTTAACACCATATATTTCATCAAGTATATTAAATTGGTTATCTTCACTTCCTTTATATATTCAAGAAAATGATTTCATCGTTACGCATGGCTCAATCAATCCATCTATACCATTTGAAAAAACATTAAATATAGGTAAAAATGCTTTTGATGTTAGATGTGAAACAAGTATTTTATGGAATAGAGGCAAACCTCGTAGAAAAGAAAAATTTCAAATTCATGGTCATACTCCTCACATTAAAGCCTTTGAATATAAAGATAAAAAAGGAGTTTTTGGAATAAATTTAGATACTTCAAGTGAGGAATATATAACTGGAATGCATTGGCCTAGCAAAGAGATTTTTTCAGTAAAAATTAAAAATGAACTATTGCTTTAATGATAACGCTTCAGATTATGTTAAAATTAGCTTTAAATCAACAAATTTCTTTTAAGGGGTGTTATAATTAAAGTAAATAATAATTTTTTAGAAAAAAAAATGTCATCCATCACATTTGATGATAATCTTCAGTTTAGTGAAGTTATTAATGATGATTTACAAGCATCAATGTATTATTTTTTTCAATATATGAATTTTCAATATGATTTTGAAAAAAGCTGTGATTTATTTGTTATATCAAATGATAATAACCTTGATTCTCCTGGAGCTTTTACTATTATTGAAATGGATAATAAAGATTTAGCTTGCATAACATTTAACTCTAAAGAAATGATAATGAAATCATTAAATTCTCGCCATTATCATCTTATAAAGAATGATTTAAAAAAATTTACTATAATAGTCATTTTACATGAATTTGGTCATTACTTTTATTTTTTAAAAATTTTCAATAAATTAAAACCAAAATGTAGTTTATTTTCTTTTCATGAACAAAATAATGAATTTGAAGATTTAAATATTTTAAATAGTGAAATATTTGCAGATTTATTTGCTTATCAACATTTTGATTTATTTAATAATATATATGATAATTTTAAATAATTTTTTTAAGCTTTTCATTTCTCTCCAATCAAACAAAAAAAACATAATTCATTCTTTAATCTATATTTTGGATAAGATTTTCCACAATTTTTACATATTCCTCTAATTTTAACTTTTTTGCTCATAGATTCTCTTTTCTTTTCAATTGTTTTTCTAGAAAGCTTTTTTCCATAATTGAAATGATTTTTACCTGACATCTTTTCCGAATGTTCCTGTTTGGCAGTATCACTCCATAATGGTGAATCAGGAAATTTATCTTTAAATTCTTTAGTAGTTAATCCATGAGATTTTATATGCAAAAAAGGAATTCTATTAAAAGATTCTTTACAAATAGGACAAATTACCTCTTTTGTAAAATTCTTTTTTATTTTTTTATATTCAGTCTTTTTCTTTTTTTTACGAATAGAAAAATGTCCTATATCCTTTTCATTAAAATTATTCACCCATTTATTAATTTGATCTCTATCAAATTCACATCTGTATTGAGATTCTTTTTCCTTACCAATCCAGATAGATTTTTTAAAATCTTTGACAGGAATATAAAAAATATCTATAATTTCATTCGTTATTTGATGATATTTAAAAATAAGAATATAATCAGCATCGTTAGAAGTTTTTGTAAACGGATGACCTTCTTTATATTTTCTTAAAATTATCTTTTTCCCATTTTTCAATGTGAAAGTTGCATTAAATTTAGATTTAATAGGACCAAAAAATTTATCTATAATTTCACATTGATGCCGCTGATTTTTTTTTCTATAAATACCTTTAATATCCAATTCACAAAAATTTTTAGTTTTTAACCATTCTGCATATTTTCGATCATGAAAAATTAAATTTTTCATAATTGAAACATTCATATACATATATGAAGATATTTGTAAGGCATCATAATCTACAAATTCTAAAGAATTACTTTTATAGCAAAAACGATGTAAATTATAAAGTCTAAGTTTTGATTGTAAAAAAATAAGAAGTTCTTTAAGTATTTTTTTATGTTTGCTAGAAAAATTAATATGAATAGAACTAGATCTTTTACCTAAATGAACCTTAATAGAACCATCACTATCAAAGAAACCTCTTATCCAATCAAACATAAAATTATCTGGAATGTTATTTGGAATCATCCAACCTTTACTCGTTTTATTTGGAACCATACCATATTTATTTATTAAAATCTCTTTGTGATATTTAGACCACCAAGAAAGGGTATACATTTCTTTTTCTTTTATTAAGTTACCTGTGAAACTCATTTTATTTTTTATTTTTTCAAGAACACTTTTATCTTTAAGGGCCGAAGGAATGTTAATTCTATTTTCATTTTTTTTAACATTCCCATCACCAGCTATATAACCCAACACATAAGCAGAATCATGATTAATCTTATCAAAAAAATTTTCATTAATTAAATAACCTTTAGGGCTATGTTTTTTTAATTTTTGATTAATTATAGAATCATTTAATTTTTTTAAAAGACGAGAAATATGACGTGGGGAACATCCAATTATTTTAGCAGTTTTTGTAATAGATTTTGTTTGTAAGTAAACTTTTTTTACTTGTTTAAGATTAAATTTTGAATATCTCATTTTTTACTCCCATAATATTATCAACAATATTATGAGAGTAAAGTCAACATTTTTTATTCGACAATCACCTAAGTACTGAAAATCATTACTAAAACGTTAATCGCCACACGATGTTAAGTATCGACGTATTAGATTTATTGATCACCTTGAAAGTTAAATAGTTCACAAGACTTCCACTGTTAGGTACAAGTGTTGAGTCTCCACCAAATATTCCCATCTCTACCAAAGGCCCTACTGCCTCTGACTCTGTAAATGTGCTCGAAAAGTCCACTATATTTGTTGGTGTTGGACTAACTGCACCTAAAGAAGTAATGAAGTTAGTAGAACTAAAAACTTTTCTTGTAAGTTCAGATTCTAAAGCTGTTTGTGCGGCCGTAGCAGCAGGAGGATCTTGAAGATCCCATCCTGAATCTCCTGTACCAACTGCTAAACAATATGCACCATGCAGAGGCTCAGTGTTATCTTTAAACAATCTAGCTATTAAAACTGATGCAGCATCAGTTATCACGTTATATTTATGTTGTTCTAAAATCTCACCTGTTTTTGAATCTGTAAGTTTGAAGAAAACTTCACCCTTTGGGTATATTTTTTTGTTTTCATCAAAGTTTAGTTGTAATCCACCCATATTATTTGCCCTCATTCTCTTAAATTTTTCTTTCATTACGAGCATTATAGTTTCTCCTTAATATAAATTAATAATTAATTATAATTCTGATTTTCCACACTTTATACATTTTCTTGGAATAACTGAATTAGTATAATTAGGATAACTATGATGTCCTAATAAACAATTACATATAAGTGTTGAATCCACATTATTTAGTAATTCTTCTAATTTAATTATTCTATTTTCTAATTCAATTATTTTTTTTTCTTTTTCCTCAATTATTTTTTCTAAAAATTTAATATCTAAATCACCTGCCATGTCTTCCCTGTTAGTTGATAATTTATAGGAGATCCACCTGTTGTTATTGTCATTAAAACATGAGATTCATCATCAATATCTTCAATATCATATTCATCATTTATATTTGTATTTATAGCTTCTAGTAATCTATTTGTAAACAATGGTTTTCTAGGTAAAAACCCTGATTTATATAAAATATCAGGTGTTGTTAATAATGAATTAGCATCATTTAATTCAATATAATCAACAAAGCCTCGTTGATCGGTAAAGAATTGAGATATTTGAATAACTGGTGCTTCATCTTGCACTTCATCATATACTTGTTCAACAAATGATTGAGTTTCGCTTATGAATAGATTTAATTCATCCATAGCAGCGTATGGATCTTCATTAAATGTGAAGCCAAGACTTACTAATTTAGCAATAAACCAAGGTGGGGGAGTAATTCGTGATGCAAGATCATGCTTATAAAAAATATCATTAGCATCATTCATATTTTTTGCTACTTTATTTAATTCAATAAAGCTTGCACCTTCAGGCAATCGAAAAATATCATATGTATTCATATGCCTTTCTGGATGATTTAGATCTATAAATCCTCTTTCTTTTTGATCTGTAAAGAAAAAAGACCAATATGTAGGAATATCTAATATTTCTTGTGTATTATATTGATCACTTAAGATTTTTTCTGTTGTAACTGTAAGCGCATCATCAATTTCATCAAATTGATCATCAAACAAATAAGTTTCTTCTATTGCTAATAGTTGATCAATGATTCCCCATTTAGTACATGGAATCCACCAATCATTATTATTCTGTGTTGTATTTGCATTATTGTAAATAATATTTTTATTTTTACATCGATAATCTGTTTCAAGAATACCTATAGTTTGATGAAGTTCATCTATAAGACTTTTTGGCCATGTTTCTTCTTTTGTACCAAGATCTATTTCCATTTCCATTTCAATAGCATTATCTTGATATAAAATATCATTATCATTTAAAACTGTATTAGGTAAATTATAATAAATAATGCTATCTGGCATTGTTTTAAAATGATATTGTGAAGTAGCATCATTTGTAAAACTTATACCAAATTGCATTGGTCCTTCACAATATGGTTCTAAATTACAAACTCCTCCATTGTCTCGTTTTGTTATCCTTAAACTTCCATAATATTTTTCAAGTTCATCTTCTATAAACTTTCTAGTATGAATATCTGGATCATATAATTTATCAACAACAATATTTAATTCAGAAAATGAATCATTTAATTTAAACTCTTCTAGCCCATAAAATATTCCAAAATTTCCGTATTCTAATCTAATTGGAACTATTGGAGTATCACATGGTAATTTTGTATTGTACTCACCTTCATCATATCCCCAAGATTTCATTATCGAGTAATCATTGAATCTATGACGCAAACTATCATGTTTGTTTAAAATTAAATTAGGTGGACAATTTAATAAAGAACTATTTTTTAATTCAAAAGCTAAATATTTATATTCTGTTTCTAAAGTTGGAGGTATTTCTTGACCACCATCTACATTCGTTATAGGTGATAAAACGGCCTTATATTGAAATTCCGTTAATGTATCTGATCCATAAGAATTTAAAACTCTATCTTTATCGTTATATGTAATTCCGATTGTTGGATTTTGGAAATAACAATATGAAATTTCAATAGTAGCATCTATAGGTGGTACTAATTTAAGTCTTACAGTTGCTGATAATGGAAATATTTCTTCTATTTCAACTTCTACTCCATTTACATATGCTGTTACATCATCTTTATTATATGTTACAGTTCCGTTTCCACTTCCATCTGTAAATGGACCATATCTTGTGTGATAATCTCTTGGATCTTGAACAACAGGAATTTTTATATTTTTCTGATCCCAAGTATATACTGGTCGAACACTAGGTTGTGTTGTTACATCTTCTTTTTCTATGCAAATTTCTTCTTGCTCAAGATCACAAACCTTTCTAATATCATCATAAAAATAATCAAAATAATTTATCTTATGTTTTTCACATATGGCCGTTGGAGCATTTTTTGTTTGAAGTGGCCATCCTTGATCATCAAAAATTATATTTCCAAATTCATCTCTTACATAATCACAACCAGCTTGAAAATCAAATACTTCTTTAAATATAAATCTAACAAATTGGTTAGTATGGGCCGGTTTAATTAGATTTAGAATAAAATTAAAATTTTCTTGAAGTTCTTGAAAATCAACATTTCCTTCAATTTCAACATCGACTAAAAATTTAAATTGATCTGCTATGTCATAATATGTTTCATCATCAAGACTTCTTTTAATATTTTCCCGTAAAGTAATTGTTAAATTAGAAAATATTGTAAGAGCTTCTTCCATATTGCTCTTAGTTGATCCACCAAGATATGCTTTTAAAATTGATAAAAGAAAATTTCTAAAACTTTGATCACTAAATCCTGCACCAGGAAATCTTTCACCTGTAAATAGAAATTCAGCTAAATTTTGATTTAAAAATTCTCCTCTAGTTTCTTCATAAAATAAATCATATTTTACTTGTAAAATACCTATCTTTAATCTTGATGCTTCATGTGCAATGGCCTTTAACAATCCTGCATAATTTGTAAAAGTTCCATCAGAATTATATCTTGACGATAACACAGAGAGCATATATTCAAGTTCTTCATCTCTGAATTTTCTAATCAACAAATCATAATATTTTCCAGATCCTGTATATCCTAAAATATCATTAAATTGTTTAAAAAATTGATAGCCTTTTAATAGTCCATCATACATATTTTATCTCTTTTAAAATTCTATTGTCTGGTTGTCAAAATCAAATGTTATGTAGATATTTCCTACATCTAAATATTCAATATTTTTTACAATTGCATCTTTTGCTCCAATTTCGTTATAAATTGCATATGTTGCAGAGTATGAATAACTATTTGGATCATCCCCTAATAATGCAGTAATAACTACTTTCCCATCACTTCTAATGAAAAATCTACCTAATCCTTCTACAA
>Ga0180433_10011594_pt1 | contig 10439 bp, 9 predicted proteins | sample SS_ome_8_FD_132980 | JGI IMG/M metagenome (GOLD analysis project Ga0180433, IMG submission 132980) | Hypersaline lake sediment archaeal communities from the Salton Sea, California, USA - SS_1_D_1 metaG | ecosystem: Environmental > Aquatic > Non-marine Saline and Alkaline > Hypersaline > Sediment...
GAAAAAAGATTAGGCGCAGATATTGAATCAGATTTTGTCGGGGATGTATTTGAAAAACTTGGGTTTAAGTTTCAAGAATGGGGCGAAATGATTGAGCTCGAGTATCAGGTTGTTGTACCGACATTTAGAAGTACAAAAGATGTGCAGATAAAAGAAGATTTAGTTGAAGAAGTTGGGCGTTTTTTTGGGTTTGAAAATACTGAATATGTGTTGCCAAAAAAAGAAACAAAACCGTATGATTTGTCACCAGTATTGCAAAAAAGAAGTATCAAAAAACTACTTTCATTTGGCCTTGCTATGCGTGAGGTGTGTAACTATTCATTTTATGATGAATCATTTTTAGTAAAACTAAATTGGCAGCCAACAAAGTACATGGAAGTTTCTAATCCCGTTTCTGAGAATTGGAAAAAGCTTGTTACTTCTTTGGTCCCTCATCTTATAAAAAATGTTGAAAGTAATCATGTAAAACATGATCAATTGCGATTTTATGAGTTTGCACGAATTTGGCCCTCAGATGAGCCAATTGAAGAAAAATCTTTGGCCGGTATTTTTTACGATAAAAAACAGATTGATTTTTATGATGCAAAAACATGGCTTGTTTCTTTGTTTGATCTTCTTGATATTTCTGTTGTATGGGAAAAAGCTAATATTGATGAGCTGATCAAACAGCGACCGTGGTTTTTTCCGTATCAGACTGCAAAGTTAATGGTTGGTAATGTTTTAGTTGGTTATGCAGGAAAACTTGATGAAGCATTTATATCACCGTTGTTCGAAGGCCAAGCATTTACATTTGAGCTTGATGGAGACTTTTTACTAAGGCATAAACATGAACAAAAAAAGTTTAAGCCAATTAGTAAGTATCCTTCGGTTTCTCGAGATATCAGTATGTTTGTTCCGCTAGTAGTAACCGTTGATCAGGTAAAGGAAGTTATAAAATCCTGTAATGAAAGTATTTTAGATGTATCGCTTGTAGACTTCTTCCAGAAAAGTGAATGGAAAGATAAAAAATCATTGACTTTTCGATTTATTCTGCAAGATTATAATAAGACACTTGAAAGTCAGGAAGTTGACTCAGTTTATGAAAGTGTCGTTTCTGCTTTGAGTGCATTGGGAGCAGAGATAAGATGAAAAAGTATTCCTCCTTATTTTGGTATGTGGCTCTGTTTATGTTGGTTCTTTTAACTGACAGAGCCACAAAATTTTTTGCTCTTACCCAAAATTTTAGACATTACAATATCACTTCTTTTTTGCGTTTTAATCTTTTGTTTAATCGTGGCATGTCATGGGGCATGTTTGGTTCTAGCAGTTCGATTATTTTTTTTGTAGTTAGTGCATTTGTTACGTTGATTACAGTGTTAATTGCGTTCTATGCTTACAAGCGTTTTCAGGCAGGGCATACAATTTTTGGTGAAGTTATAGCAATTGCAGGTTCGGTTTCTAATATCATTGATCGTGTGTTGTATGGTGGCGTTGTTGATTTTATTGAGGTTCATATTGGTTCATGGTCGTGGCCCGTTTTTAATATTGCTGATGTATGTATTTTTGTTGGTATAGGAATTGTCTTTGTAGATATTTGGTTGCGGGATTGAGCTTTTTAGTATGGTTTCTAGTGTAAAAAAAAGTTGTAATTTTTTTATTACTTTTTTAAAAAATATTATTGCGCCTCCGTTTTGTTTGTATTGCAAGGATTATCTGAGCAAGCGAACCATATTGTGCAAAAGATGCTACAATGCAGTTTACCCTATTGTAACACATACTATACAGGTGACAAAAAAATACCAGGTAAAAGTGTTTGCTATTTCAGATTATAAAGACCCTATCAGATCATTAATTTTATCTAAAGGTAGCTCTGATATTGTTGCAATCAGAAATTTGGGTGATTTAATTTGGGAGTTGACCTACCTGAAAAACGCTCAATTTGATTATATTGTTCCAATTCCGCTCCATTGGCAACGTTATGCGCAACGTGGTTTTAATCAGGCGGATGAAATAGCTCATGTAATAAGTAAAAAAAGTGGAAAACCAGTTGTAAATCTACTAAGACGACGAAAAAGAACAAAACGACAATCAGGGCTTGAGCCGAGCCAAAGAATAGTTAATCTATCAGGGGCATTTGAACTAAAAGGTGCTGATCATATTACGTATAAGGACAAAAACATCTTAATTGTTGATGATCTTTTGACAACTGGTTCTACCATTCGGTTTGCGTGTAAACAACTTATAGCGCTAAAGCCAAAATCTATTATCGTAGCAGTTGCCTGCCGGGTGCTATAAAGCCAGTATAGTAGACGAGACTCTATTTCTCGGTGGGGAGCAAATCCTTAGGCTCAGGATTCTTCTGGGCAAACAGTTTCGGATTATGTCAACTCTAAATACGAAGGCCATCCGGATAACAAGCAAGAAATAATAGACTTGCTTTTTGACAAAGTTTAATCACTTTTTTATTTGATTGGTTACTGACTTTTTTAAATTTGGTTATTTTTGAAAAATGTGATAGAATCCTGTCTATCAGTGTATTTTTATTTTGAAATGTAAGTGTAACATTTTTAACCAATCAAAATCTAAAGGGTTGTGTATGAAGAGTAAAAACACATATTTAGTTTTAGCTCTAGTTCCTGTTTTATTATTGTCTGGATGTGGAACAACTGATAAAGCCAGTGTTTCTAAAACAAAAGCGGTAGCGTCAATGCCTGGCGATGTCCTTGCAACATGGTCAGATGGTACTCCTGTTGTAACACAAGGAGAGTTTGATGAAATGTTTGAGTTTGTCCTAAAAGGAAAACCTGAACTTCAAAATCTTCCTGAAGCATTTTTACCAATGGTAAAAACACAGCTTCTAAATTCTATTGTTTCTCAAAAAATTCTTGATAAATGGGTAGCAGATAACAAAGTAGACCAAACAAAAGAGTATAAAGATGAATACAAAATGGTTCTATTTAATGCTCGAATGGCAGCAAACGTTTCTGCTCTTGCAAAAACACTTGATCTTGCAGCATCAGAAGGTGACTTCAGGGCATACTATGACGAAAATAAAGAAAAAATTGCTCTCATTGCAGCAGGTGGTGTAAAAGCTGAGGGTGTTAGATTTAACTCAGAAGCTGAAGCAAAAGATTTCTTGGCAAAAGCAAAAAGCGGCGGCTTTGATAAGCTTGTACAAGCAGATGCAAATATGAAAAAGAATTTGCGTGATTTCCAGTATGTTAACGATAAGAGCAGAATCAACAAGACTCTCAGGGATGCAATACTTGCAATTAAACGCTTCCCATCTGTAATGATGGTTAAAGAGAGTGATAAGGCTTTCTGGGTTGTAAATGCAACAGAAAAAACAGAAGCAAAATATCAACCATATGAAGCACTAAAAGCTCAAATAGAAGGCACTGTAAAACAAACAAAACAGCAAGAAGGCTTGATGAAAAAAATTGATGGCCTCAGAGACTCTTATGGAGTAAGCATAAAAGAGCGTGTGTTTATGCCAGAGCAACCAAAAGAGCCAGGTCAAGGCCCACAAACAATGATGCCTGCAAAAGGAGCAGCTCCAATAAAAAAAGAAGTTAAGCAACCAGTTAAGCCTGCAGCAAAGGCAGCTTAATTGTTGATTAGTTAAAATTATCTACGGATAATAAAGGGAATTTGCTGATATACAGCAAGTTCCCTTTCTCTCTTTAAAAGAAACATTTTAATTGATATAATGAATCAAATGAAATCGTAAATGTATAGCTTAATATTTTATATGCAGGATGTGATTATGAAAAACAAGAAAATAAATGCTCTTCTTTTGTCTCTTATTGTTTTACCATTGTTTGCAGATAATTCCTTTTTAATAGATGAAGTACAAACCGTTATATATGGTCCAGAGGATACGTCAATTATTACTAAGTCAGATCTTGAGCGCATCGGATTTGATGGACAACCAAGAACAAAAGATAATCTTATTTTTGAAACATTAGTGTTTCAGGATGCAAAAAAGTATAACATTATGGATGAAAAATTGGTTGACCGTTACATAGAAGCTGTACAGCGTGAACAAAATATTTCATTAGATCAATTAAAAGATATGTTTCGTGCGCATGGATTTACGTACGAAGAAGGTCGAGAAGAACTTGCAAAATACAATACTATTAATCAGTTATTAGATTTTAAAATTCGTTCAAAGGTTATTATTCCTGAGCGTGAAGCACGAGCGTATTACGAAGAAAATCCCGTGTATCAGCAAGAATCGTACAACTTGCAAAGAATATTTGTTCCTATTTCTTCTGGGCAAACAGCTGAGCAGGTAAAAGATAGAATTGCTACACAAATCAAAATGGGTGAAAAAATTACTGGAGCTGAGTATACTGATACATTTTGGGTTGAAGAGCCAGATTTAGCTCAAGATAAATCATTTATAAAAACAATGAAGTCGGGGCAAATTTCTTCACCAAAATTATATGATGATGGATTTGAACTGTTTAAATTAGTTGATCGTAAAGAACGAGAATTGATTTCTTTTGATAAACGGTACATAGAAATTTTAAATACACTTCGTAAGCCGCTGTATGATAAATTGTTCAGCGATTACAAAAAAAGCTTGTTTGCAGAAAGTGTTATTGCTGATTTGTAGATCTTAAGATTCCTTTTGGTTTGTTTTGGATTCTTCAAACAGAAGGAGTGCTTTTTCAATTAAATCTTTTTTTCTTTTTTTCAATTCAGGTTTTGTATCAAGATATGCACCAAGTAGTTTTGAAAAATCCATAGAAACTTTTACATCAGATCTTCTTTGGCGAGTAACATTTTTGCGTATTGGTATGATGCCTACAAGGTGCATCACCTTTACGCAAGCTTGCTGTACAAGTTGCAAATTTACTTTGTCTTTTTCGTCATCAGGAACATGGTACAAAATTTTAAGTATTGCACCATCTATGTTTTGTTTTTCAAGCTCTTGAATAATTTGTGTTGTTTGATCTTTGTACGCTAGCAGTTTTATCTCAATCTGAATGAACGGCCTTGTTGGTGTTTTGATAAAATCATAGTGAGTTTTACCATTCTTTTGAATGGTGACAACACAAAAACCTTTTTCTTCTTTTCTTTCTCCAAAATCAATTCTCTCTATCGATCCGGGATAAATAATTGCAGGGTATCCATTTTTGTTTAAATTTTGATATCTGTGTAGGTGTCCTAGAGCAACATAATCGAACGGTTTGATTGCAAGTTGTGATGGAAGGAGTATTGGATCATTTCCGTAAATTGCTCGTTTTTCTGAACCAGAAAATAAGCCTGAACTGACAGTCAGATGAGCAGCCAAAATGGACGGAATTTCTGGATCAACTTTTTGTGCAAAATCGTTAATTATATTCCCGACTGCTTTACCGATGTAATTTGTGATATCTTTGTATGATTTTACTTTATGTTTGTCAGAAAGTGTTATGTTATTTCTTGCTGGCCACGGAATGCCCACAACTTGTATGAGGCCATTTTTTGTTTTTAACTGTAAAATGTCTGGTTTTGAAATAACATAAAATCCGTCAATAGGAAGTTCGCTAAAAAGATCTAATGAATGTGCTTTGCCAAAGCTAACCGGGTTGTCATGGTTGCCTATGACGATTACAACAGGTATCTTTGCCTTATACAATTTTAAAAAGCAGTTGAATAACAATTTTTGTTGTGTCGGTGTAGGATTTGTTGTTTTGTATGCATCGCCACAAAATAAAAAGAAGTCGACATCTTTTTCTATTGCAGTATTGATGCAAAAATTAAGTGCATGCTGAAAATCTAGTAACCTAGAGTGAATGCCTGTTTTGGGATCAATTTTCCCGTAATTTTCCATGCCAAAATGGATATCTGCAGTGTGAATAAATGTTATCATAGTTCGCTATTTATTTTTTATGTTTAATATTATAATTCTTTTTCTTGTATTTTTTTGGGTGTAATTACGTGTGCAGTTTCATTTTTTTTATTTATGAAAGCAGAACGAGCTTTTAGTTTTTCAAGTAGTTTTTGTGCATAGTTTTCTTTGTTAATTTGTCTAGTTCTGCCTATTGCAAGGCTATTTGAGGGAGTATCTTTTGTAATGGTTGATCCTGCAGCTGTGAATGAGTTTTTTCCAATAGTGATAGGTGCAACCAATGTGTTGTTGCTGCCTACATACGCATTATCTTGAATAATAGTTTGATGTTTTTTTACTCCGTCGTGATTGCAGGTAATTGTTCCTGCGCCTATGTTGACTTTAGAGCCGATGGTAGCATTGCCAAGATACGTTAAGTGTTTGGCTTTTGTGTGTGAGCCTACGGTGCTTTTTTTTACTTCTACAAAGTTTCCGACAACTGCATGTTGCTCTATGGTTGATTCTGAATGTATGTGGGCGAAGGGTCCAATTTTTGCATGTTTGCTCACATAAGAGTCGCGAATTATAGTATTTGGAAAAATTTCTACATTATCCTCTATTGTTGCATTTTCTAAGGTGGAAAATTTTCTTATGTTGCAGTTTTGCCCAATAGCTGTGTTACCAAGTAAATGTACGCCAGAGCCGATTGTTGATCCTACTCCTATTTGTACTCCAATATCGATATGTATTTTTTGAGCGAGATGAAATCTGACACCGTGTTTCATCCAATGTTTTATTATCTCAGATCTTTTAATTTGTTCGGCTGCCCACAATTCTTCGAAATCGTTTATGCCTCGTATTCTGTCAAAAGGAGCATATGATGTTACAACTTTGAGATTTTTTTTACATGCCATTTGTACAAGGTCTGTAAGATAGAATTCTTGTGAGGCATTTTTTGTGGTTAGTTTATTAATGCAGCTTTTGAGGAATGTTGTTTTTATAAGATATATGCCTGCATTAATACAGCACTGCTCATCGTAGATGTCTTGATTAAAATCTTTTGCTTCTACTATGCGTATGCTTTTCTCATCTTCTACAACTCTTCCATAAGCATGATCTGAACCAGTATAGTGAGAAACTACAAAACTTATGGCAGCATCAGATTCTGTATGTTTTTTGTATAATTTTTCTATAATTTTTTGCGTAACCAGAGGAACGTCACCGTTTAAAATCAAAATGTTTTTTTGATTCCACAAATCTTTTGTACAAGCTACTGCGTGACCGGTGCCAAGTTGCTTTTCTTGGTGTATGAACTGGGGTTTGCAACAGGTATGTTTTGATACAAGATTTTCTATGATTTCTTTTTGATATCCGACAACAAATATTGTTGGTATATTCAGTTTTTCAAGAAGCTTTGCTGAGAAGACTATCATTTCCTGCCCGCAAATCTTTTCTATTAATTTAGTGTTTCCAGTTTTGAATCTTGTTGCTTGTCCTGCGGCCAATACAATTGCTTGTAACTTGTTCAATGACATTTTTTCCCCTTTGGTTTGTTGTAAAAAAGTGAGAAAATGATTTTAATACAGCATACCGTTTTTTACATAAAAATTAAATAATCTGGTTTTGTTCAAGGGATGGGCTATTTTACAAAAAATGAGGGTCTTTAAAAAAACGCAAAATAAGGTATTATAGTTACATACTCGATAATAAGAGTATGATTCATTGATATTTTTATGTTATGGAGAGATGGCTGAGTGGTCGAAAGCGGTCGCCTCGAAAGCGATTATCTCATGAAAATGGGATCGGGGGTTCGAATCCCCCTCTCTCCTCCATTCTGTGCTAAAGCTACGAATGGCAAGCCAGTTTTTTAAAGGTTTTGTTTTTAATGAAAAAACTTTTATTAGGGCGAAAGGCTGTCCGATTATAGCTGTAAGCAAAGACGGAACTATCCGAATGAATATAGCTCAGGAGGCTAAAATAGCAAAATTTGCACGGATCAATGAAAGAGTTAAAAATTTTAAAAAAAGTAGAAAAGTTAACGTATAGTTACTCCATAAGCAAGGTTTAGGTATGTACAATAAAAAATATTTTACTCCATTCTTAATGATGTTGTTAGTCAGTACAAACATTTTTTCTAATGTGTATGACAACAGATTTTTTCCATTATACAAACGTCCATATACAAAAAAAGAGGATATGTACTCCAGGGCAGGAGGAAGTTTTTTTGCAATGGCTGGAGATTGTGCGCAAGGTGAGCATGATGAAGAAATTTTGATACCAGGAATTTTTGGGTGTTATAATCAAGAAAAAATTGGTTATGGCTTGACCTTACAAGGCAAACCGAATCCTTTGAGAGATGAACTAAAGAGCGTAAACTTGCCGTGGGATATTGATCAAAAAATAAATGCACAAGGTTTTTCATTTGTGTATGATCAGCATATTTGGGAGTATTTTTATGCTGGAGCTTCGTTATTTTTTATGCGAGCGCATTCTAATTTTTCATTTTTCTTTGATAAGCCGGAGTCAGGTTTAAAAGTTTCAGAATCAGAGCTTTCTGATCTGCGAGATTCGATGTGGAAAATGCATAAGTTAATTGGTATTACAAGTCACAATTTTAATGAAATTGGCTTTGGGGATATGGATCTTTATCTTCGTGTTGGTAATATCTGGGATTATTTCTATAGGATCAGAAGAATAGATGCGGGCATTTCACTCGGATTTTTGCTTCCAACAGGTAAACAGAGATGTTTAAATATTCCGTCATCATTGTCATTTGGTGGGAATGGTCACTTTGGTATGTATGGTCAGCTTGATGCGGAATTTCAGGTCAAAGAAGATATGAAGTTATTGCTAATGTTCCGTGCAAGTAAAAGATTTTCAAAAACAAAACAGAGACGAGTGCCAATTGCAGGAGAGCATCCGCTTTTTGGAACATTGATAGCGCCGGTCTCTGTTGATCCGGGAATAACATTGGTCTTTTCTCCACAGTTCTGGTGGGAAAATTTAAGGCAAGGGTTTGGTCTTCGGTTGGGTTATACGTTAGTGTATCATCGATGTGATGAATGGACAGATTGTCGTTCTGCAGAAGCTAAAACGGATATTCCTGCAAATCTTTCTGCAATAAGGGGAAACTCTGCATGGGAGTCAGATTATATTAACGCGAGTGCTTATTATGATTTTTATGATGATACACAGGAAAGAGATTTTGCTCCTATAGTTTCTATAACATGGGATTGGCCATCATTTATACTTAGAGGGAAGAAAGCTCCTAAAATACACAGAATTAGCTTGGGTGTGGACGTAATTTTTTAGTTGAAATATCTTTTTTAAGGAAACAGTTATGAGGTTTTTGCCTGCCAGATTATTTAGTGTTTTTTCGAATGATTTAGCAATAGATTTGGGGACAGCTAATACGGTAGTGTATGTTCGAAATAAAGGAATTGTGTTAAATGAACCATCGGTAGTTGCTGTTAAATCAAATACAAGCCATGTGCTTGCAGCAGGAAAAGATGCAAAAGAAATGTTAGGAAAAACGCCAGAAAGCATAATTGCCAGTAGGCCACTGCGAGAAGGTGTTATTGCAGATTTTGAGCTTGCTGAGGCAATGATACGTCATTTTATCAGGGCAGTTCACAATGACAGAAGAACTTTAGTAAGTCCGAGGATACTTATCGGTGTTCCATCAGGAATAACGCAGGTTGAAAAAAGAGCAGTTGAAGAAGCTGCAAAGCAGGCTGGTGGGCGTGATGTGTATACTATTATGGAGCCTATGGCTGCAGCAATAGGAGCTGGGTTACCAGTTCAAGAGCCGTCAGGGAATATGATTGTCGATATTGGTGGAGGAACCACAGAAGTTGCAGTTATTTCATTGAAAAATGTTGTGTATTGCCGTTCAATTCGTGTTGGCGGAGATGAAATGGACAGAGCGATTGTCCAATATGTTAAAAGAAAATATAAATTGTTAATTGGTGAACGTACTGCTGAAAAAGTAAAAATGTCTATCGGTGCTGCATTGTTGGATTCAAATATGAGTCAAGATAGCATGGATGTAAAAGGGCGAGACTTAGTGTCTGGTGTGCCAAAAACAATTCATCTATCAGCTGCTGAGGTTAATGAGTCTTTACTAGAGACAATTTCAGCAATTATTGATGGTGTGAGGGTTGCGCTTGAAAATACACCACCAGAGTTGTCTTCTGATCTTGTTGATAGAGGAATTTATATGGCTGGTGGAGGAGCTTTGCTTCGTGGGTTGGACAAGTTAATTTCTAAAGAGACAGGTTTACCGGTAAATATGTCTGAAGATCCTCTTTTTTGTGTGGTTAAGGGTGTAGGAATGGCTCTAGAAAATTTGGATTTTTTCAGAGAAGCACTCATGAAATAAGGTTTTATTTTGGACGAATCTAAAAGAATAAGAATTAAAAAAAAGTTTGGACAACATTTTTTGCGTGATGAACACATTGTGCAATCAATTGTTGATCATGTTTCTATTGATGAATCGACGTCAATTTTTGAAATTGGGTGTGGCGATGGTTTTTTGACGCGACACATTCTACGAACGCCTGCAAAGCGATTGTGGGTGTTTGAAATTGACCCTGAATGGGCTGCGTACGTACAAGAAAAGCTTGGGCAAGATGCTCGA
>Ga0180433_10011596_pt1 | contig 10438 bp, 8 predicted proteins | sample SS_ome_8_FD_132980 | JGI IMG/M metagenome (GOLD analysis project Ga0180433, IMG submission 132980) | Hypersaline lake sediment archaeal communities from the Salton Sea, California, USA - SS_1_D_1 metaG | ecosystem: Environmental > Aquatic > Non-marine Saline and Alkaline > Hypersaline > Sediment...
TAGGTCCATCGGTATCTGTCTTCGGCTCTGCCCGCTTCCGCAAAGATTCTCCCTACCACAAGCTTGCTGTCGATTTAGGCTATAAACTGGCCAAAGAGGGGTTTGCTGTCATCACCGGTGGCGGCCCCGGCACTATGGAGGCTGCCAACCGCGGCGCCCAAGAAGCTAAAGGGCACTCCTGCGGCCTTAGCGTCGATCTTCCTTACGAAGAAAAACCCAACGAATACATCGACCCGCAATACAACCTCTCCTTCCGTTACTTTTTTGTGCGCAAGGTGATGTTTATCCGCTATGCCCAAGGCTGTGTCTTTCTTCCTGGTGGCTACGGCACCATGGATGAGCTTTTCGAAGCGCTGACACTGACACAGACGGGTAAAGTTCACAGCTTTCCCATCTATCTTCTAGGAAAGAAGTACTGGAGCGGGCTTTTTGAATGGATAAAATCCACCGTGCTAGAAAATGGCTGCATCAACCCCGAAGATATCGACCGAGTTATCATCACCGATGATCTTGACGAAGTAGCAAAAGGGATCAAAGAGCACTACAAGAAGCAGCGCGTCTTTAAGAACTTCTAGTGAACTCATCGATGTAGTTTAGATCGAAGTCAGCATCCAAGAAACGAGGCTGCTCCAAAAGATCTAAGTGGAATGGGATAATCGAATCCACGCCACTGATATGGAATTCACGCAAAGCTCTTTTCGCTACCGTGATAGCCTCATTGCGGTCTTTACCCTTCACGATAAGCTTAGCTATCATCGAGTCGTAGTAAGGCGGTATAGTGTAGCCGGAATAGCAGGCGCTATCAACACGGACGTTGGGACCACCAGGAGGAAGATAGTACTCAAGACGCCCAGGGGAGGGATGGAAACCTAATGCTGGATTTTCCGCATTGATACGAAACTCCATCGCATGGCCATCTAAACAGACATCTTTCTGCGTGATCTCAAGATTTTGTCCCATAGCCACTTTAAGTTGCTCACGAACCAAATCTACACCCGTTAACGCTTCGGTGATGGTATGCTCCACCTGTATACGGGTGTTAACTTCCATAAAATAGAAACGGTGGTCTTTATCGACCAAAAACTCTACCGTACCAGCGGAGAAGTAACCCACAGCTTTTGCCAGGTCAACGGCAGCTTTAAACATCGCTTCGCGCACTTTTTTCGGCAATGCTGGACTCGGTGTTTCTTCAACGAGCTTCTGGCGCCTTCTCTGTGTGGTACAATCGCGCTCGCCCAAATGGATGATGTTGCCCTTCTTATCACCTAAGATCTGTACCTCAACGTGGCGAGGGTCACAGATCATCTTCTCAAGGTAAACATCTGGGTTGCCAAAGTTAACTTCCGCTTCGGCGCGAGCAGCAGCAAACTGCTTTTCTAAATGCTTCTCATCGTCGGCAATACGGATACCTTTGCCACCGCCGCCAGCGACAGCTTTAATGAAAAGAGGATACCCCACTTGTGTACCCACTTTAAGGGCTTCTTCATAGGTATCAACGATGCCATCGGAACCTGGGACCACCGGACAGCCAGCCTTCTCGGCTGTTGCCTTAGCTTGAGCCTTGTCGCCAAGCTCAGCAATTGTCTTGGGCGCCGGCCCAATAAAATTTAGACCACAGCTTTCACATATGCTAGCGAAGTGCGGATTCTCACTTAAAAAACCATAACCGGGATGAAGAGCATCAGCACCTGTCACCTCACAGGCAGAGAGGATGTTGGGAATCTTAAGATAGGATTTGGCAGCTTGCGCCTCTCCAATACAGATAGCTTCGTCAGCATGCAAAACATGCAGAGCTTCTGCATCAACGTCGGAATAGACAGCAACCGTCTCCAGCCCGAGATCATGACAAGCACGAATAACTCGCACTGCAATCTCTCCCCTATTGGCAATAAGTACTTTACGCATTCTTTCTCACACGGAAAAGTTTCGTTCCAAACTCAACGGGATGGCCGCTTTCCATTAGCACTTCTTCAATGATGCCATCAACGCCAGCTTTAACCTCGTTCATCACCTTCATCGCTTCGATGATACAGACAACACTCTCTTTTTCCACCTTGTCGCCAACATTAACAAAAGGCGACGCTTCCGGTGTCGGTGCCATAAAGAATGAACCTACCATAGGAGAGGTGATAAACCCTTCTGTCTCACTCACTGCCTCAGCCTCTTTAGGAGCAGCAGCTTTTGCGACGGGCGCTTCGCAATGATGGTAACCATGGCAGCAAGAGCGCTCAAGTGATATTTCACCGGTTTTATCTTTAACCGAGAGGCCCTGCATATCATGCTCGATCATCGCTTTCATAAGCTCTTTGATCTTCTTTATATCCATAACATCCCCTCTCTATACTCGTTGAATATACTCAGCACTACTCGTATCTACTTTAATAATATCCCCTGTTTCAATGAAAGGAGGAACTTCCACTTTGGCGCCGGTCTCTAAAATAGCCGTCTTAGTCGCATTGGAAACTGGGACCTTACCAGAGTCTTCCCCTTCGGTCTTGACCACCATAAGCTCTAAGAACTGTGGCAGCTCCAAAGCAAGTATAGCATCTCCATAAACGCGGGCTGTAAGCTGAACGCCTTCTTTTAAAAAGTTCATCCTGCCACCGACAACATCTGAAGGGACCAATATCTGCTGAAGCTCTTCAACGTCTAAGAACATATAGTCTTTGCCCTCCATATAGAGGAACTCCAACTCCTTTTCAACGTAAGAGACCTCTTTAACGGCCTGGCTAGGCTTGAAATTCTTTTCCACCTTAGAATTGGTCTTAAGATTCTTCAACTTCATCTTAATAAAAGGCGCGCCTTTTGTGACGGTGACTTTTACTGTCGACTCGACGCGGAACAAATTGTCGCCTATCGAAAGAACCATTCCCGGTGTTATCTGGCTGCTTGCTACCATGAAAACCTCTTTAAAGTTTTGTTATTTTCCTGCAGCCGCATCACGAAGACGCTGTACCGCTTCGGCCATATCCTCAGCACCAAAAAGATGAGAGCCTGACACTAAAACGTTGGCCCCCGCTTCAAAGCACTGCCGCGCCGTTTCATCGTTGATGCCACCGTCGACTTCAATGTCGAAAGGAGGCAGATTTTTTAATTCTTTTGAAGCATCATCATCTACGACAACACCACCCTGACGGATACCCAGCTTATCACACGTACTGCGGATAAAGGAGAGTTTCTCAAGCACCTCAGGAATAAACTCCTGACCCCCAAAACCGGGGTTAACAGTCATCAAGAGTATCATGTCACACTTATCTAAATAATTCAAAACCATCGTCGGCGAAGTCTCCGGGCTGATCGAAAGCCCAGCTTTAACATTACATTTCCGGATGAAATTAAGTGTATCTTCGACATCTTCTGTTGCTTCAAAGTGAATCGTGATCATATCAGCGCCCGCTTGAACAAAACGCTCCACATAATCGAAAGGGTTGTACATCATCAGATGAACATCCAAAAACATGTCCGTTGAACGATTCAGTGCCGCTACGACCTCAGGGCCGATAGTGAGATTAGGCACAAAATTGCCATCCATCACATCCACATGCAGCCATTCAGCACCGGATGCCTCTACACGTGCTGCCTCCTGCCCTAAATTGGCAAAATCTCCAGATAATATCGATGGTGCTATCTTAATATGATTACTTAAGTCGTTGTTACTCAAAATCCAAACCCTCATTCTTCATTGTGAAGAAAATTGTACCCGCAGCGAGCAGATCAAGTCAAGGGCTTTTATCCAGGTAGAAAATCCTCAAACGCTAATAGTCAACGACTTAAGAAAACGGCCTAAATCTTCCAATTCCCTCTTAAAATATATTCTTCTAGATGCCCAAAAAGTCTACACATGCGACAATGCCGCGCATGATCTCAACACTTAAAGTAAAAGAAGCATATACTTATGATACACAGCAGAGAAAACCCAGCACATGCTGCTCTAAGACGTGAAGGCGGCCTCACACGTTCTAACAGCTGCCCAGGAGACCTCTTTAAGGAACGACAAAGAGCCATTAGTGCATCGGCACTACAGCATAACTGCTCTCTTTCCTCAGTAAAAACCACCCAATTTTCCTGCATCCCCATAACCAATCCGGGTGAGAATGAAATATCAGAGGTAGCATCCCCTCTAATTGGTTCACTTAGAACCAATGAAGTTTCCTTACTTATTCAATCTCTTTCCACTTCTGTTAGCGGAGTTCACCCACCCTATCTTGAGCTAACAGGCAGAGGCAAAAGCACAGCCCTATATGAAACACCTACCGTTATATTACCTGCACTAAACCATTTCCTTCCTAATGATATTAACGGCTACTTTTCACTACTAAAAATCAGCATAAGAAAAGCTGTCGACCCTAATAGTTTCTATAAGGCCTGGGGAAAAGCACTAAAATCACCTTTCAAAGAAATGCCCAGAGAAAAGAAAAATCTTTTCCTCAATAAATTCCTACACGAATTTGACACCATCTTCCAACTCGACAGATCTCAAATAAGCTGGGATGAACGTTTAGAATACACCCTCTCCTTTTTTAGAGAATTTGGAGATATGCCAGATGATGCTTACGAAAAGGTTGCGCTCTTCATCTTAAGGGAAAGAAGTCAGGTTTCTGAAAAAGAACATAGGGAATTTGATATTTACCTTTTTGACCTCCTTGAAACGACGCCTTTTGCTAATGGAATTCATGTCATCTTGTTTCATCTGCTCACAGCTAAAGAGAGCATCATACCAAAAGAAAAGCTCCTGCCGCTAATAAAGAAGGCTATGAAGGAAGAGATCGGACAAGGCAACAACGATACCCTTTGGCGAGAAACCACAATAGCTACACAGCTACTTAGCAGCTACGTTCGAGGTGCTGGGCAGGAAATGATCTGGAACCTCTTTAACAATGAAAAAGTAAAAGACAAATGGAAAACCCTGGCCACAGGGTTAACCAATCAATATCAAAGCAAACATTTAAAGCCCGCTGAATATTTTAGTAGCTTGACCACAAGTGAAGATTTTCGCCTACCCGTCCTCATGGGAGGCTGGTTATCAGCGATGCTAACCGCTCTTGCCAAAGAGATCGAGAAAGAAGAAAACGAGCACCTTTTCTCACTGTTCAAGTACATGGACGAACTCGCTAAAGAAAAGGATCTACCCAATCTTACCTACCAACAACTCTTCTTGCGCATTATTGTTCCCGCTTTTAAGAACCAAGCCAGCTATGGCATAGAGAAAGACTGGTCATTTTTAGAAGCAAGTGAAGATTTCATTTTACTCTTGGAGTCATCTCTTGTAAAAATGCTAGCTCAGATCACACAAAAGCATGCCAACGACTTGAAGGTTAATGGGGAAATAACTCAAGGGAAGTGGTTATGGATGAATCAAACGCTGGAACTTCTAGAAAATGCGGGACTTAAAGAAAGAATCCTTACCGTCATCAACAATCCCCTAGCAGATGAGCTTCTCTTCCATTAAAATAATAATTATTATATAGAGGGACGGATGTGATCAGCGAGGAGGTGGACATGACAACAGAACTCTCCGGAGTGGCATCCACGCCACATAGTTTAGCACATCACATGGCCGAATCGATAAATATCAACTCGAAGAGGCGCATATATTACCTAAACAAAACTAGAGGCCTTTCCTCAAAACTATCCAGCCGACTTCTATTTCTTGAACGCGTAGCTAAAGTATTTGCATGGTTTTTTGACTGGTGGTCGAAGACTTTTCACCGTCAAGGCATCCCCATCATTCAAGGGGATGTTGTCTCGATGCGCCGCATCCTTCCTAAAGAGACAAAACCCAAATATCGCAAAAAAGCAACACCGGAAATTCTCGAAAGAATCAAAGACATCGTCACCAAATATAAAAAGACTTTCAATGCTCACCTCAACCACCGTGACTACGAAGGAGTTGCCCACGCTTCACAAAAAGCTTTAAAAGAAGTCAAAGCCATGGAAAAGAAGGGCAAATGCCATTTTGCCATGCTTTCTCACATGATCGAATCTGTCGGTTTCACCGCTCTTCACGCGGCCGACTATGCTAAAAAAAGTGAAAATAAAACAGCCAACTTATCTTCTGTCTACCTGCGCTTCCACGCTCTTGGAATCGACCAGGCTATACCCATTGACCTAGAAGCACAAAAAGCTCATGAGCTCGGTGTTGGTATCATCATCAATGACGTTCCATCAATACCCTTCGAGCAAGAACTAGCTAGCACGATGTCTCTTCGTAGCAACCTAATCTCCAAAAAATGAACAAATCGGCAGTCGCCACTTTGTAAAATATCTTGTTTTTAACCCCTTGCATCTGTACAATAACGCCCCATGTTATTGATACTACAGACGTAAGGATTTAAAAAATGAAAGGCAGTACGATATCCAACACCATAGCAACAGGCTTTGCCATCTTTTCGATGCATTTTGGTGCTGGCAACGTGATTTTTCCCTTGGCTTTGGGCCAGTATGCTCAAGACAAAAACTTCTACGCTAGCCTCGGGCTACTCATCACTGCCGTGGGTGTCCCCTTCATTGGCCTTATGTCAATGACACTCTTTAATGGTAACTACAAACACTTTTTTGAAAGAATCGGTAAGGTTCCCGGCTTTATTTTAGCCCTGTTTATCATGGGACTCATTGGCCCCTTCGGCGCTATGCCAAGAACCATCACCGTCTCCTACGCCGCCGTTAAAACTTACCTGCCCTCCATGAGCTTGTGGCTTTTTAGCGCGATCTCTTGCATCACCATCTTCATCTTAACATTTCGCAAGGCCCGCTTAATCGATCTTCTCGGCTACGTGCTAACCCCCATCCTTTTAGGATCTCTCCTGCTAATCATTATTAAAGGAATATTCCAAGCAGAGCCTGCCACTCCGTCTGACCTAAGCAAGATAACCGCCTTTATGCATGGTTTTACCGAAGGGTATCACACCATGGATCTACTCGGTGCCTTCTTCTTCTCTTCCGTTGCGCTAAGCGTCCTTGAACAGGGCGTTGATGCTCACGATAGAAAAGATATGCGCCTAATGATTTTCCGTACGCTAAAAGCCGGCTGCATCGGCATGTCCATGCTAGGCTTGGCCTACTTCGGCTTCTCGTACGTTACATCACACATCGGCGCCGAAATCGTAGTTTCCTCCCGCGAGGAGATCATGGCAGCAACTGCCATTAGAGTGCTCGGCCCACAGGCTGGCATCATCGCCTGCATTGCCGTCTCCTTGGCCTGCATCACCACAGCCCTCGCTTTGGCTGTAGTCTTTTCTGAGTTCTTGCACAAAGACGTGTTCATTGGCAAGATTGGCTACATCCCCTGCTTGGTTGTAACGCTGCTAGGCACCTTCTTTGTGTCGACCTTAGACTTTGACGGCATCGCCAAATTCTTAGCACCAATATTGCAGATTTGCTACCCAGCACTGATCATGCTTAGCATCCTCAATATCTTCCACAAGCTGTATCACATACAGATAGTCAAGACACCGGTATTTATTGTGTTTGCGATATCGCTGGGTTTTTATCTACACCAGATATTTTAAACCCATGATTGTGACCTAATCTGTACCCAAGCGCTGTAGATAGGGATTAGATTTTTAGGATTTTGACGAGGACATGGCTATCGCCATGGCCAAGAATAAATACTCAAAAGATGATTTCCATCTATAGATGCCTGGGTTTAGATCAGGTCACAATCATGGGTTAAACCCGCTGATTTTCCATGATAGCTGAACGAATGGTCTCTAAGAGCCTCTCGCGCTTTTTGGGATCGTCGCAGTGATAGATGTATCCCAGACAGGGAACATCGTGAACAGAGACAAATGCTTTAGCAAGAGCTGTAGGGACAACGTTGAGTTTATCTACAGCTTCAATAATTTTGTCTTTAAGTGCCGCATCGTCAAAACTAGCTAAAACGATGAAGTACCCCTTATCCTCTTGGTGAGTGATCAGATGACGCTCACTGGCAGAGAAGCCATGGTTGACTACGTGAGCTAACATCAAGAAAAGGGTGCGCAGAGGTGATGGCGCCAAAACACTGCGCATAATCACAGGCGTAATCGCATAGAAAAGATTCTCTAGCAAAAGGTCATTGATATAGTACTGCCCACTTTCTACAAGAAGGTTGCGCACAGCACGAAGCAGCTCATCTTGCTTGGATATCATCCCACCGTTAAAGTCCCTAAACTCTCCTAAAATTCGCGTCATCTCTCCAACGACGAAACGACGGGCACGATATAGATCTATCGAATGGTCACGTCGCAAAAATCGTTCTTTAGGCAGCTTAACATGAAAAACGGTCGCCTCTTTAGGATAGCGCTTGCGAATATACCCCAAAGATTTACAGCGATCATGAAGATACTCCAAAGGCGTTTTCACCTGAGTAAACATCGCCTGCAGGGAGTGGCCACCAGGCTTTAGGATACGCACGAAAATCACCGTAAAGACCAAATCCTGATCAGACTGCTGATCGTAGGTGATCATTACCTGCGGGATATCACGCAAAAAGCGGATCTGGTTGCTCAAAGTGAGGATATTGCGCATGATCTCCTCTTCATTGCTAGGCATGAAGACAGGATGAACCAAACGCTCAATACGATCGCGAATATCGAAGCTAAGCTCTTTTCGCAGACGGCAGATCTCCGTCGAAGTAAAGGAGGCCCCATCAATCTTTTCAATTTCGATGTAGAGAGTACAAATATTGTCCTTGCCACGCGTCACCTGATAAAAAGAATTTCTTACCATGTCAACGTTGGGAATAAAATGACGGATCGCTTTTAGAAGTTGGCGATCCTCCAAAAACTCTTTATCCCTCAAAAAGTTAACCCCTACCATAACACCCAAAACAGGACGCATCCCCGTTTTGCGTTGGAGACGAGCACGCACCACCTTCATCTTGATAAATCTTTTATGCGGTGTCTCTTGCACCAACTCTTCAAGCTCTTTGCGGAAAAGATAGTGAACGCCGACAATGCGGCTGATATGGCGCGCCTGCCGAGACTTACGGAAGTCTTCTTTGCTTTTCACAAGAAGCTGCTGCATCTCAGAGAATATGTCATCACTGAAGATATCGGGAAATCTCTTAAGAAGAAGCGCAATGTACTCATGGATCATTGCCGTCTTTTCATCGGCCTCTAGCCCCCGCACCTCTAAAATACGACGAGCATGATAAGCAGAAGCCATCCCCAAAGAGATCTCCGATTCCACAATGGGGAAAGAGGCACAAAGTTGTTTGAGCTCTTCCGCATCTTCTAAGTGAATCTTAATTTCACAGAAAGTATAGACCGTATCGCTTAGCTGAGGCAGACGAAAGTCAATAGCGGAAAACAGATTCACATCAAGCAGCTTGCCCGGAATCAACCAGCGGCTGATCATCTCGTAGAAAAACTTAAAAGCATTAGGTCTCTGGCGGCTTATCAGATAAAAGGAGATGTCACAAGGTGCTGAATCTTCCCCTGAACATTGAACTAGAGGCAACCGGCTTTTAAGCTGACGAAACAGCTCACCGTAGTCTTCAATACCGTCGATAGAAACCATCTTTCCCAAAAGAGAAGAGACCTGATTGGCCATCATCTGAGAATAAGCAGAATCAGCTATAGAGGCACCTCTTGCAAAGAGAGGCTCAACTTTTAGTGACCCGCCATCCATAAATGATTCCTATTAAAATCGAAAATCCGAAGCCGCAAAAACCCTTGAGGCCAACACGCATATCGTGCCAGACATCGAATAATATATTTAAAATTTTAAAACTAAATATAACTAAATAGTATTCAAGAACGATATAAATTACAAGTGTCAAACCTCTTCATAGCAAAGAGAGCAAGGAGCTAAATTTGAGCTTGTTTGCACAGAAGTTGATCGTTCCTCAAGAGTTCCTATAGTATTAAAAGACAAAACCTTAAGGGGTAAATTATTCTTCTTAGCAAGCTGAATGGCACGGGGGTGCAAAATGGGGCATCGGCAATCTAAAATATCGAGTGCTTCATCATAACTCATCGAAGGAATATGGCGCGCTCCCTCATCAGATTTGGGATCTGCAGAATAAATTCCATCAACATCTTTAATGAATTCTACACAAGAAGCATCAAGGGCTAAACCGAGAGCCACAGCCGAAGTATCAGAGCCACCACGACCAAGAGTTGTGATTTCTTTATCCATACTAACGCCTTGAAAACCGGCGACAATAACTACCTTCCCTTGATCTAAAGTCTGCAAAAGACGATGCGGTCTAACATCAACGATGCGAGCATCGCTGTGCTGCTGACAAGTAATGATACCAGACTGACTGCCGGTGAAGCTAACTGCATCACACCCTCTTTTTGCCAATGCCATGGCCAAAAGGGAGATGCTTATTCTCTCGCCGACAGAGACGAGCATATCGTACTCACGCTTCGGCGGATCATCGTTAACCTGCCCAGCCAAAGCGATCAGCTGGTCCGTTACTCCCTGCATAGCGCTAATGACTACTGCAATA
>Ga0180433_10011598_pt1 | contig 10438 bp, 7 predicted proteins | sample SS_ome_8_FD_132980 | JGI IMG/M metagenome (GOLD analysis project Ga0180433, IMG submission 132980) | Hypersaline lake sediment archaeal communities from the Salton Sea, California, USA - SS_1_D_1 metaG | ecosystem: Environmental > Aquatic > Non-marine Saline and Alkaline > Hypersaline > Sediment...
CACTATACTGAACCATATCAGTATTCGCTAAGGAGTGAACAGATCAATGATAAAATTATTTAAAAAGAAGGAAGAAGCACCAAAACAACAGTTGAACAAATCAGACTGGCCTACCCATGTCTTAACATTGGATGGAAAAAACTTTGATGAATTCATAGAAAAATATCCTTTATCGATCGTTGATTTCTGGGCACCCTGGTGTGGACCCTGTAAGGCGATGCTCCCACGGCTGAGAAGATTGGAACGATTATTCCAGGGAAAGGTAGCATTTGGACGGTTGAACACCGAGCAGGAAAAAGAGATTGCAAAACGATATAATATCATGGGCATACCACATTTTGGTTTTTTTAGATACGGAAAGAAAATTGGGATGGTAACCGGGGTAAAATCCGTCGGGGATATGACCACTAGCATCGAATCATATCTTTCAAAATATGCATAATCTCTAGTACCGATAAAGAGATGTCAGAGATTGATGCGACGCAGGACCTTGTCAATATGCTGCAGCAATTGTGGTAAGGAGATCTTTTCATATGTCAAAATCGGGAAGGGCACCGTATGGCATTGTTGGAAACAACGAATCCTTAAGGATAACAGCGTTAAACGGGAAAACCAGGTCTTCTGCACCTGCGGTAACCTCATCGGAACCGATGAACGCATATGGATAAAATTAAAACAGCATCACATCATTGTCAAATAAGAGATGGTGAAAAAGTATGAGATTGACCATTGTATATGATGACAAAAAAGGAACCAATGAATATCTGATCCCCGACCACGGTTTTTCATGCTATATCGAAAACAAAAAAGAAACAATCCTATTTGACACTGGGACAAATGGAAAGATCCTCTTACACAACATGAACATCCTCAAAAAGGATCCGAAAAATATCTCAAAAATAGTTATATCTCATGAACATTATGATCACAATGGAGGATTACCAGATCTCTTACAATCAACAGGAATGGTAACGGTATATCGCATAGGAGATGAACCATCCTCTAATAATGTGGAAAACATAAAAATAGAAAACCCACAGATGATATCACCCAACATTTGGACGACAGGCAGATTACCTGGACATCCAAAAGATGAACAATCACTAATACTCAAAGGGTCAAAAGGAATGTTTCTTCTTACCGGTTGCTCCCACCCAGAAATACATACGATACTTCAAACATCAAGAACCCACGGAGAGATCATAGGAGTTATCGGCGGACTACATGGTTTCAATTCTCTGGATATTTTATCCTCTATGAAATATCTTTATCCCTGTCATTGTACCGTTCATAAAGACAAGATCAAAGAAACATATCCTCAAACAACAAATGATTGTTTTGTTGGAACAACAATTACCATTTAAGGTGTAAAACATGAGAGATAAGGTCATGATACAATGGTTGGAAATAGACGGGGCGCTCTTTCTAAAGGAAATCGGTCTAAAAAAGGATGATCACATCCTAGATTTCGGTTGTCGACATGGAACATACAGCATACCGGCAGCAAAGATCATCGGTGACAAAGGTCGAGTCTACGCCATCGATAAAGAAAAAAGCTCGTTAGACGAATTAATGAAACGATCAAGTGGGAACAACCTCTTTAATATAACCGCAATTCAGGGAACAGAGCAAGTTATTCATCTCCTTGAAAAAAACAACCTTGATATGATACTACTCTATGACGTATATCATCTCATACAAGATCGAACAACTTTTCTCTCGAACCTACACACACTTCTCAAACCATCTGGCATTCTCTCAATATACCCACGGCACCATAAAGAAAAAATGAATATGAACATAAAACAGATAATTTCAGAGATCGAATCTATAGGATTCCAATTCCTTACCAGTCATGAAAAGACCATGATGCATGATGATCAACTTGTAAAAGATACCGTTTACAATTTCAAAGCATATGATAAATAAAAACGCAAAGATGTCCTCAAAGGGGAAATTATTCATTATGAACACTACTATTTCTCTGGTATTCGATCTCGACGGAGTCCTCCTTGACTCAGAAACAGATATTAGTTGGCTTACCCGAGCAGCAGAACGAACGCTCGAACACTTCGGCATACAAAACAACCTCCATCATGTCGAAGCATTATATTCAAAGAACGTGAAACGATTCAAAGAGATAAGCGATCAAATAGGTATTGAACCAAAAAAGCTCTGGCCAATAAGAAATCAATACTATACCGAGGAAAAACTTAACGCGATGAAAAAAATGATCATCAAACCTTTCCCTGATGTATCGACGCTTTATCGATTAAACGATGACTATGAACTCTCCATCATCAGCAATTCACCACAATCCGTTGTTGACTATTTCATATACAGTTTTAACTATTCGGATCTCTTTACCTTTGGCATAGGACGAGGAGATGGAATAAAAGATATCAAGCTCATGAAACCCCATCCTCACCTCTATACTAAGTTTCTTGAAAAAACAAAGGCGAAAATGTATTTATACATAGGAGATAGAGAATCGGATAGGATCTTTGCTGAGAAAACAGGGATGCGATTCTTTCTTATTGATAGAACAGGTACTCAAGACGATGGATTTTTCTCTCTTTTAGATTTCGTTGAACATATAGTATCAATAAAAAATAAAGAACAATAAAAAAACAGGACAAATCAGGTTGAACTATCATCTTTATCTTTATTACCAACCTTCCCATATTTTGCAAGAAGCTTGATAAGATACTCCTTTTCCTCATCTGATCCTGGCTGAATCAACTATAATCACCTATCTATTACATGATATACTTTCACACTTGCAATATTTAAACCCAGCTTGTTAGAACATCAAAATGGTAGAATGCCACTATGAATTAGAACGAATGTTTTCAATACCCAAAAACTGGCAGATGCCAAAATATGATAAAAATAACCTTATATGATCACTCAGAATTAGAAAAAATACATCAAATGAAATAAAAAAATTATCCAAGCTAAGATACCTAATAAAATTAGAGAGAAAAATTAATTTTTTTTCTCGCGAAATACATTTTCAAACATTACCGTAGGCATCTCTTGACCCTGGCTTTTCAGACCAGGTATATACTTTTTGATTAAATATCGAATAAACTCAAGTTCCTCTTCAGAATTCGGTTCAAGCATCAGTATCAACCCATCAACTAGATAGGGCATGGTGTTTTTTGTTTAAAAACTTATAGTAATTCTTCAAAATATTAATACCGCTCACCCAAAAAGATGATGAGAATCTATACAACTACCTACAAATTAAAAATATGTCAATAAAATACAAATAACTGTTTAAACTCAATAATGTATGATACAATCACTTTAAATTGGAGAAATAAATTACGTCGGCACAACAACGATAGTAAAACTGGAAGGATTCAATGAAAGAGAAACAAACGATCATCGAAATAATCAATGAATTAAAGGATGAAAAAAACGCAGTGATTCTTGCTCATGTATATCAACAACCTGAAATCCAAGACATAGCTGATTTCAAAGGGGACTCATTAGGCCTCTCAAAAAAAGCAGTCAATACCGATGCTGACATCATTGTCTTCTGCGGTGTAAGCTTCATGGCTGAGACCGCCCATATCCTAAATCCTGAGAAAAAGGTTCTGATACCAGAAAAAAATGCGGGATGTAATCTTGCAGATATGGCAACAATCATTAAGCTCAGGGATATGAAAAAAAACTATCCACATGCAGCAGTTGTAAGCTATGTGAACAGCACCTCAGAGATTAAAGCAGAATCAGATATCTGCTGTACATCAGCAAATGCAGTAACAATCGTAGAATCGCTAGACGAAGATGAAATAATATTTCTTCCAGATAAGAACCTTGGAAGCTATGTTGCAGAGCAAACAGATAAGAATATCATTCTATGGGATGGATACTGTTATGTCCATGAACAGATAAAACCAGAGACGATAAAAAACCTCAAAAAACTACATCCCAATGCAGAGGTCATCGCTCATCCTGAATGCAATCCCAAGATACGTAAGCTCTCAGATATGATAGGAAGCACATCAAGGATGGCAACCTATACCTCAGAATCAAATAAAAAAGAGTTCATAGTTGCAACCGATGACAACTTCATTCATCATGTTCAAACAAAAAATCCAGGCAAAACATTCTACCCTGTTGGAACAAAATGTACCGGAATGAGAGAAATAACCCTTGAAAAGCTCTATGATTCACTAGCAAAAGAACAATACAAAATCGTTCTTCCAGAAGATATTCGCCAAAAGGCAAAAAAAGCACTTGATAAAATGATGAAGATATCATGAAGGAAGCAAAATTCTATACAAAAAAGGAAAAAAATGCTGTGGAATGTCATCTCTGCCCACATCACTGTCTTCTAAATCCAGGAAACCTTGGCCTCTGTCATGTTCGAAAAAACGAGAATGAAAAGCTATATTCTTTATCTTATGGAAATCTAGTTGCTAAGAACCCAGACCCCATTGAGAAAAAACCTTTATTTCATTTTTACCCTGGAAGTCTTTCCTATTCAATCGCAACAGCAGGATGTAACCTTCATTGTAAACACTGTCAAAATGCTGATATATCACAAGCAAAACCTGAGGAAATCTTCTCAAAATACACCGAACCAGAGGATATCATCCAAGATGCAATAAGAACAGGATGTAGCTCAATTGCATATACATACACGGAGCCGACAATATACTATGAATATGCATATGACATTGCAAAACTAGCACATAAAAATGGATTGAAAAATGTGTTTGTAACAAACGGATATATTGAAAAAGAACCATTGGAAGAAATCACACCATATCTAGATGCCGCTAACATCGATCTGAAAAGCATGAATGAAGAATTCTACAAAAAGATCTGCGGCGCTCATCTTCAACCAGTACTCGATAGAATACAAGACTACCATGATCTAGGCATCTGGATCGAACTTACAACCCTTCTTATTCCAGGATATAATGATTCTAAAAAAGAACTCAATGATATCTCGCGATTTATCGCAGGCATTGATCCAGAGATACCCTGGCATGTCACTGGTTTTCATCCAACATACAAACTCACCGATGCAAGGACAACAACAGCATCAGACCTTGAACAAGCCGCGAAAATAGGGATGGATCAAGGATTACAATATGTCTATCAAGGGAACCTGGGTTCCGGAGAGGATACGATTTGTCCATCCTGTGGAAGGACATTGATAAAAAGAAACATATTTCAGGTGAGCTTTAATATGATCAAGAATTCAGCTTGCCCTCACTGTGAAACCTTGATCAAAGGTATTGGTATGGGTTGATAAAAGGATGAACTCACATCCTTATTATTTCTGCTTTTTCTTTGATTTTCCCAATTGTTGCGTCTCTTTATTTTTCTTAGATTCTCCTTTATTATTGGTTCTTTTTTGTTCTTTCTTTTTTAATCGTGACCAAAATAGAACAGACGCACCCAATAAAACAAGAAGTATGAATACAACCCCTATGTAGATCAAAAGAGAAGAATCAGCCTCGATTTCTCCATATTTCTTTAGTGAACCCGTTGTTGAATCATATTCAAAATCAATGTCACCATCAGTATCTATATCAATACCATATCTGCCCAGTGAGAGCAAGCTCACAGGTATGACAATTGTAGTTTTATTATCATAGAACATATCATAGATCCCATCTCCTTCGGTATCGACTAAACAGCCATTTATCTCATCATCGATCCATCTTATGACCACATCTACAAAAACAACAAAGGATACTGTTTCAGAAAGTGCATTGTTCTCATCCTCAGCATAAACCTGAATGGTATAATATCCAGTTTGGTTCCATTGATGAGACATATAAACAAAAGTATTGCTAGCAGCATACTCCGATACATTGGTTTTTCCATCACCCCAATCAACATGATAGCGAATAGAGTCATTATCACTATCAGATGAGACGATATTGAAATCATATTTAGTGTTTACTTTCCCCTCATGAGAACCTTGAATAACTGGTATTGATGGAGCATTATTTGCCTGATACACACTAATATCCGCTGTATCAGTATCTGAAATACCTGCATTATCTGTAACGGTGAGCATGATACTATATTCACCTGGTCGAATAAATCGATGAGATACGATTCTTCCAGTTGTATTATATCCATCACCAAAGTCCCAATGATAAGATTCAATTATACCATCATCCGTACTATTGGACCCATCGAATACAAAATCAGTGTTGACGAAACCACTGATGTCAGATATAGTAATAACAGCCGTTGGTGGAAATACTATCATACCAGAATTAGAGGATTTTCTAGTGATACCAGACAGGCCATATAAGGAAAAATGGGTCACATTTGCCCATATGTATCCCTCATATTCAACCCCATATATCTCAATATTAGCAGTATCGATACCGGTTTCAATTACCCAATCCATTGATCTAGAGAGCTTCACCCATTTCCCCTGTGATTCATTATACACATACAGTGATAACGAATTCTCTTTCACATCTCCAACATCAGTACAGTCCCCATCACCATTCCTATCAAGATCCTCAGCTGTATAATACCATGCAATCCATGCGTGATCAATGATATCGCTCGTGTCATTCTGTATATTTTCACTAATCTCTATATTGAAATATGTGTCCAATGAAACTTGATTTGATCCTAAGCCAAGAGTGCGAGTCAATGGATTTGGTGTTGTAGAGGAATTATGCATGGTTATATTCATCCAAGGAACAACACTCTGATTCAGATATACCCAGAAGAACATGTTCAGATCTTTTACTGTATCCACGATGAATGAATCTCTTGCTGTTGGAAACTCCGCGATCACTGAAGTACCATATTTTGAGATCCTCATATTTTTAAGGAGGTTCAGAACGATCCAATGATCAGATTGATAGGGATGAGAGAGCATCACAACTGTCTGCGTATTGTTCCATACACAATATTTAACAGAAAATCGGTAGAAATCTGATTCGATCATTCTTGTTACATTTTCTCCAGAATCTAACATGATTTTCTTTGTGATGTTACCAACTGTTTCATTTCCTGCATCTGGCCTACCAAGAAGAACGATATTAGAAGCATTGAAATAATCAGGATGGGATAAGAATTCCTGAGCAGAGACCGCGGTTACATTTGTATATTCTGAAAGATTTTCCACAAATTCCAAAATGTTTTGGTCAAGATCATAGGCAAGTACGATGTTATCAACATGAGCTGCATAGCTATCAGAATCCATAGAGTCATTGGTGCCATCAAAATCAGAATCAGGTAGTTTTGGATGTGTACCATAGAAGAACTCATCTCCATCAACAAGGCCATCATCATCTGAATCTGGGTCTTTTGGATCGGTGCGCCACTGTATCTCTAAAGAATCAGTGAGACCATCATCATCTGTATCGTTGTCATTAGCATACGTTGAATAGATATGGTATTCATGACCATCTAGGAGCCCATCGGCATCCGAATCTGGGTTTTTTGGATCAGTTCTATTATGTATATCATTTCGTAGATCATATTCTTCTTTATCAAACAGAGTATCGTTATCCGTATCAGGATAAATAAGACTTGAATTAAATTCAAATTCAGTATAATCATCTAATCCATCTGCATCTGTATCCTTGTTATTTGGGTCTGAACCAAATAAAAACTCAGCATAATCATTTAAACCATCGGAATCAGAATCATATTGTATAGGGCTACTCCCAAAGGTGATTTCTTTAGAGTCATCAAGACCATCACCATCAGTATCAAAATTCAACGGATCTGTATTTTCAATATATTCATATGGATCGGTCAGACCATCACCATCAGTATCCGCGTCTCTAGGGTTGGTCGAATTGATATAGCAATTATGTTCAAGATAATCCGAAAGACCATCACCATCAGTATCCATCTTTTTTGGATCACTTGTTACATTGACCACATACGATCCATCTTCAGTTTTATAGTTCACTTGCCAACCAGTCATCTCATTGATATTGGTGATCCCATCTCCATCGGTATCAATCCCTGCTGAATCACATTCCCATTTCACTTTGTGTGTAGCATTTTCATCTACCGTGAGGACACCAATGATTTCTCTGTTTTCTGCTAATGGAACTATTCCGCCATTCGTCCAGTTCATGAAATAAGTGAGAATATAGGTTCCATTTTGTGATGGGGCGTTGAACTCAAAATATGTTGAATTGTAAGCGATGTCCGTTTTATTACTTGACATATTCGTTAAGGTATGATTGATAGTTGTGTTTTCCAGAATTATTGTCATATTAGCAGGTAATGTATCATTTTCTCCTTGACCATATCCACTAGGGACCCGGAAGAATACCGTTGCATTGATCGTACTGTTTGGTAATACCTCTATGCTGCTACCGCATCCATTGAAATCAACATCGGTAATAAATCCATACATCGGTAGTTGTGACTCATTGATATCATCAACCCCGTCTGCATCGCTGTCATAGGATCGTGGGTTAAGGTTCTTCATATATTCTTCAAGGTCAGAAAGACCATCTCCATCGGTATCATTTACAAGTGGATCAGAGGTGACTGAAAGATTGCATTCGTTTCCATAGTAATCAATATACATCAACCATCCTCTATATTCCTCGTAATCTGTTAACCCATCATCATCGGTATCCGTGTCATTTGCATCAATACCATGGATAATTTCTGTATAATCTCCAAGACCATCTTTGTCAGTATCTGCCTTGTTAGGATAGAGATCATGACTTATTTCGTATGTATCCCAAAGTCCATCACCATCGGTATCATATTTCCAGGGATTTGAACGAGAGCCAAGTTCCAATTCTTTCGTGTTATTGGTCCCATCCCCATCATAATCAAGTACACTTATTCCTTTCCATCTTGAAAAACTTGAGATAGTTCCTGGCATGACATCATAGTACAAGGTGGTCAATGTCGTTGTAGATGTTCCACTCTGGCTTTCCCGGTCACACCACCATCCGAAGAACCAGACGCATTCCTTGTAATACAAATTATAGGTACTTTTTAATTGAAGTGTCAATGGGAAATTGACCATTGCCTTAGGTTCAACCCATGCATCAAGATCATAGGTTGTATTCCTGTAATTGACCCAGTCAGTTTCTACTGAAACGACCGCGCTATTTTCTGCCCAAACAACATCAGAGGGTACCTTCAGATATAGACTTGGGACAATGTAACTATTATCAAGATCGGCTTGTCCCCCACGAGTTCTTTTTACAACACTAATTATCCGACTCGTGATACCAATTCGATCGCCTACATCCATCCCATTTTGATCATAATCATAGATGTTTAGGGAAGGTGTCCCTTCTGGAACAAGTTCTACTGTGCTTAGATAATACGAATCTGTGAACCAGCCCAATACCATCTCAAGGAAATCCCCAAAGAAATCAAAGATAAGATCAAGGATCACAAAGACCAGCGCCAATAAGGGAAACACAAGACCAACAAGAATAATTGTTAATGAATAGAGAACATAGGTATAGAACACCAAAAATGCCAACGCAACCCCATAATCAGACCAATCCTGACTAATAGCAATGGAGAACCAGATATACCATGCGATAGCAGCTGTGATAAAAAGGTCAATGACCAACAGCCAAGCTGATGCTTTATCAATCGTTGACAAAAATTTCGTAGACTTGGTGGCACTTATCGCCTTTTGAGCAGCTGAAATTGATTTCAGAATCTTTTCAATTCCTGCGACCAATTTTGTTAACTTCAATGCTTTCATCACTGATTGAATGGTCTTCATTGTAAATTTTAAGAAACTATAAACCGCCTTTGGATGTTTTACAATCGCCTCAGTGATATCCATCAATCCTGTGATACTTGTCCAAACCGGACCGCTGAGAATCTCAGTTACTTCATCAATTTCAGGAATATTTACTACAATTGGATCATTTCCAATCTTAGTCACCATACTTTCTCCACTGTTCCAAAGAAGAACAAGATTAAGCATGCTTACTATTGATTCATTTGTTTCATTTAACTCTCCACCAGCCAACCAATCTATAGTCTCATTAAAAACTGAAAATTCAGAGAGTGGTTCCATTGATGAAGTGTTAAACCAGTTTATCTTATGGGCCTTCAAGGTAACTACATCTGTATCCGATATATCTAAAATCAACGGAAGTTCAACACAATTGATCTCATTTACAATCTCATCCATTGTCTTTACAGCAAATCGATCTTCAACTGCAGTTAAAATTGGGAGAGTTTCATCATCACTCTCGTTATGAAGCTTTTCTATCGCTTCGGGGATTATGCTGTGCATCAATGCAGCCATGGCTTCATCTGAGTGAGTAAATGAATCATCTATTGTGTTATTGATCGTTAAATTATTACTTGTTAAGTTAGCCGGCATCTCTGTTAGACTGTTTTGGCTTCGTAGGAAATTATACGCCATGACAAAGCCAGCTCCAAACGTTTTATTCACATCAGTATCATAGAATACTCCCAC
>Ga0180433_10011600_pt1 | contig 10438 bp, 6 predicted proteins | sample SS_ome_8_FD_132980 | JGI IMG/M metagenome (GOLD analysis project Ga0180433, IMG submission 132980) | Hypersaline lake sediment archaeal communities from the Salton Sea, California, USA - SS_1_D_1 metaG | ecosystem: Environmental > Aquatic > Non-marine Saline and Alkaline > Hypersaline > Sediment...
CGTTTTTTTTTCTAAATCTCCATTTTTAACATTTATTTTTTCACTATATTCTAATGCTGCTTCAATCTCTTCCTTAGTAAATGGAATTTCTTTATAATTTACTAGCATATCAACAAAATCTTTTAAATCCTTTGAGGTTACTACAAAATTCACGTTTTTTGTTCCTTTATATAAGTTTATTAAGAATTTTTTTACAAGTTGACTTGAAATCTTCAAAGCTTCAGTATAATTTTTCCTTTTAGAACATCTGTATATTCCCAATAAGTCGTTAAACGCTCTGCTGAATTCTCTTTCTAAATTATTATAAAAAAATTCTTCATTCCGACTATTATCGTCAAATTTTTTTCTAAATATATTTTCAATATCCTCAATTTCTTTATCATCTTCAATAGAATCTATGGAGATGTTAGTAATCATGTTTCTTTTAGTTTGGAAATAATCATCTAAAGCTTTTTGATATTGTGATCCAACTGAAAATGATGTTCTAATCGATTCAGAACCACTTGCTTTTTTCGAATGATTTTCTACCAGGTATCCTTGCTTTATAAGAATTTCAAATAAATCATCCCTCATTTTCTTGATTTTTTCCTTTTTCTTTGTTAATTTGGAAGCTTTAGGGTATATATATTTCTTAAGCTCTTCTTTTATTTTATTCTCGTAAAGATTACCAATCTGATCAACACTTTTCAAGGCTTTGAGAAATTTAATGATTTCTTCTATGAAACCAGAATACTTATCGAAATCTTTTTGAAAAATGGTTTTTTTTGCTTGTGCTAATATTTTTTTCTCCGTAAATAATAAATCATACCCTTGATTTTTCATGTATTTAACTATTTGCTCATATTTTAACGGTGGAATGTTTAAAAATTCATTAATATTAACATTGATAGGAAATGGTTGGTTAATATCAGATCTCTTAACAATTGCTTCGTGTTCCTTCATGTTCATCAAATAATCTATTTGGAAAGTTTCATTTCGCTTAGAACTATAAATTCCAATGCCATGATAATTTTGAAAATTCATTAAAATTTTCAATCTTGTGGTATCTCTACTATCTGTCGCTCGAAAGCTAGTAATATTATGGTAATAATTAAAGAAATCTGAATGTAAATAATGAATCTGGTTTGCTGACATTAATACCCCAAATCCCTTTTCTCTTAGAGGATTTATGAATTTATTAATAATTCCATATTTATGGTTCTTATCTAAAAACCATGCGTCAAAAAATAAATCAATATTCGGAACAACAATGATTTTTTCATTGAACTCATCAGAATTGTTTATGTAATGAATTATTTTAGAGATAATAGTAAATGTTATAAAAGATTGTTTTTTATACTCCGTGGATATCGACAGATCAATTATTACAGTCTTATTATTATTAACAAAATCCTTGGCAGAAATTCTATCTTCTTGATCTCCTGTAGGAGAATGAAAAAATGTCAAGTCTTGTCTCGTAAAATCGTTAAATAACGGGATGAGAGAATCTGTTATGGGACTTTTTTCCCAATTCTGTTGATTGACTAATTCAAGGTTTAAAGTTGAAAGATCCATTTCAGGATTTCTTAAGATCGTATTTCTAAACATGTCTATTGTTCTATCGTCTTTTTTAAAAGCTAAAGCATACGCATCAAACATGTATTCTAAATAATGCAAGTTATTTTTATCATAAGGAATATCAGAACGAATGGGATCTATATTAAACGCCTTTCCTAATTTAAAATATAGAAAGTCGTTTTCGTATTCTGAACCGTTAAAATATCTTATTAATTTAGACCACTTTCCTGTATAATCAAATATTATTGATGGTTTACTTGTCTTTATTAATTCAGAAACAATCTTCATTTTCAATCCCTCACGACTTTTTGAAGTACCATTTACAATAAGTAGCTCTCGCAATTGGGTTTCAGTAAATCCAGCAGGCGTTTCTTGCTCTAATATTTCTGTGTTGATTGTCTGTCCAATATTTATATAATTTGTCAATTGCAAGGGTGTATTAAATTCTGCTGCTATTTTTGTTTGAATTCCTTTCTTTAAATCATTAAAAACATTTGTTAGTAAGGCCAATACCTTTCCCTGCAACAAGACATAGTTCAGGTGAGAACCATTTAGCCTAAAGAACTTATTTTTTAATGTTATCATGAGAAATCCAGAAATTAAATCATTTTTTCTTAGTAAATTAAGTTCATAATTTGGAAAATTCATTTCAAAGGCATTTCTAATGGAATCCATTTTCTCAACCAGTTCATTCTCTAAATCTATGATATCTTCCATCTTAACTGAGTTTACAATTTTATAAGATGACGTAGATATATTAATGATAGTCCTCCAAATTCCAGCTCTCATTTCTAACCAATTTCTTTTATCCGTGTCATCACTGATATGTTCTAATGAATTTTTTACTCTCGGTTTAAGATATTTTATTCCTTCTTTTTGAAAAGTATCAAATACCATTGGAGCCATGATGGTTGAGTATGTAAACTGGGATTTTAGCGTGATTAATGCTCGAAAAAATTTTTCTGGTTTACTGAGGAAATGCCCTTGACTGTCAAATGCTGGTGGTCGAATATGTTTCAAATTTAAAACTTTCAAGTTGATTAACAATTTCTTATCTACATGAATAAAAATACTTTCAGGAATTCTTCGAAATCGAAAAAAAACCATCTTTTGGAATGGTTCTATTTCTTCCATACCGTTCTTATCCATGCTTACAGTTCTTTTGAATTCAAATAACACCTCTCTCCAAAACAAAGAAATTATTATTGTAATCAATGAGATGTTGTATAAAAGAATAATTATAAACAATATATCTAATTGAATTAAAATATAAGAAGAATAATCTAACACAAAAAAGCAAAACGCGTTTTTTATGAAAGTTTCAAAAATCAACTTTTTCTCTCTTTGATGCACGTGGACAGTTTTTAAAGGAATCGAGTTATTTCTAAATACTAATGTTCTGAGAGAGTTAATTAAATCATTATCACTAAGTAAACTAATTTTATAATGATTAAAGTTTGCGTTAAAGTTATTTTTCAGAGCATTTGAAAAAAAAATCAGTTTGTCTTCTATTTGCCTCAATTTATTACGGGTAAGTACACCCTTTAAGGAATAAAACACGCTAAAGTATATCGATGTTTCAAAGGATTTTAAGGAATTTAATTTCTGATACCTTGTTAAGCTTTCACGCTCTTTACTAGAGAAATCAATTGAAGGATTCTGGACAATCTGATAAGAATAAGGAATCTGAGCAGAATTCAACGCCTTAACAAATTGACTTACTACAGGATGGACATTTTCTGCAATCACTTCGATTTTAAAAATTTTTAGTCCTATATTAACCAAATCTTTCTTATTTGTAATAAAGATTGATTTAGGAGCTTCTTTTAAACGCCAAAAGGTAATATCTTTAAACGGTTTAAAAGGCGTGAACCTGAAAAAGTTAATGGAAAATATGTTATTAAGTAGAAAGAACTCTTCGTGGAAAGCAATTATAAACCCAATAAATGTTGCTATGCTAATGCCAATCGAAAAATTAAGATTTAAAAATAGAAAGTATGATGAAAAGGAAAAAAATAATAATAAGGAAATAATAAAAATCAATTTAATTGTCACTAAAGCTGTATTAATATCTTTATAAGAAGGATTAGTATTCCAAATGTTAAGATAGTTCGTTACTGGGGCTTTAGTCTTTTCTTTCCCCTTTCTTGATACCCATCTTGGATTATTGGTCTCCTCTTGTGAGTTATATATACTCATTCTTTATTTCCCTCCTTTTTAAAATAGTACCAATACAATAGAAACAAAAAACTGCTCGGTCCAAAAAATATCAAAATTAAAATACTTAACGCTCCCATTAAAGTGGGATAAAATATCATCTCTATGATAATAACAAGACCCATTATGAAGAATATAATAGATGTTCCAATTATTCCTAACCCAATAATATCGTCCAAGGATCTTTGATAATTAATACTGTCTTTTAATTTCCCTCGTAATTTGATTTTATTTGTACTTCGATTAATAAATGAGTCTTTAAATTTTTTTAAATAAATTGCACTTTCAAATATATCCTTATTAAAACCATTTTTCAACTCCTTCTGAAGTTTTAGCTCTTTTTCTTTTATTTTGTGTAAAATTAATGGTTTAAACTTATCTGAATCGTTGCTATTCTTAGAGGACCGGTTTGAAAAATATTTAATGTTAGATGTTACTGAAAAATCGTCTTCATTTATACTTTCATATAAATTTGGAACTTCTAATTTTCTTAATTCATAATAAATACTAAAGAGTATTTTAACATATTGAAATGGCAAGTTTCCCTCTTTCTTTAAGAAGAAAATTTCAATTTCCCGAATAGATTCAATATCCTCTTCGTGAAATAGTGTTATTTTCAAGTTTTTAACCAAGACATCATTGATTAACTTCATGTATTTATATATTTTCTCGTTAGATTTAATATTTCTAGCCCTGATACCTAATTTTAATCCAATCTCGTTCAAAATATTGCTTATTAAGGTAATTGAAACAACGGACAATTTCTTATAATTTTCCGTCTCTTTACATAATTGAATTAAATTCTTGAGTTTTAAATCTAATACTTTATAATTCATGGTTAACACTCGTTTTCAATAATTTTCTCATTAAATTGATTGCATTCTATGTTTGAAGTCGTATTTTTAAATCTTTTCTTTAATTCTTCCTCTGCGATAAACTTATCAAGATCAAGTCGTTCTTGAACATGTTCAATATATTTTTCAATTACGATTGATGGAGAACCTCTCTTTATTTCAAACCTCAGAATCGTCTGATAATAAAAAATTGTATGAGGAAAAGCGAATACAAAAGCCAATATTTGTAATACATATCCAGGACCTATGCAATAAAAATAAGTCACATTTAATTCTACATCTCCTAGCATTAAAAAAGGGAAGAATAAGTCGTTTGTAAACAAGTAGCCAATTGGAAAGATAAAAATATAAAAACCTGCTAACAATAAAAGAAATATATTAGCGTAAGCGAAAGGGTATAATTTGTTTAACTCTTGTTCACTTTCAATATTTCTAAAGATCACCCCAAACGCACATATTAAGGTAACTATAATTATCAAGAAATTTAATATAACGGGAACGAATAGATTACTTGGTTTTAATTGTTCATTATTAACATTACCGGTTGTAGACCATTCTGAAAAGATGTTATATGCCCAATTGTCGAGTAGAGTTCCATCTGCATTAAATACTTGGAAAATATACCAGTCAAGAAATAAAGAAGAAAATATTAATATAAGTCCCGTTAAAAATGCAAATTTTAGTTTTTTTTTTATTTCCAATATTCTATAATGATGATTTATTTGTATTTAACCAACTAATCCTACTAATTCTTTATAAAGAAAAAAGCGTAAGTCAGCATATATGCCTAAAATGCTGAAAAAAAAGATGATTTGAATATCTTTAACTTTCATTTAAGATGTGGTATTAAATTAGCCCCATTCATATTTTAATCCAAGATACATAATGACACCGAAGATAATGCCGAAGATTGAGCCAAGACCAATACATTCTAGTATTACATTAAAAGAGGTTATATCCCTCCCACCAATTTGCCTGATAACTTGAATGAATGCTAAAGAACATAATATCGAAATGAAAATAAAGCAGCATCCCCCGCACCAAGGAGCCATTTTTTGTTCTGTTGATTTCTCATGAGATTTTTTTGTTATTTTCATTCACCACTTAGTTGAAATCTTTTGTTTATAAATACTCATTATTGTATAAAAGATTAATCTTAAAAAGGAAAATTAAATAGTGTTTAAAAAACACACACATAAAATACTTAATCCTCCAAAAATGAGCTGTACTTCCGGTAGGAATCGTTAGTTTGAGTTTTTCTTTCGTATCCTATCATATTTCTAATATTCTCTCTATTAAACATGTATTTCTTACTTTTTTTTTTTCCCCGTCGCTCTAAATTTATCCTTTCTTCTAAATCCGCTATTAAATCATAACTCATATCCTTACCAAGGCACTCATATGTGAATTGTGCCATTAAATCAGGGGATAACTCCTCGTTTATCAAAGTTAAGCCCAAGTCATCAAATTTAACAGGAAGCAAGTAATAAGGCCTCTTGAATTCTTTCTGAATCTCCGATTTTAATATAATAAATTTTAAATACAAGTAAAACAGCATTATTATGTAAATTCCCAAAGCTGCGTAGCTCAAATTAATAAATAACCTTAAAATTGGATGAATTTGAAATATCCATAGTAGTAGAACAATAAAACCGTAAACTGTAAAAGGTATTGAGTATAATTTTATTTTTGTTGAAAATGCCTTTAATGACTTAAAATAAGCACTTAAAGGTTCGATTTGCTCTGAATGTGTTTCTATTAAAAAACTTTTTTGTTCAAGATAAGAAAGAAGGTTTAAAATACTCTTACTTTTTATCGCGTGGATGTTGTATCTTTTCTGAACAGCAAAAGGGATAGACTTTTCTAAAAATCCTGGTTCGTTTTTACAGGCAAGTATTGGTTCTATTATGATCTTATATTGAAGAAGACCTGAATGCATAAACAATTTCTTGTTTGTCCAAGTTTTTTCTATAGTAAGATCAGTTCTAAAATATTTATTAAAAAATTGGAATAAATCCCTCTCGTTAATTAAATCATTAAAAATTAAATCGTGAGATTTTTTCAAGTCTTTCACTTTTGACTCGATTAAGACTTTTTTAACGGCTTTATCCATCTCGAAGTTCTGTGTAAATGACTTGTAATCAATAAAATCCTCAGAAACCATGAGAGTTCCGTTTAAATTACTAATTTTTATAGGAATAACATGTAATAAATCTAAGAGTTCATTGATTTGAATGATTTTAAATGCTAAAATGTCGATTTTATTCAAAAATTTTTGATATAGTTCTGATTTTTTTGGAATGATATGATAATCTAACATAATAAGGTTATATTCAATATTTTTACTCATCTGAAAAAGTTCGTTATCGCTAATTTTTTCATCAATAAAGTCTTGTCTTTCTTCTTGATGCTGAATTTCATTGTCATTTTTCACACATGGAATCCCATCGTCAGAATTCAAGAATTCTTTAATCCGGATTTTAGCATCTAATGAGTCAATATTGAATTCTGAAAGTCTCTTTTTCGATTTTTGTTCCAGTATAATCTTCTCAACATCAGCCATTCCAATCGAATATATTAAATAATAGACATTTATAAAGAAAAAAAGACAACTTAAACAGTTATTTCTTCCATTTTTGTCTTTTTTCCTTTAAATAAATTTAGTTTACTTAAAATAGAAAAATTATAATAAAAATGAAAATGGTCATAGCTCCCGATAAGATTAAAAAAATTGGTGAAGTCAAACAAAACGCTAAAAATATTCATGTATGTCCTTATTGCAATGAAAAAATCGAAATTGGAATTGAATTAAATACTTTGAAGAAATTAAACAAAGCACGATACTTTCCTTACCCTCATATTCACTTACATGGTAATCCTCTCCACGGAATGTTGTGTTATATTGACAAACAGCTGGTTATTAGGAATATAAGCATTATTAAGAGCATTGAGATCTCTAGAAATTCTGAAACCTTTCAAGAACTCATGAAAAAATGGGCTAATCCCTTTTAAACTGAGGTGCTATTCTATTACTCTTACTGATTTTAATCGAAAAAATTCGAAAGAAAATCTTAACATCAACAAAAATGACGAAATTTTCAAATATATTATTGATAAAAGGATTCTAAGGGTTTTATTCGAATCTAGAATATTTGAACTAAGGAAAATTCAAAAAGATGCGATTGAAAAAGGTTTATTTTTTAGGAAATCTTTTTTAATTAGCGCTCCGTCTGGTAGCGGGAAAACTTTAATTGGTGAATTATGTGCTATTAATAATGTCTTTCAAAAATATGGAAAATCAATTTATCTTGTTCCGTTTAAAGCTTTAGCAACTGAAAAATACTTTCATTTCAAAAAGAGTTATAAAAGATTTGGAATAAAAGTAGAACTAAGTATAGGTGACTATGATGTTGACGATTTAAAGTTAGAAAAAGCAGATATAATCATCACCACTTACGAGAAGATGGACTCTATTTTGAGAAACTTTTATGATAAAGAATGGATTTTTAGCATTACAACCATAATTATTGACGAAATACATGTTATAGGCGAAAGTTCTCGAGGACCGCGGTTGGAATCCTTAATTGTTAGACTAAATGAGTTCCTTAATAATCCTCAAATTATCGGACTTTCAGCTACGATAGCCAATCCCGAATTTTTTAACTCTTGGCTTTCATCGTTGGGAAACAAGACATATCTGATAAAATCAGACATAAGACCAGTACCATTGCATTATAAAATTGAAGTGACTCAAAATAAAGATTCTACAATTAAAAGGATAGTTAGGACTACACTCGAGAAAAATGGACAGTTGCTAATATTTTTAAACTCCAGAAAAGCTACACATCAAACTGCAAAACAATTGAAAAACTTAGTAAAACGCATTTTGGGAGAAAAAGAATTAGAAACATGTAAAAATATTGAAAATAAACTAGTTGGGATTAAAGGTTATAATGTAGAACTTAAAAATATTATAAAGAATGGTATTGCGTTTCATCACGCCGGGCTCCTTTCAAAAGAAAGAAAAATTGTTGAGGATTGTTATCGAAAAAGGATAATAAAAGTAATCTGCTGTACGACTACATTATCGGCTGGTGTGAATACTCCCGCAAGAGTAGTTATTTTAAAAGATTTTAAGAAATATGTAACTTCAGGACATAATATTAAGAATTATTCAGGTTTTTTCGAAAACGGCGATGGTTTCTCATATTTTAGACCTTTCAATTCTAACGAAGTATTCCAAATATTGGGGAGAGCAGGAAGGCCTGGATTAGATTCTGTGGGTTATGGTGTGATTTTAGTAAAAAATATAGAAGAAAAAGCCTGGATTGAAGATCATTACTTTCAAAATTATTTGTCAGGTGATAGATATGTTCCGAGATATGATAAATTAACATCGGGACTGAATCACATGAATACTCTTAAAGAGCAAGTTTTACTAAGAGTTTATGAGGAAAAGAACATAACAATAGAAAAATTAAAAGAATTTTTTGAAAAGACGTACTTCTGGTATTTCATAAAAAATCAAATGAATCAACAAAAAATTCCAATTGATCAACTATTAATGATAAAGGAAATCACACCGATTAATATATTAAAACTGCACTCTAACCCAAAGAAAGTAAAAATCTTAAAGGAACATAATCATCAAGTAAAAATTTCCAAAATATCTAACACTACTATTGCTGGTTACATCAAAACAGATTATGGCGTTTACTCTTGCCATTTCGATGTAGATTTAGGAATACAATGCTCTTGTGGTTTTGAAAATGGAGTATCAGATAATTTTGCAGAACAAAAGTTTTCTTTTGAATTTTGCGACCACATCACGACATTTTTATTATATTTAATTGAACTCCCTGATAAGAACTTCCAAAAATATGTAGACGACATCATTCCTAAAGCCATCAAAAATCAATATATTCTAAATTATTTATTTGAAAAAGGCTTAATTATAAAAAACGATAATGATACAATAAAATGCTCCCAATTTGGAAAATTAATCATTAGACTCTATTTATATCCAATTTCAGGTGTTTTAATCCGGCAAAAACTAGAAAATAATGATATAGATAGTTTTCAAGATTTAATTAAGGAATCATATGAGATAATTAAGGCTGAATATAGGGTTCGAGATTATAAAATGTTGCAACCCATACTTGATTATGTTGATGAAGATCCTCTAGAACAAATTTTGGAAAGGCATAAAATTATGGTTGGTGATTTATATTCGGTTAGGGATAATTTAGAACGAGTTATTACCTTTATCGGAATTATAGCAAGTCATTTAAGCAATAATGGGATTCACATGCAAGATAAATTGATAAAAGTTGCTGAAATGTCTGAAACACTTAAGATACGATTACATTATGGAATTAAAGAGCAACTGTTCGACTTAGTTCTACGTCTACCAAATGTAGCAAGAGTGAGAGCAAGAATTCTATATAACGCAGGTTATCATACGGCATCAAAAGTCATGAAAGAAAGACCCTATATTTTAAACAGAAAAACCGGATTAGGAATAAACTTTTGTAAGAAGTTGATTAATGCAGCTCATTAATTCCAATATTGATAAGTAGGCATTCGCATGAAAAACCTTTTTCTTTAAATAATTAGATCTAATAAGAGTGATAAATACTTAATGTAAGATGTGAGTTCCAAAGGCTCTATTATGAGTTTAAAAGTTCTTGAGAATAAAAGAAATGAAGTTGTGAAACGAGAGCACGGCTTAAATAAAGTCTCTAAAGATGAAGAAATTAATTATAGGTTTGTGGACTTTTTACAGAATGGAATTGACAAAATTACAGAGA
>Ga0180433_10011601_pt1 | contig 10437 bp, 11 predicted proteins | sample SS_ome_8_FD_132980 | JGI IMG/M metagenome (GOLD analysis project Ga0180433, IMG submission 132980) | Hypersaline lake sediment archaeal communities from the Salton Sea, California, USA - SS_1_D_1 metaG | ecosystem: Environmental > Aquatic > Non-marine Saline and Alkaline > Hypersaline >...
CGAAACTCGCGCGACTCGAGCGCCGGACGAAGCCGACCGAGACTACGGGGGAACCTGACAGGACGGGCAGACGAAGCTGGAGGTCGACCCGGTCTTGATCTTCTCGATCGTCGTCCCGCACTCGGGGCACGGCTTCCCTTCCCGATACCCGACGACGAGATCGTCGGCGCTGAACCCGCCCCGCTCACCGTTCAGGCCGGCCTCGTACCAGGCGCCTCCGACGTCGATGCTCCGCTGTAGCTCGGTCCGGATCGCACCGTACAGCCGGTCGACGTCGGCCGGCTCGAGCGTCGGTATCGTTTGGAGCGGATGGAGCTTGGCGGCGAAAAGGATGTCGTGTACGTAGGCGTTCCCGATCCCGGCGATCTTCGATTGATCGAGGAGGAACGACTTGACCCGGCCGCGTCGTCCGGTCAGCAGTCCCGCGAACTCCTCCGGCGACAGATCGAGCGCGTTCGGTCCGAGCTTCGCGGTCATCGCGTGCTCTTCGAGCTTGCCCAAAGCGACGAAGTGCGCGTTCCCGAACCACCAGAAGTTGATCGCGAGGGCCTCGTCCCCGTCGAGGTCGAACCGGACGCGCCACTTCTCCGGCAGCCCGTCCTTCGGGACGAGCAGGATCTCCCCGCCCATCCCCATGTTGATCAGGAGATGCCCGCGCGAGGTCTCGACGAACAGCCACTTCCCGCGGTGCGTGACGTCGAGGACCTCCGCCCCGGTCAGCCCCGCCCGGAACTGCTCGACCGGGACGTTGAGACACTTCGGCTGGAGGACCTCGATCGAGCGGAGGGTCCGGCCGACCAGCGTCTCGTTCATCTCGCGGGCCCGGCAAACGATCTCCGGCAGTTCGGGAATGGCTCCCCCTTCCTCGACGGATCGATTGTACGGGTTGCTGGCCGCCCATGCCCCTCAGCGAGCATAATGGCCCCACATTCCGGAGGCGGACGAAAGGGCGGCATGGGACGCGAGGAGAAGCGGCAGCGGGAGCGGATCGTCAAGCAGCTCGAACGGCGACTGCGCCGGAAGCCATCGGAAGAGGAGATCGAGAAGGCGCTCGCCGAACGCCGCGAGACGCGTTGGAAGAAGACGGACCGGGCGCGGTAGGGGCTCAGCACTGCGGAAGCGCCGGACGGACAGAGGCCTTCGTTCGCGTGGGATTCGAGCGCCAACCCGCTTCCGCTATCGAACGCGGCAAACGTCCACACTTTGCTGAGCCGACCGGACTTTCGGGGCTCGACGATTGCCCGTGGGGCTCGGCTATACTCGCCTCATGCCCCCACGAGTTCTGATCGTCGACAACGCGGTGCACCGGTTCCTGTTCAAGCCCGCGTGGCATTGGAAGGCGCATCTGAAGGGAGTTGAGTCGGTGACCGTGAACCTGCCGTCCGAAGCGGCGGTCCCACCGCTCGACCGGCTCACTCACGTCATCCTGACCGGTTCGGAGGCCTCGATCTTGGCGCCGAAGCCGTGGTTCGAGACGGAAGCGGAGCTGATCCGCCACGCCGTCGATCGGGGGATCCCGATCCTCGGATCCTGCTTCGGACACGAGATGCTCGTCTACGCGCTGTCGGGCCCCGAGTACCTGCGCCGCGCGGACCCGCCGGAGGTCGGCTGGGCCGAGGTCGAAATCGTCGGCTTCGATCCGTTGTTCGACGGACTCCCCGACCCGTGGTCGACGTTCGTTTTTCACTTCGGCGAGGTGATCGACCCGCCGGCTCCGTGGCGGGTGCTCGGGCGGACCCCGCTCTGCGAGACGCACGTCCTTCGCTACGGCGATCGCCCCGTCTGGGGGATCCAGGCGCATCCGGAGATCTCGTCTCGAAAGGCGAGGCTCTTCCTGCGCTTCACGCTCCTTCTCGGTCTCAGGCCGGCACGCCAGATCCTTCGCGCCCTCCGGAACGTCCCGCCGCGCAACGACGTAGCCGATACCATCGTGCGGCGCTTTCTCGAGGTCTGACCGGGCGAAACGAAACCTCTCGCACAGGACCGCCGTTTTAGCGAACGCCCTCTACTCCGGATCCAGCCCGAGGAACGCGCGCCAGCCCTTCAAGTGAACCAACGTTCGCGAGCTCGACCTCGAGCAGTACCCGCGGGCTGCCGGTATGTACCAATCGCAGATCGCGGCGACCAGACCGTCCGTTCCGTGCTCTTCCACCAGGTAGGCGATGAAGCTGGCGCCGAGGGCCGAGCGGGTCTCGGCGTCGACGTCGAAGACGAGCGGATCCGTGTCCGCCGCCGTGGGAAACTCGTGGCTCACCGCGTACTCCTTCGCGACGGCGATCCGATCGACGCCGCCCAGCAGCCGGCCTGCGGTGAACCCGCCGATGCCTCTGCGAACCAAGCCCGGCATACCGTACGTGATGTTGCACTCACAGATCTCGGGGATCTCCAGGGCCCGCTCGAGCATCCACCCGGCCACGGCTTGGACGAACCGCTCCTCCCACCGCTCCGCGGTGCAGGCGAACGCGATCGACGCTCCGGTCAGATCCGCGAGCCAATGCGCCGCTTCGACCGGCGTCTGGTCCGCGGCCATGAGGACGGGCTGGGGAGGGACACCGTAGGTCAGCGTGACCGGATCCGCCTGCACGCCGGTTGCCTCCGCCAACGTCTCCTCGTCGGGAAACACCACGACCACGAGGGAGGGCAACAGAGCCCCTTCCCATCGGAGCGCGCGGAGATCAACCGGACTGCCACCGGCCGGATCGGCCTTTCGCGCCACCCGCCGTTCTGCCACAACTTCGGGCGGCGGGAATCCCCAGAGCGCGAAGGTGTCCGCGAACAGCTCGGACGCCCGCGCCGCCGCGCCCTCCAGATCCTCGGGAATCGGTCCGACCCACGCGATCGCTCCGTAGTCCCAAGCGGTCAGGGCGTACGGCCCATCGGCCGACGGACGCGTGAGGAGCAAGACGACGACCACTGCAACGACCACGGCCCCGATCCCCAGCACGATCTGAACCCTCCTCGAGCGCACGGTTACCCTCCTTCGACCTGTTGTCCCGTCCCGCGGGTCGTGGTACCGAACCCGACCGCCGCCGTCACGCCGATCAGCGCGATGATCCCCCACAGCGCCGTCGGCGTCGTGTGCAGCACGTCGAACAGTACCCCACCGACGAACAGACCGAGGGACCAGCCGAGCGCTTCGGTCAGGCCGAACAGGCCCATGTATCGGCCGACGCGCTCCTCGGGCGCCATGTTTGCCACCGCCGCCATCGACGTCGGCGAGAACGTCACTTCCCCGAGCGTGATGACGACCATCGACCCTAGCAAGAACGGGAACGCCGATGCAACCGAGACCGAGAAGTAGCCGAGCGCGTAGAGGAGACAGCCGAGAACCAGACCCCAACGGACGCCGATCCGGTTCGAAAGCCTTGCGGCCGGCCATTGGAAGAGAACGACGACGATGCCGTTCAGCGTGAACAGGATCCCCAACTGCGCTTCGGCGATCCCCACGACCTGGGTCGAGAAGACGGCGAGCGTGCTGGCGAACTGCCCCATCACGACGAACAGCAGCACGCTCCATCCGCAGAAAACGAGGAACCGAAGGTCGTGCGCCACGTCGAGGACCCGCCGCAACGAGAACTGGCCCGTCTCGGTGACCCGGATCGACTCGCTGGTGAAGAGGATCATCAGCAGCAAGCCGATCAGGCTGGCGAAGGTCGTCAGCAGGAAGAGCGAAGCGTACGACGTCGTCACGAGGAATCCGCCGATCGCCGGTCCGATCGCCCACCCGGCGTTCCCGCCGATTCGGAAAAGGGCGTACGCCTCGACGCGGCGCTCCGGTTCGACGACGTCGGCGACCATCGCCGAGAGGCCCGGCCGGACCGCCGCTCCGACGAGTCGAACCGCGACGAAGACGGAGCCGACAATCAGAGCCGGGGCCCGGATGTGAATCACGTACGCCATCAACGCGAAGACCAGAACCCGCGCCGTCATTCCGCCGATGAGCAGCGGCCGACGTCCGATGCGATCGGCGACCTCCCCGCCGATGATCCGCCCGCCGGCCGCGACGAGCGCGGAGACGAGCATGATCGTGCCGACGTAGGTCATCGAGACGCCGAGGACGTTGTGCAGGAAGATGCTGACGAAAGGCATCGCCGCGCCGAAGCCGACGGCGACGATCAACTGAACGACGAACAACGTCCAGAAGCGCCGGTCGTACTGCGACAGCGTACGGAACAGCCGATCGCGGACGTTCATCGCCTCCGTCTCATCCCTCCCGAGGACGCGCTCTAGGCGGCAAGATAGCCGGACTTGGCGAGCAGCTCGACGCTGCGCTCCGTGTCGGCGACGGAGAACGGTCGACCGAAGTCGAGCGTCAGATGCGACGCGATCTCCTCGATCGTCCGTCCGCCGTCGCACAGGTTGACGAGCGATTCGACGACGGCCCGATGGTTCGCCGACAACTTCTCCTCGAAGAACGACCTCTCTTCGTCGGAAAAGCCGTCGACGATCGCGAACCGGACCGGGCCGTCGAGGACGCGGCGCGGCCCGGTCGCCTCGCTCGCCTCGACGTCGGGCAGACCGTCGGCGAACGTCGCCGCGATCGAATCGAGCGCCTCGACGTGCTGGTCGAGGTTCCACGCCGCGGCCCCGACCAGATCGCGGAGCGCCTCGGCTCTCGCCTTCTCGATCGTGAAGGCCGTCGCCACGAGCCGATCTCCGCGCTTCGGCTCGATCTGGCGCATCAAGGAGCCGGCGCGCGCGAGCTCTCGGCTGCTGAACGCGAGGAGCCACGCACCGAGGAGCCTCGCCTCATCGGCTGCCCACGTCGGCAGCGCCGCGAGCGCCGCCGTGAGAACTCCTACCTGTTTGAGGCGCGTCGGATCGACCTTGTCGACCGTGTCCATGCTGGTGTGCCAGTACGGATCGTTGTGATGGAGCATCGTCGCCGGGAGACCGTGCGGCGTCGCCTGGAAGACGAGGTGGTCGCTCCCGCCGCACGGCGGGGCGAGGGTCCAATGCAGCGGCCGTCGGGTGCCCTGCGAGGAGAACGTCGCCTCGTCCTCCGCGATCCGAGTCAGGATCGGCTCGAAGCACGCGGTGAGATACGTCGGCCGTACGTTCGGGATTCGCGAAACGCGAAACGGCTCGCCGATCGCCTCCGGGGATTGCCCGACCATGTCGAGGTTGAGCACGAATCGGACGTTTCGGAGCTTCTCGACGCTCGCCGCGGCCCACGGGATCGTCCCGTTGAATTCCGGGACCCAGAGAAGCCGAACGGCGTGGTGAAGCGGGGTTTCTCCGGAGAGCTCGCGCAGCGCGCGAGCGAGCTCGAGCAGCAACCCGCTCCCCGATGCGTTGTCGTTCGCCGACGGGGACGGATGGCAGAGGTGCGCGACGAGGAGGGCCTCGCCGGCGCTCGGATCGGTGCCGGGAATCACCGCCTCGAGGATCCGCATCGTCCCGTCGGGGTACTCGGCGTCGACTTCGCCGCGCAGGCGGACGGGGCCCTTCCCGAGCTGCTCGATCAAGCGATCGGCCGCGCGCCGCGAGATCGAGAAGCCCATCGGCGTCGTATCTAGTTCGCCGGCCTGCGGGAAGAGCCCGGCGTACTGGACGAGGTCATACGAAGCGGCGGCCCGTTCGGTGTCGGGATAGACGATCAGCCCGACCGGCCCTCGGCCGAGAATCCGCTTCAGCACTGCCCGCGCCTGCCCGCACGTCAGGACGAACGCCCCGGCGAGGTCGGCTCCCATGAGCTCGGGCTCCGCGCCCTTCCCGACGTGGACCAGCCCGCCTTCTGCCCGTCCCCCGGCCGACTGGCCGAGGATCGAAGTCGGGACCGCATCGTACGCGCAGAGCGTTCGCTCCGCCGGTTCGAGCTGACGGAGCCGGCCCGAGCCGATCCGCCAGCCGGTCGGCGCGATCCAGCCGTAGGTCTCCGTCTTCCCGTCGGCGGGGAACTCCGAGACACTCGTCTCGACCCCGAGCTTGTGCAGCTCACCTTCGACGTACCGGACCGCTTCGTCGTAGCCCGGAGACGCCTGAATCCGATGGAACTCCGCGATCTTCGCGACGTGGCCTTTCGCGCGGGCGCCGGAGATCGATCCGGTCAGGCTCTGCAGGATATACTCGAATCTCATGAGTTCCTCCTCGGGGCGGATTCTATCGCCCCCAAAAGGGGGTGCAAACGGAACGGACAGCGGAGAAGAGCCGCGGACGGTGCGCTCGCTAGGCGGTACCCGGCCCCGATGCGCTGTACATGTGCCCGATCTGCTCGGCGAAGTCCGCCATCGAGCGGCGCAGCGCGTCCGGCGAGATCACTTCGACCGCGCCGCCGAGCGCGAGAAGCTTCCGCCGCGCTTCCTCCAGAAACGGGAAGGAAACGTCCATCGTCGTCCACTCGGCCGAAGTCGTCGGAATCGAATAGAAGACGCCTTGCCGCGCACCGAGCGCGTCCTCGACGTATCGAATCGCGTCCTCCTGCACGCGGAGGCGGACGTCGAACGTCGGTCGTGCCTTCTCCTGCCGATCGCGCCAGGCCGTCCAGTAGGCTTCGAGATCGAAGCCGCCCGGCCGCTCGAACGGCGCGGTCCCGATCCGCGCCTCCTGGACGCGAGACGTACGGTCGACGCGCAACTGACCGTCCTCGCCCGCCCAGACGACGAACCACGCCCCCGCCTTGGCGACCAGACCGTACGGTGCGATCCGCCGCTCGGTCACGACGCCGAACGGGCGCGAGAACTTCGCCGTGACCCACCGATCCTCCATGACGGCCCGGTGCAGTGTGTCCAGGCGTCCGATCGGTTCGGACGGGCGGGTCCACGGCTTGGGGTCGATAAAGATCCGCTCCGCGACCCGGCTCCGTGCGGCCTGACGGGATTCGGGGAGCGCCGCGGTCAGCTTGAGCACGGCACCGCGGAGCGGCTCCGAGAGCCCGAGATCCTTGAGCGGCTCCTGAATGCTCGACAGGAACAGCGCCGCGATCTCGTCGGTCGTCAGCTGCGTCAGGGTGTTCCGGTACTCCTCGTGCAGATAGCAGCCGCCGTGCGGGCCGCGCTCGGTGTAGACCGGAAATCCGGCGACGCGGAGCGCGTAGAGGTCGCGGAGGATCGTCCGGCGGGAGACCTCGAACTCCTCGGCCAGCCGGTCGGTCGTCGATCGGCCGCGTGTCTGAAGGTACATCAGGATCGAAAGCAGTCGGTCGGCGCGCACGGAATCCTCCTCGGAGGGGTATTCTACATCTGTGACACTGGATGTCACCAATGCGTGGCAGACTGGCGAGGAGGAGGTGGACATGCCGCGCAGAGAGGAGACCCGACCCGTCCGGCTGGAGCCCGCGACTCCCGACGACGCGGGACCGCTCGCCGTCGTCGCCGCGCTCGCGTTCTACGACGACCGAAAGTGGATGCCCGACGGACTCCGGGCAGAGATCCTCGCAGCCGACGATCCGCCGAAGGGTCCGCCTCACGTGTCGTACGAGTGGACCCGGCGGGTGATCGAGAATCTGAGCAACGGCGCGCGAAAGGCGTCGGACACGACGTACTACAAGGTCGTCCTCGGTGAGGAACGGATCGTCGGCGGGCTCTTCGTCGTCGCACGCCCGGACCTCGGCGAGGGCGAGTGGCGGTGCGAGGGGATCTACGTCGATCCGGACTACCAGGATCGCGGGATCGGTCAGGAGATCCTTCGGGCGATGTATCGGCACCACTCGGACGCCGCCCGATGGAGCCTCGGCACGCCGGAGTGGGCCGTCCGCAACCGGCATTTCTACGAGAAGATGGGCTTCTCGCTGGTCGAGATCACCGACGTCGAACCGGAAACCGGTTGGAGAAGCTACGAGTACGAGAACGTTCTGTCACAGGAAGAGCGCCTCAAGCTCTGAAAGGAGGCAGGAAATGGCGCTGAAGGACGTACGCATCGTCGATCTTCCGCCGATGCGCGTGGCAAGTGCGCTCGGCTACGGGACGGAGCCCGAGAATCAGGCCGCGTCCATGATCACCGAATTTTCCCGCAGCATCGGGCTCGAGCCGGGGGATCCCGGCTATCGCACCTTCGGGTTCAACAACCCGAACCCGTCGCCGGGCAGCCCGAACTACGGGTACGAGATGTGGCTCGTCGTCGGTCCGGAGGTCGAGGCCGAGGAGCCGATTCAGATCAAGGACGTGCCCGGCGCGAAGTACGCCGTCACCCGCTTCACCGGCCTCTCGAACATCGGCCGGGTCTGGCGAGAGCTCGTCGCCTGGTTCGAGGACAGCCCGTACACGAGGCCCCCGAACTGGTGCACGTGCCTCGAGGAGGTGGTGAACCCCACCGAGACCGACCCCGACAAGTGGGTCTTCGATCTGTACCTGCCGATCGCGATGTAACCGGAGGAATCGCTCGATCGAGACACCAGAGGGGGCCGCACCCGTCAGCGCACCGGAAGCGGGTCCGTGGCCCCCTCGAGCGCTTCGCGCAAGACGTCCTTACGCCTCGCCGCGTGCCCGCCGTTCGACGCGCGCTCGAAGACACGCCGACAGGCTGGGCGAGCGTACTCCAGCTCCGCGTTCGCCGACGGCGTTCCGACCTCGAGGAGCGCAAGCAGCGTGTAGTAGAAGGGGAACCGCTTCCAGCGTCCGGTCCCGTCCCGATGCTCGCGAATCACGTGCAGGTGATCTTCGATCCACTTCCGCCGGCACCCGGAGCGTTCCGACGCGGCGTCCCGCATGTAGGCGATCGACGAATGGGCGCACTCGCCGATGACGCAGTGCGAGACGGCGAAGCAGGCCTGACGCATCGCCGCCGACGTCCGCGCCAGCGCGCTTCGGACCTCCGGTGCCTCGCCGGCCAGCGCGGACAGGATCCGAGTCGACTCCAGCGTGAGGACGTTCCGAATCGCGATGCGGGTCCGGAGCCGCTCTCCCGTGAACAGCCGGACCCCCGCCTCGAACTCGCCCGGAAAGGGCGCGAGCATCCCGCTGCCGCGCCCGGACCTGATCTGGCGGTCGAGGAGCCAGGCGACGAGATCTTCCCGCTCCGTCGTCGACAACGATTCGCCGCACGCGAGGCGGGCGCTGACCGCGTCGATCGTCCCGCTCAGGCTCGTCTCGTCGATCATCATCCCGGCTTCCTCCCAGGAATGCAGCGTGGACATCGGCCGTCTCCGGACCGTTGCATCGCGGGGCCGGAGTGCCGCGACGGTTTCGCGAATCACCGCGGCCCTCCGTACAATCAGCCCGAAACGGAGCGTGGTCCGCGGTGGACATCGTCGTGTTGGGAGCCGGGCGGGTCGGGAGCGCGATCGCCGTCGACTTGGCGAAGGACGAGGCGTTCCGTGTCCGGGTCGCCGACCGCGACCCCGCGCGCCTCTCCCACCTGACGGAGCGGCACGGGATCCCCGGGGAACGGGTCGACTTCTCGCTTCCGAGCACGCCGGTCCGTGCGATCGAGGGGGCCGATCTCGTCGTCAGCGCGGTGCCAGGCTTCCTCGGCTTTCGGTCGCTCCGCGCGATCCTCGAGGAGAAGGTCGACGTCGTCGACATCGCTTTCTTCGCCGAGGATCCGTTCGAGCTCGACGCGCTGGCCAAGCGAAACGGCGTTCGGGCGATCGTCGACTGCGGCGTCGCGCCGGGGACGAGCAACCTGCTCGTCGGGCACGCCGACGCACTCTTCGATCGGACCGATTCGGTCTCGATCTACGTCGGGGGGCTCCCCGCGGAGCCGGTCCCTCCGTACGAGTATCGCGCCGTCTTCTCGCCGGTCGACGTCATCGAGGAGTACACCCGGCCGGCGCGGCTCATCGCCGGAGGTCAACAGATCACCAAGCCGGCGCTGGGCGACGTGGAGCTCCTCGAATTCGAGGGGATCGGAACGCTCGAAGCGTTCCTCACCGACGGCCTGCGCACGCTCGTCCGGACGATCGAGGCGCCCGACATGGTCGAGAAGACGCTCCGGTACCCCGGGCACGCGGAGAAGATGGCGCTCCTCCGCGACACGGGGTTCCTGTCGGACGAGCCGATCGAGATCGAAGGGAGGGAGATCCGACCGATCGACCTGGCCAAGGCCCTCCTGTTCCCGATGTGGGAACTGAAGGAGGGAGAGGAGGATCTGACCGTGATGCGCGTCGAGGTCGAGGGGACCGCCGAGGGGAAGAAGCTGAAGCGCACGTACGATCTTCTCGACCGATACGACCGCGCGACGCAAACGACGTCGATGGCGCGCACGACCGGGTACGCAGCGACGATGACCGTCCGGCTCCTGGCGAACGGCCTCTGGCGGGAGCCGGGGATCGTCCCGCCGGAACTCCTGGGGCGGGATCCGGCGCGCGTCGAATTCATCCTCAACGGCCTTCGGGAGCGCGGGATCGACATTCGGGAAACGGCCGCGCCGATCGACTGACGGGAGGATCGGATGGACGCGTACCACGTACCGGGTCTGGACGCCTACCTGCGCTATCACGATCTGCCGGGCCGCGATCCTGTGCTCGTCTTCCTGCACGGACTCGGCTCCGCCTCCTCG
>Ga0180433_10011602_pt1 | contig 10437 bp, 11 predicted proteins | sample SS_ome_8_FD_132980 | JGI IMG/M metagenome (GOLD analysis project Ga0180433, IMG submission 132980) | Hypersaline lake sediment archaeal communities from the Salton Sea, California, USA - SS_1_D_1 metaG | ecosystem: Environmental > Aquatic > Non-marine Saline and Alkaline > Hypersaline >...
GTAGGATCTATACCAGAAACTGTGCCCGTAAATCCTCTAACACCTGTTCTTGGAACGTACTGAAGATGGTCATCATCAGCAAGACCTATCAACTGGTCATGATGATATGGAATCGTACCACTTAAGGTAGCAATTTCATCGTCTACGTACCATTTAGTGGTAAGATGATAATCTTGTGTAGGATCGACACCACTAATAGTTGAATCCAGGGCTAATTCATTAGTAGCTCCGTCCCACCAAAGGTTAGCATCGGCATTACCACCAAGAGTGATCTTCTCATAATCAGCAAGAACCAGATCACCAGTACAACCTATAAACTTAGCCATTACTTACTCCTCCCTTTAAGAATTTATGTATCCTGGATTAAATCCTGGATCGAATCTAATGGTGTCTGCCTTTATCGCTATTCCTATCGGTTGAACCCAGGCACCAGAATTTGGTACCGAATTGGTCAAAGCGCCTTCCACCGTAGAGACATAAATCATATCTCCGGGCGTCCATGACCATGCTCCTTTCCTAACTATACCTTTCCAAAGTATCTTCTTATTCCCTGTTCCTTCTTGTAATGCTAATGCTGCACAAGGCATTTGAGTTGTTCCACTGGCTGCAGTACATTGATCCCATTTTCCATTTGACTTCATATACAAAGGACATCCGAAACCAGTATAATTTCTATGCACCATCATGTTTGAAGTCTCACCACTCCAACCAATGGTGTAACCATGAATAAAATTACCACTCAAAATAATATCTAAAACAATGCCGTGATTTCCTACTTCTAAATCGCCTCCCAAAGAAGGCGAAGAGTCTTCCTCTAAATCCAAATTATAGTTGTAATAAGTAGATCCAGAGATACAGGTACCAGAACTTACAGTTTGACTTCCAGACAAAGTGGCTTGCCAATTTAAATAATAATTGTCTGTATCAATAGCGCCTGTAAAATCAACAGTAAAACCAGAAGTCGTTTTCTCGGTAATAATAGTTGGATAAATAGAAGGACACGAATCTATTGTATTTTCCAACTCTGTAACTAAAATATAATCAGTGTTATCGAATTCTTGATCAAAAGTTACCGCAGTAGAAGTTACACCTTGTGCTATGGGTTCCTTACCCATTCTCACAATATTAGTAGGAGGCACACCAACAAACTCTAAACCGGTTCTATCTTCTTTTACTCTTACGTAAAGACCACCTGAGTCATTATAATTACTTGGTGTATCAACTAATTGTGTGAAAAAATGGGGAAGGTCGCCGTGATGTGAGGGGTCGGCATTGCAGGAATCTACTTCATAGTTAACCCTGAGTTCGTCGCTATTGTCAGGGTACAAGTGCTTAAGTGTAAATTCCTGATCACCTGACTCCTCAAAATCATCAGGACTATGTAAAACTTGCCCATTGTAAATTACTTCTATCCTACCCGGTCTATAAATATATTGGGTAGTAAAAACTTGATTTAAACCATTTATTGCCCCGACTGGCTCCTCCGCTAATATGATAATGGAGGATGGGGCTCTGGGTTTTCTTAATATTATCATAGCTTAACTTCCCCCACACGCTCTCCTTATCATATTAACTACCACGAATTGGCCAAAAAAATATGGCTAAGAACGCAGTCCCAGAATAAGGATACAACTCTACTGTTGGAGCTTTATCCTTATTATTAGGTAACCAGTTCTTAGCCATACACTTGTGCCCCTTATAAGTTTAGTAAAACATTCCCGTCCCTACATCTTCACAACGATCTTAAATCATTCCTTAAATTAATCGTCGATAGTGTCAGCCTGTTCTGCAGGAGATTGTGCCTTCTGCTCGGCTTCCCTTTGTCTCTGAATTTCCCTTGATTCTTTCAATCTGGCCATAGTTTCCTGTCGAGCAATATCGCGCTCGGCTGCTGCGGTCATGTTCTCAATAAGATTCACAATGATCTGCTCATTAGTTTTAAGCTGTCCAATTTCACCTTGCAGCATATGTAGCTGCTTAACTTTCTTCTCTATGTCCAACCTAAATCTTTCAACGAGGGAGATTATGAAGCCCGCCTCTTCCTTGGTTATAATCTCCCTCTTTTCTGCATTGATCACTGCATGCCGTAATTTATTCCTTTCAGTTCTGTCCTCTAACATAATTTCCTTTTCCTCCTAAATTCTATTAATTATTCATACGGAGTCCAAATATCATCTGAACTCTTAACGTAAATATTAAAACGATACTGACCAGCACCAGAATAACCGGATGCAGCAGAGATTTGTGCAAAAGTAATCGTAGTGACCATCTCTGTGTCTGCCGCACATGCTCCTGAGGTTATAAGATCGCCAGTATTGGCACCAGTACCGCCCATTTCAATTCTATACTGACCTCCTGCACTACTAGTCCACTTAACAATGGTTCTATCAAAACCAGTATCACTATAGAAAGTGGATCTAGAAGGAGAGCCAGCAGGTAAATCTACATCAGCTACAACCCCAAACAAGAGATTGACCGCATCCCCGTCCGGAGCACTATAGCCACCTTCAAACTCAAAGTTCACAGCATCTCCATCAGGTGGTGTATAATCTGCCATAATTTATCCTCCTATATTATTGTCTTACTACATAAGTGATATTGGTTCCAGTCCACAAGTCAAGGTGGAAAGTAATACCTGAAGCAGTTGTTTCAGCATAATCACGATCAGCATTGACGCCATTGGCTCCAGTAGAAGCCGCAAGCAACTGACCATTAATGAACACTTCCATATTCTTACCTTCCTGACCGATAGTAGCATCAGGGGTGTAAGTAACACCTGCAGGAAGTGAATGTAGAGTTCCAGCAGATAGATCACCGGACAATTCTTCTACATATTTATCACCACTACCGGCAGTTACAAGATCGTTAACATCTTTGACACCTATATCCAAAGCGTCAAGAGAAGCTGTTGTAGACTCATTGTCGGTAACGTAATTCTGCTCAGTATATGTAAAGTCACCGAACTCATCATTAATCGAATTAATGGCTTCCGTCAAACTACTATCGCTCGGACTGAGCATATAGTTATTCCCAGTATTGTTGAAAGAAGGACCAGTAATATCGTCACCGGCACCAGTGAAACTCCACATATTGGAAACGTCTTCAACAAGTTCAGCATCACCTTCCCAAGAACTTACAAAGTCAGTTCTTTGCCATTCATGCTCTTCCATTTCTGAAAGAACTTTTCTAAATGGATAAACAAAGGAAATGTTTGTTGGATCGTCCCCAGTGAAAGTATATTCGCCCAAATCAGTGTAAAATTTTACATACACATCGGTATATTCACCAGTCCCACCATGATCGGCAGCATCATGAAACTTAGCATAAATTTCATTTCCTGAAGCGTCTTCAAACTCTGCTCCAGTAGAACTATTAATTAGGTCGATTCGACATACGTCGTCAGACCCACCCTCATCATAATAAGTACCACTATTAGTTACGGATTTGAATATAGGCAGACCGCGTCTGTTCTCGGAGTCCGCATATAGTAATGTAGTAGTCCACAAAATTCCTTCGGTTCCAGAAGATGTTGACCATCCGGAACCAGACTGATCTTCCGTAACGGCAAGAATGATAGTCTTGGAATCTAATGTATTACCTGCTATATTATCTAATGTGAGTTCTTTTCCTGAAGACGTGGCTGTTGGATCAAAATAAGTGCCTAATTCATCATACCAATTTGTAGTACCTTTTATCTGTTGCAATAACGTCCTAAACACATTCATATCATGTTCAAGAACGTCGTCGCTTCCGGCGTCGTAAGTACTTCCACTCGGTTCTGCAACCGCTTGATTATTCACGCCGGAAACTGTGTCGCTATAAGTAGCAGAATTTCTGATTTGTTCATACTGAGTCAATAATGATCTTTGCAAACTGGCCGGTGTAGCTATACACCAAGCAGTCAAGTCGTCAGCAGTATGTTTGTCATCAACATATGCATCAAACACACAAGTACCATTGGAATTCAAGTTCAAGGTAAATGTTGCAACACCATTAGAATCAGTATTCACAGGATTAGAGGCGAAAGAACCAATAGTATCACCACTTACCTTAGTAATGGTTACAGGAGCTGATTCCACAGTTTCATTATTAGTGTCACGAACTGTTACTTCTATCTGAATCGCATTCCCATTATAACCACCGCCAGTAGTAGAAGAAAATTCTACCTTATTGATTGTAGTAAAACCATAAGTAGAAAACTCTTTAATATCAAATGTAAGAGTCTTCGTATTGGAATTATAATTAATATTCTCCACTCTGGAACCATGGGTACCAGACTGTGTGGTTTTTATACTACCATCATAAGCCGTAATGGTCGTAAGACCAGAACCGGTATCTACGGCAATCATTGGTTGTTCATCAGCATCAAACACTTTCTGAACACTAACTTTATTAACTTCTGCACCATTAATAAGTTCAGCAAAAGCTGAGCTATCTTCAACTATAATTCTGTCACCACTTACAGAAAGTCCACTAAGATCCACGCTATCAAAACTCAAGCCCGGAATATTACTCTTATTTAACTCGATTTCAATATTATCAACGGTGTTTTGCAGGGTTGCGAAGCTGGCCGCATCATAATCTACAGTGCTAAAAGCATCTTTCCATTGAACGGTATTGCTAATGCTAGGATCAGTCCAGCTGAAATAAACACCGCTAGCAGTAACAACACTGGACTCTTCCACTCCGTCGTTTTTAAACTTAGCATATAATGTCTGCTTAGTTGCGACGTCGGCTAAAGTGCCGGTTACAGTGGCTTGAGAGCCGCCTGGCCATGCTACCCATGATGCTGCTCCTTCTGTGGCTGCATTAGCAGTTCCCCAGACCTTGTAATGAGTAGTAGATTGCGCCGTTGGCTTTTCAAGGGAAATTTTAACCTGGAGATTATGAGTCACCCAGGCACCGCTGTCAGAGTCAGCGACTTGAACAGCCGGGGCAGTAGGGTAAGCCGAATCTATGGTAATGTTAAAATTATTTGCCATAACTCATTCTCTCCTCCCTTAGATTTTTTATAAATTTTTACTGTCTAACGATGTAAGTAATATTTCTACCTACTTGGATATTAAATCTAAAGGTAATTCCGGAAGCGGTAGTCTCTCCGTAGTCCCTATCTGCATTAGCACCGTTAGCACCTGTATCTGCAGCAAGCAATTGACCATCTACATACACGTCCATATTCTTACCTTCCTGACCAGCAGTGGACTCAGGTGTATAAGTAATTGCGTATGGAAGCGCATGAACTGAACCAGCTGTGATAGCGCCGGAAACTGATTCCACATACTTGTCTCCAGATGCAGCTGCGATTGAATCTGCAAGATCTTTCAATTCCTGATCCAATGTATCCAAGGATGAGGTAATTGATTCACCATCAACAATGTAATTGTCTTCTGTATAATTCCTGTCACCAACACCGTCATTGATCAAATCAATAGCACTCTTAAGATCTGAAGGATCGGAAGAAAGCAGGTAGTAATTAGTGGTGTTGTTCCATGGTTGTGGAGAAGTATCACTATCGGATGCTCCAGTAAAGCTCCACAAGTTGGAAATATCTTCTGCTAACTCAACATCACCTTCCCAAGAGTTCACAAAGTCAGTTCTCATCCAATCATATTCATTCATCTCGGACATAACTTTTCTTTGTGGATAAACAAATTCAATATTAGCTACACCAGAAACCATAGTGATTGGTGAGCCATTTGCATAAAATTCCGCAAAAACATCAGTTCCATCACCGGAACCACTGGCATCAAGACCATCTTTAAATAAAGCGTAGACGATGTTGCCAGAACCATCTTGAATTTCAGAGTCGTTCGCAGTATTGATGACGTCGATACGTGTAACTCTTAGATCTCCACCTTCGTCATAATAAGTTCCGCCTGCTGAAGAATAAATCGGAAGACCACGTCTGTCTTCTGATGTGGCATACTGAGTTGCTGTAGAAATCAAAACACCAGAACTTGCAGTAGACACGTTATAGCCAGAACCAGAGTTGTTATCAGTTACAGCAATGATAACCGTGGCTGAATCTAAAGTATTGCCTGAAATGCTATCAAGCGACAGAGCCTTCCCTGAAGATGTCGCAGTAGGATCGAAGTAAGTTCCAAGAGCGTCATACCAATTAGTTGTACCTTTAAGTTGTTTCATCAAGGTACGGATAACATTCATGTCATCTTCCAAAGATCCAGAAACAGTTGGCTCTGCTACAGCAGAAGTATTAACATTCGCTACGACATCATCGTAAGTTGCAGAACGTCTAATCTGCTCTAATTGTCTAAGTAAACTTCTAGCCATTTATGTCTCCTCCTCACACATTTTTCATTTTAGTGAAAACCGGCTACTTCTAATTCGGAAATTCTTTTTCTTAATACTCTACACAAACTGTCCTTATTAGCCATTTGATTTGCTTCTTTCTCAGCATATTTAAGCAATTTCACATCGCTCACTTCTGGTAAAACTTCACGGGCTTTTCTGACCGATAAGGCAGCTACATCTGCGACCGTCAATTTTTTAGGAGAAATCTTGTCTGCGGTTGTAATAGTCTTGAGATCTTTTTCTTGTTCTATGACTTCGTCAGAAATATTAGATATATCTGCATTTTCGATGACGACTGTCCATTTATTAGTATCTCTTAACTTAACGGTCCTCAACCACTCTACAAATTCATCACCCTTGTCTAAACCATGTTTCTTTCCGTATTGGTCATACAACTCATCCAATGGGACTTTTTGACCTGGACCAACGGAACGTTTCATAGCGTGTGCCCACAAACCTGATTTATTCATTACATATCCATCCATTTTTCTTCTCCTTTTCAAAGGTTATATCCCTTGTCCTTTATAATTCTTCAGTACCCCAAATCATGTCTATTATATGATGGAATAGATTCGCTAAACGATGTATACCTATTCCAATTATAAAGAAGTTAGTTAAATTGTCCGTCAAAAAAAGTATTGCAACAAACCATCCAATCCATACAGAAGTGCAATAACCACAATCCAAAAGACTATGAAACCAATTAAAAACTTTATTCTCTTTATTATTAAAGAAGAACTTCCTAACTGGTAAAAATAATTCTGATTTGACTAAAAGGTTGGTTATTGCTTCTACAACGACAATAGCCAATAATATCTTAAAAAGTATATAATCCATAAGTTCCTTTTTGGTGCCCCGGCGGACCGGGGCACACATTATACTTGTTTATTTATTATAGGCTTCTGTCAATTACACCCATGCCCATCATTCTGGTATCCAAGCAAGCAAAACCGAGTTCCTGCCAGCCAAAGAAACCTTGTTTCTGAACTCTCAACAGAGTTGGGTCGTCATGAGCTTCATACTCTTTTCTAATAGGCATAACCAAAGAATCGTTTGAGGTCATGTCAAAACCGAATACCTGGGTTTCCCCAAGTGTGCCAACTGTACCATCAGCAGCGGTAACATTCGGATTATCAAGAGTATAAGAATTGTAAGCTTCAGTACCAGAGTCAGCAAGAAACTTACCAAAAGCAGAAGTGGAACCGTTGATGTTGTAAAGACCAGTAGCACCAAGATGCTGAATTTCATGAAGTCTTACGTTCCAAATGGAACCCATGCCTGCGGCCTGGAAGATTTCACGTCTGGTCACTGGATCGATATCAGTATCGGTCCATTCACGAATATCAGCGGCATCTTCTGGAGAAACATAGAGATCAGTCAATGTACGACCAATTCTCTTGAAGCCGACGATCATCTTATTGATGAGCTCTTTGGAGAGATAACCAGCACCGGTAGATGCAGGATTAATCTCATAAATAGGTGCAGGACGAGAACCTAATAGTCCCTTACCTGAGAAAGGTGATGTAACGGCTGGAACAATAACTCTCCAACCACATTCTTCCTCATAATTCGCCAAATCTTTGGCTACTCTCGCTGCAGCCCTTTGAGGGATATCAATACGAGAGTCTCTAGCATACGTAATTTTCCAATCCGCAGATGCGTTGATAGCAAATGTCGGAACGTATACTTCTTCACCGATACCTTCGATGAAGTTCTGTGCCATGTAACCCAATCCTGGAAGAACCCATACAGGGATTTCGAAGTCTTCTGCGACTGGGTAAGAAGCCTGAGCACCAGGACCCAATCTTTCGACAGCAAACAGCTGTCTCATGATAGACTCTAATTCAATCTTCTGTAGGATTGGAGTTGTAATAGCAGCGGCAAATGCACGATAAGCGGCCACGCCCTCTGCAGTGTTAATCTCAGCGGTAGCTCTAAAGAGCTCCATCATTTCTTGTCTATCCATGTTAACAACTCCTCCTAAGTATTTAGTTTTGGAAGCACTATGCGTGCCTTAATCCAATTATTAAAACAAAAAATCCAATTAGACCAACAGTTTGATCCTAATTGGATATAGCGTAGTATTTGCAATATTTGCGGAGCATTTAGCAGCACTAGCGCCTTTCATTACACGAGCAACAATCACATTAACCATTGCTTCATAATTCTTGGTATCATCACTTGCAATTGAAGAATGATTGGTTACTTTAGCCTGATTATTACATGCGACATAAAGGTCGTCTCCAGGTTTCATGTGATTTGGTGAAGACACTACATTAGCAGAATGCTCACATACATAGTGTACAGTGTCCCAAATACCAAGGTGAGCAACACCGAGAGGTGCCTCTTTGGTACCTGTAACAGCGCCAGTAGCATCATATGTTGGCTGTGCGAGTACGTCAGAAGAGCCAAGGTCACCAGGCATCATAAATCCTGCAGGATGTACCTGATGATAACCTGTCTTAACTTTCTGCATAGCAAAACCAAAAGGTTTAAGCTCTGAAGCTGCGGTTGGTTTAGCGGCAAATGTATCATATCTAAATACAATAGGTTCTTGGTTAGTAGAATCACTATCCAAATAAAGAACAGAACCTGCATAACATACAACACCACCTACCCCAGCTGAACCTGTACCGGTCTGTGCTCCATAGCTGCAAAATTGATTTTCCACAACGGGATGTCTTGGAATAAACATAATCCTCTCTCCTCCTTATTACTTATCTTTTTTTCCAGTCATATTCTCTGCCATAGCTTTACCCAATTCAGCATATTTAGACATTACGTCCTTGGACGGGCGTGTCTCAAAATTCAATGCTGCCGAAACAGTTTGACCAGGGTCAACTTTAGCTGGAGTTGTATCTACTTCATCTCCCTCTTCGGAAGCCTCTTCTTCATTCTCTTCTTCAGACGCTTCTTCTGATTCCTCGGAAGCTTCTTCTTCATTTTCCTCTTCGGAAGCTTCTTCTGACTGACTTGTTTCCAATTCAGCGATAACTGCATTTCTGAGTTCAATTCTTTCCTCTTTATATGCAGCAAATTCTTCGTCATCCATTTCGCGGATCTTAGCCAGTTGAGCTTCTTTACCGCTTGATACTCCCGCTTCTTCTAACTGTGCGAGCCTTTCTTCAGCGGCTTTGTCCTTTTTCATTTCCTCAATAGTACTTTCAGCTTCGGTCAGCTTTTCTTCAGCGGACGCTTTTTCTGTCTGGGCTGCCTCAAGCTCAGATGTAAGTTCCGCTACTTTGGCTTCAAGCTCTTCGATCTTTGTAGCAACTTCTTCGGATTCGCCATTCTTTTCTTCCAAAGCTGCTGTCAATTCACCAATTGTTTCAGCGGACTTTTGCAAAGCCTCCTCTGTTTTTCTGCGGACCTCGGCTTCTTCTTTTTCAGAAAAGAAGCTATCAACCATAGCCTTGATCTCGTTAACTAATTTTTCATCCATGTAAAAATCCTCCTCTACATTATTATCTATCTGGTATTTACCAACCTGACGCCAATTTTATTTTTTGGCATTTTGGAGTCCCTTTTCCATGTCCATCTTAGATCTTACTTATTACGGAAGCGAAGGCATTGGACCATAAGTATTGCCTCTGCAATAGATACCTGTTACATCAATGTCTTCATAAGCCAACATCCATGTGATATCTACTTCAACACTATTAGAACCAGTAGATTTTACGGTAATCTTATTGGTAGTAGTGTCTTTTGCTACATAAACATAACCATCTTGTGTGCCACTTGTAACTGTGACATTTACATTGGCATGTTCTGCTAGTGTAAGTCCATGAAATTTAACACCACTAGCTACTACTGTGTCAGCACCACTCACAACTGTGTGTGTAGTGCTCCAAATAAATGGATAAGCATGGTTATTACCCATGTTTTTCCAAATAACTCTTGCATTGTCGTCCCCATTAATTCTTACCAATTTGGGGATACTTCTAAGCTGTCCTACTTGAAACTGACCAATATCTGGCATAACTAAATCCTCCTTTTACGATTATTATTTTAACTGGCTCGCAACAACCAGCTGTTAAACCTTAATGTGTTTCTCAGCTGCGGTTACAGCCTTGTCGAGGTCATTCAACAAGGCGTGCCTGTTATCACTACTTTCTTTCTTCCTCA
>Ga0180433_10011603_pt1 | contig 10436 bp, 6 predicted proteins | sample SS_ome_8_FD_132980 | JGI IMG/M metagenome (GOLD analysis project Ga0180433, IMG submission 132980) | Hypersaline lake sediment archaeal communities from the Salton Sea, California, USA - SS_1_D_1 metaG | ecosystem: Environmental > Aquatic > Non-marine Saline and Alkaline > Hypersaline > Sediment...
CCTGGGCAGAGATGATGGGTGACAGTGTTATGACCACTGCCCTTTTAGACCGTCTCTTGCATCATGCCAGGGTCTTTAACCTGGATGGTGACTCGTATAGAATCAAAAATCGAAAAAAGGAGGTTTGAAATCGTTTCCGTATGGAATCCCTTATGTATTTTTGTTTACCGAAGGGTGTGTATTTTACCTTACCACAGCCTATGCACTTTTACTTACCGAGACGGGTGCAAAAGTCCTTGAGTTTTACAATTTGTCAATGTCAAGATAAAAATGTACAGTTTTGGATGTCAATAGGCGTATATTTTTACGCAGTAAATCGGCGTATAGTTTTACGCACTCATCAGGCCGCAGGTTTAAGCTCATGGATTAAGTTTTCTCCTTTTTTAAACCATGGATCTTCTCAGTAAAATTTTTGAGCCGGTAACTGTTCCCATCCACATTAAAGATATGCGCTTTATGGAAAAGACGTTCCAGGATAGCGGTCGTGGCCATCTCATCAGCAGCAAAGATGCTGACCCAGTCTTTAACTGACCGGTTGGAGGTGATGATGATAGATCCTTTCTCATATCTAGTGCAGATGACCTGAAAGAGCAGATTCGCCTCTTGTTTATCCAGAGGAAGATATGGAATCCCTTCGAAACATTGTCAATGAAAAAATGCGGTATTATAATTTCGAACACCGCCATTCGACATTGGGGAATATATCCCCTATAGAATATCTTAAGAAAAAGGGTCGAGGACCCTCTGAGGTGTCGCATAAATGAGCTCTCAAACTGGTACTAAATAATGGGGGCATGTCCATTTTCACTCAGTTTTGTATCTAGTCAACAATAATAGAACTAACTCATAAGCCATATTTTTTGTTAATCTAGCATATTCTCTTGGGGCAATAGCTACATGAGAACCTGTGCCTGAAACAAATCCATAAAAACTACGAATCAGACCCACTAGAATACCATCAATAAAATCATTGTCACTCAAATATTTAATTATATCGTGGTCTTTAAACTCGCTTATGTTTTCATTTTTTCCAATTTTTTTTGATATTGAAGTTGCTACTTTTCGTAAGACCTCAATCATTAACACTCTAACTCGGTCAATACATGTGGCAAAACTCGTTGTTGTAAATTCTCCTTTAATAAATAAATCCTCAATCTCATTGATAACGTCGGGGATTTCTGACGAATTAAAAACTTGTGTCCATAAATTCAAAATTTCATCACGGTCGTAATTGATTTCTGGATTAACATCCTGCAACTGTTTTTCTAATATTTTTAGTTTAGCTATGTTTACTTTGTCTAGTAAATCAAAATCGTGTTCGCTCTCTCCTCGCAAGGCAGATTCTATTTGAAGATATGTGTCTTCATCAAAACTTGCATACTCATAAGAAACGATTTGAGATAACATCGCTAACATGTTACTAAATCCATGGTCAGCATCACCTTTTAAATTTGCCCTTGCAATTTTCAAAGCTTGAACGGTTGCCCCAATTCTCGATAGAACGAACATTATTAAATAAGCAACATCATAATATTCTGTGCTCCTTGATAGATTTTCTAATAAATATTCCTTCATGTTCTTTTTATCTTTAGGACTTAAGGTTGTATATAGCCGAAATAAAGTATCAGCGTTTTTTGATTTTATTGAATTTGGATTGCTTTGGTCATTTACAATTTTAGGAACTTCGCCTTTAGAAACCCAACCTTTGCTCTGAATAGTTATATTAAAACTGCCCAAACCGCCTCTAATACGACCATTTGCCTTATAGGCTCTTTTTTCTTCTTTAAGAATGATATCTATTTTTTGTGATAAAGCTTCCACCTGTCTTCCTTCCTATTGTAATAATTTTCATCCATTTTGGCCTCCAGGTATCAATTTAATTCTAATATTACCACCCTTCAGCCCATTAGGGCTAATAGTCAGTTATGGTTTCCTCTTTCTTAAGAATGCATTTTCTTTCTTTTGCATACCCATTCCAAGCCCTCTATCTCATCTCCCCTACATAAAACTGTGCATTTTTATGTTGCCATTAACACATAAAAAAAAGAACGTAATTTGATAGAACAAATTGACTATTTCAATTTACCTAGAATTACTCCATAACTCGGTGCAGACGAATCCGCAAATAACTGAACTTCCCCTATCAATAATCCCTTATTTTTATCTTTATTAAGAGAAATCCGATGTAATAAACCTTTATTTTTCTTTGGGGGGTCTGTTAGAGTCCCAACCCATTTCCCAATATCATCCTTCTTACCTAAAATGGATTTCACAGGAAATAATGGGCCTTTAATTAATTTTATTTCATTTTCTGCAACCGCAAAAGAATATGCAATTTTAGCAATCATTCTTGCAAAAGCATGTGGAAAATATTCATGTGTAATAATAAGTCTATCAACACCTAATTTTTTTCCTGCTTCCTCTGGACGAGAACCAAAAGAAATAGTATCACTTCCAATCATATTAATTCCTTTTTTATATTCTTTAGGATTAAAGAAAGCTGGAGGTGAATAACGGGGGAAAAACAAAATAATTGGATATTCATTTATGGGTAAATATATAATTTTTTCTTTATTGCCTTTTTCTACTCTTAATTCATACTTTTTTGGGGCATCTTTATATTTTGTTCGTGATCTAAGTTTTCGGAGAATTCGAACATTTCTCATTGGTCCGCGTAACACTTTCTGTTCAAACTGACTAGTAATTGTTGCACATGATGAGCAGGTCGATTTTGGTAGCACAGTTTTTCCGCTGAGTCCATATGGAATTATATGTTCATTGCTTAATTCCTTAGAACTTCCACAATACATACATCGCCCTAATGGGGGATAAATTTTGTTATTAAAATCTTCAATATCTTTGTTTTTCATGTCTTTATCAAAATAGTATTAATAATTGTAAAAACTTTCTTTAACAGACCCTAACTGATTCAGCCTTAATCCTCTTTGATATCTAAAATTCTTTGATATATTCATGATAAAATACTTTTTATTTTTCTGATTTTCCATCCATTTTTTTTAAGGTTTTCTTCATATCCTGATATGCTATTCTCATCTGCAGCAACACAAAGAAGACTACGCGATCGAGACATCCCAACATATGCCATTTTGAGCCTCTTTTTTTGTGTTTTATTTGGAGAACCACCACCGATCAAAAAAGGAATAATATCTTCTATGTCATTTTTTATAAAGAATGTTTCTAGATATAACGTCGCTTCATGGGTCTCTCCTTTAGCTCCATGTATTGTTGACACCACAATATCTATATCATCAATCTTTATTCTATTATTAGTCTTCACAGTCTCTTTCTTCATGGCTTCTTCATCATAATCCTTAGTCAGAAAATTTTGCAACTTTTCAATTTCATTTTCAATAAATATTGATAAAAATTCTTCGCAAATATAATCAAAAATCTCAACTTTTATACTTTCCCCCTTAAAAAGTAAAAGGCACCATTTTGATATATTTGTTCTTAGTTTTTCCAATTCCCTTTTATAATTATCTGACATATAATTCTCTAATCTCGTTGGTGAAAAAAAATCCCCATCAATTTTAACTTCAGCAATTTTAAGAATTTTTGTAAGACAACGAAAAATTATGTCTTTATATGACTTAAATCCACTCTTTTTTGAGTCTACATATTTACATGCAGCTAAATAACCTTTTAAACATGTAAAATCTTTTTTTTCACGCTTCTGTTTCTGAACAAAATCACAATATTTGGGAATACAAAGTTTATCACCATCCTTTTTCTTCCCAACCCAACCGATAGCTTTAAATGGATATTCATATTTATTCAAATTTTTTTCATTGATAATTTTTGCAAAGGCTTTGAAAACATTTTTTCGATTATTCTCATTAACTAAAATGATAATGGGCGAAATTTCATCTGATCTTTCATACCCCACAATTTCGCCCTCTAATGGCTCCGTTCTCATTTTATTTACTACTTTTGCAACAGGGGGAGTAAAACGCATACTACTAGTAATATACAAAGGATTTTCCCTTATATCCCATTCAGCTGATGCTTTAAGAGCATTAACGTTATTGTAGATTGCCTGATTTGGATCTCCAAATCTTTGAATAATAACACTATCATCAAAACAATTATCTATAATCTCTAATTGATGCTTTGCCGTATCTTGCATTTCATCAATGAATATATATTTAAAACGTTTTGAAAAAATAGGAACGAGAATTTCTCCATTGTCATAAAGATATCTTGCTGCATATGAATAAGCATCATCGAAACACAAAATTCCTTTCTTTGAGATAAAATATTTCATTCTTCTAAAAGATTTATTGATTTCATAAGAAGTCGGCGGATTTCTCATTTTAGTTGAGCGCTCATAATCTATTTCTTTTTCATCAATTCCATTGCATAACTCAAATTCCCTATTATTAAATTTGCTCCATTTATATCTTATGGAATTAGGAAAATCCAAACTCCCTGAGCTTTTGCACCATGCACATACTTTTCTTCCTAAAAATCTTCTTTGACTATCAATCTCAGAATAATAAATGTCGTTGTCTATTGCCACTGGTCTTATGCCAAAATATGCAATACTTGCAGGTATTGCCAAAAATCGATCTACGAATGACTGTATAGTTCCTAAATAATTCGGGTAAGAGGAATATATTTCTGCTTTACTGCCCAATTTTTTCTTTATTATATCAATAGTATTATTAGTATGTGCAAGTACGCAAACGCCCCTATTATTTTTGAAAGGCATTCTATTACAAAGAAGATAAAGCCTAGCTGCAAGACATGTAGTCTTTCCTGAACCCGGACATGCGACAATATCAGTTGTTTTATTACACTGAATAACAGCTAGCCTTTCTGGATCATCTTTATAGGAATATCCAAAAAAATGTTCAACCTTACTTATTTCATCATCACTAAATAATGACAACATTAATTTTCCTGGCTAGTCACATGTTTTATAGCATCAAATAAGTATCCTATATAACCATCATCTTCTATATCTTCCGGCAATTTTTCTCGCGATATTATATCAGCTAAACATTGACCGATTATTGATTTTGATACCCTTTTTCCCTCTTTAATGTATTCATTATAAATTCCCATGGAGTCTTTACTTTCCAAATCAGATTCCCAACCATCTGTTATTTTCCCCATCTCTCTTCCCGCTTTAATAATTGATCTTATGAATAAATTTCTTATGCCACTTTCAGCAAGACAATATTCTAAGGTCAATTCAGGGGACACAAATGCCTCTATTTTATCGCCATATCCATATTTTTCCTTTTTTTGTCTAATTCTATCTTCAAGTTCATCATCGTCAGGATCTGCATCTGCATCAGTTACTATTGCAACCGGTACGCCTATAGTCTCTCCATCTCCTCCACTATCTAATTGGTATATCCTAGAATACCTAAGAAATGCCTTCCCGCGTACATTCACAATTGAAACCCCATACTTGGTTAGAGGCCTGTCAATTTTTTCTGCAAGAACTGGTATTAAAATCTCTTCTGAGGGGCCTTCCACTATGATTATTCCATTCGCGAAAAACATATTAGCCTTCGTTACATCCAAGAACCTTTGAAGAAATCTATAATCATTTTCTTCTAGTTTCGTTTTTCCTAAGGAATAAGTTCTGTTGTCTTTTAGTAATATTATGTTCTTTAGATATATCTTTGATGCTAAGTTTGGACTATGAGTTGTTATGATTAACTGGATCCCTTCTTTCTCAGATATATCTTGGAGAAATTCAATCAACTTTAATTGAGCTTGAGGATGAAGATGTGCTTCAATCTCCTCAATTAGAGCTAATCTTAAACCCGTATAACTCTCCTTTTGCAAAAGTAAAAATTCAACAGCAATAAACAATCTATTTAAAGCACCTAAACCAGGTTTGATGGCTCCTAGTTTAAGCTCCAATGTCTCAAGTATATCTTTTATTTTTAAATCTTTTCCAATCCTTATTTTTGATTCTAAATTTTCAATTGTTGAAAACTGCTCCAAATTCTCATTGATGGTTTTTAGAATTCGCTTTCCACACTTTTTCTTTCTTGTTTCAGGACAAGTTGAACAGTTGTCATCACAGTTTTCAGTTTGGCTGAAATATTCTATTAACTTTTCGTTAGCATTTTTTATCGATAGATAAACAGTATGTGTCCTCTCTTCTTCAATATTATTAAAATCAAATGCATCGTGTGTATGGAGAATACGAGAAAGCCGAGAATATTTTCGTGCTTCCAACTCGCTTTCCGCATCTCTTAGGGGTTTAAGGTAAGTTACTTTTAGATATTCTAAGGCTTTGGAATCAATTCGATTACCCTCTTCATCAGGCCCTGCTCTGACTTCACCATAACATCTTCTCGTATCTCTATTATATTTACCTATGTACCATACCTTAAGAAATGGCTTGTCATTCTCTATTCCGATCCATTCTAAAAAATGTTGCGTTTCCTCAGGATCTTCTAATCCTTTAAATACACACGTAATTTTTATTTCTCTATCATCTCTCTCGCAATTAAAAAAATCTTCCTCTTCTAATTTGTCAGGTTCATAGCTATGTGTCCACAATACTTTGCGTATCGCATCAATTATTGCTGATTTTCCGGAGTCATTTTCTCCAACAAGTAAATTAAATCCTTTTCTGAAATTAATTGTACAATCTTCATATTTCCTAAAATTCTTGATTTGTAATTGCGCTAAATACATTTATCTTCGCTTAAAAAATATTTAAATATTTCATATTTTTTATATCTCCAAATTCGCAACAAATGGCTTTAGAGCTTTTTCCAATTTGATCATTGTGTCTATCATAGAATCATGTAGTTCAGGCCATTTTTCTTCATCCCTATATCCGCCTAAATCTATCTTTTTGCTGATCCGACTTTAGCTGAAACGATACAATCTTTAGTCTAAATTCTATATTTGGCAAAATTGTATAAATATTCTGCAATCTACCCTGCTCTTTAAACTTTTTAAGCTCTTTATAATCCTCAATTGTGAAGTAATCAGTTATACCTATAACCGCTATATCCAAAGATTCTATTTTTTGCAAGAATAGCTCCCAATTTGATTTTCCGTTATCAAGCTTTGGGAATTGATTGTTGAGAATAGAAAGTGGGCTGTGAATATGTAAATCCCACTTTCTCTCTTCCGGAAATTTTGGAAAACTTGTATAACTCATGATGAATCCTCAACAATTTTAATTTCTTTATCAGTCAGGTTATAGAGCTGATAGACCAACTGATCGATCTCTCGCTCTAACGCTTTTGCTTTTGCCTGCTTTTTTGGACTTTGTAGATAATCTTTGTCTTTTGTGATGGAAAGAATTTTATCAACCAACTCAATGAAGATATCTAGTATTTCTTTGGCTGGATTTAAAATCGGTATAGCCATCAGTGGAATCTTGTCGATCTGGTACTGATTTCCTTGTAATTTGCCTCTATGAGAAAGCCAAAATGCGATAATTCTTGAATTAAGAATTGCCAATAAGTATTTAAGGTTAATGCGCATGCTCCTTATTGCAAGAAAGGTGCGTGAAAAATAAGAAGGGAAATTAACATAAGAAAAAGTAGGTTGTGCACATTTCCTTACTGCTAGAAGTTTTTCGCCAAGAAAGATTGATTCATCTCGTTTCCTGTGAAGACCGTAGGGTTTATTTACAGATGTAATTATTGATTGAAACCTGTCCAAATGTCTCATTATATTAGGGAAATCCGCTATCCTTGTATTGATATCGCTCCCAGTATAAATGACCCAAAACCTATTCTCTTGCTTTGCATAAAAACGTTGTATCTCCTTGGTTGTATAGTAAGGTTTTAATAAATGTTTTTCCTTTTCATTCCAGTTAATAACCTTCCTTTCCGAATCGCTCAAAACGAAAACTCCCTCCCCGATAGAAAAGGAATCATCAAGATTGTCAAGATGCCGTTTTGTTACAAAATCTTGCATCATATCAATTCCACTAAAAATCTCGTTATCATTTAAGTAGAAGTTAGCGGCGGATTTGAGTTTATTAAGTATGTTTGCCATATAATTGGGAATAAAACTAAAATACGTATTTTTAAATTCAACACGGTCAAATAATACAAAAAACTTATTATAATGAATACCAGTAGTTTCTCTTTTTTCCTGTAAAAAGTCCTCCAAAATTTCTAAGGAGGCCTGTTCATTTATGAGCCTTCCATACCTGAGCAGATATTTTTTAGGTTTTTCTGTCTTAAGAAAAATAAAAACCATTGTCTGAATTCCTGCAGAAAATATCTTATATCCCCCAAAGTCAATGAATTCCATTATCCTAGCTTTAGAAACTACTTTTTCTCGGAATTTTGATGCGCCATCATTGCTTATCCAATTATTTGTCGCAATAAAACACATCGTTCCATTAGTTTTTATAATATCAATGCCTCGACACCCAAAAAGGTACCATAAATCCATTTTTCCTTGATAACAATCAGAATTACGAAGGCCATCAAAAGCATGTCTATTAACATTTTCTTTAACATAAGGCGGATTCGCTATAACTATATCAAACCCACCCTTCTCATGAAAAACTTCCGAAAAATAGACCTCAAAATCAAATTCCATACGCCCGTTGGTGATTTGACAAATCAGGTGATTAATCTGTTTTTTATATTCCTTTTTTTTGGTGGGATTGGTTTCCTTGAAAAACAGCGGCTTTAATTTTTCCAGATTATCAAAAAGCTGTTTATTAAAAAGGTCTTTCTTTACACTCTTAAGCGAATTCCCACATGCAATTTTATAATCCAGGTTCGGCAACGGCTTAATATTCTTAATATCCTCCTCATCCACCACCATCGACAGCCACAGCCGCAGTTTGGCAATCTCCACGGCGCCTGGGTCGATATCAACACCATAAAGCGAACGCTCGATATAGTGACGCTTAAACTCGTAATTATTTCTGGTATTATCCTTTAAAAATACGGACAATACATTTCTGGCACGAACAATCTCGTTCATCATACCCACAGGAAAGGCGCCAGAACCTACAGCCGGATCGCATACTGTAATTTCAGCCAACAAGTCATCTATAAATTGGGCATTCTCGCGAATGTTATCAGCTAGAAGTAATGTATATTCTGAAGACTTTTGGATCCCATTTTTTATTTTTTCCCTTTTGATTAGCGCCATTGCCTCATGTTCAGATATGAGATCACCAACTTCAATAAGATCTTCAAAGTCTGTCTTGTTAATAGTGGAAGAAAGTTTTAACTCATTCGCTTTTGTATGCAAATAATTGATCAAGCTCTGGCGGCACATGTAATGGACTATCTCACGAGGAGTATAATAAACGCCAAATTTTCTATTAAATTTGTTTTCCTCTCCTCTTCTTCCGGCTTCCAATGCTTTTTTGTATTCATCATAATTATCCGGACGAATAGCATTGAATTTTTCGTAGGCCTTCCCTAGCAGTTCCGGGTCGATGGCGACTTCCTTTTCCAGCGGTTCGTCCTCCTGAACGGTGAAATTATAGCGGTCAAATATATCCAAAATACCATCTCCGATATCCCCTTCTCTGGTTTGATTGTCATTGAAAAAGAATTGATCCGGCACATTAATATCAGTATGTACCCAATCATAGCTACCAATAGGATCAAAAAGACCACCATTTAAAAATGGAATTTTGCAGTTGAATCGGCTGTAGTAATCATCATCATGACTTCGATCTATTCGCAAAGCTTCATAAAAGAGCGGCTCTAAAATATCATTAAAGAAATTTTTGTAATCACTATGCTTTTTCTCGAAAAGTTCCCTAAGAAAATGTTTTGACCCGGTTCCCCAATCGTCATCACGACCTACCCCAAACCATCCTTTTTTCTGCAAAAAATAAAGAAAAATTATCTGACCCAGAAGTTTTTTAGCGAAATTAACCGTATCCACACCTTTTCTTTCAAAGTCTTCCTTGATCTTCGGATCTTTCTCAATAACTTTGTCAAGTTCCTCCTTGGTACGGATGAAAAGTTTGCGGTATTTGAGAAAAAACTCTTTGGTGACAGTTTCAATATCAAAGGATTTTTCAATTTCTTCAAGTATTGGATTATGTTCATCATTAGCCAGAATATCAACAAGACGACTCTGTGCTGTATGACTTTTTTCGTTGCTTCCCACTAGAAAAGACCAGCGCCGGGCAGGCGTGAATTCTTCTTTTACCTTTATTCTCCCTGTCTTTGTTTTTTCAAATTTATAATCCATCTTCACTAAGGAAAAACGCCAATCGTATTCATCCGGAGAGACAAAAGCTGCTAGTGCCGCATCTTTCATTTGGCCTCCCCTGCTTCCATTTAAGTACCATGCAATGAAATTTCGCTGCATAGTGCGGGCGCGCTCAAGAGAGGTCTCTTTTTTTAGCTTAACAATAAGAATATCAATGCTATTATCGCTGTCACTGTATTTGCCAATTCGTTCAAGAGTGCTTATATGTCGGCCATAGGAATCCG
>Ga0180433_10011607_pt1 | contig 10434 bp, 2 predicted proteins | sample SS_ome_8_FD_132980 | JGI IMG/M metagenome (GOLD analysis project Ga0180433, IMG submission 132980) | Hypersaline lake sediment archaeal communities from the Salton Sea, California, USA - SS_1_D_1 metaG | ecosystem: Environmental > Aquatic > Non-marine Saline and Alkaline > Hypersaline > Sediment...
ACTATAAGCTGTATTTTGAGAAATATTAGTATTTTCGCAATTAATAATATCGAATCCATTTTCTTGATTGCTGTTAGCCGTATTTCCAATGATCGTGCTGTTTAACATATCTGAAATTTCAATTCCATTTTTTGAATTCTGAATAGCTATATTATCTAAAATGATACTACTATTAATATTTGAGAAATATATTCCAATATCAGCATTTTTATTAGCCGTGTTTCCCGTAATAGTATTATTCTCGCTATTTAAAATCGTCATTCCATAATCATCGTTGTTATTAGCGATATTTTCTGTAATGTTATTAAAGTGACATCCCGATATTGTGATACCCCAATTTGAGTTACCAGAGATATTATTTTTATAAACTAGGTTATTAAAACAATCTACAAAGTCGAATCCCTTGTTATTGGTAGTAATATTATTGTTTATTAATTGGCTATTATTTATATCTCTTAAATAAAATCCTTTGCCAAAAGTATCGTCTCTATCAATACCCCCTGAACTGCCGTTGCCTCCTAGACCACCATAACATTTAAATATTTCATTATCATTTAAAATTAATTCTTGAAATGAATCTAAAAACATTCCATAATCCGTTGTAGCATATCCTCCATTACCCCAAACGCCACCAGTCTGTCCAGATCCCCTATCACCACCAGCACCTCCATTCCCGCCATCAATCTTGTTAATTTGGTTTAAAGCAATATAGGTTTGATTTGAAGAGGAACAAAAAATGCCATAAATATTATCTGTGTTACCTCCATCTCCTCCACTACCTCGACGATCAACGTCGAACCAATAACCATTATAGCCACTACCACCAACACCTCCATCTCCTCCACTACCTCCGTTAAGTTGTCTAATTTCATTTGATGTAATATTTATATCACTTGTGATGGAACAATAAACACCGTAAACACTTTTTGAATCTCCTCCATCACCAGCAGCACCAGGTATTGCAGTATTATCATTTCCATATTCGTTACCACCATCTCCTCCATCACCACCATCTCCACTTGAAATATTATCTATAATGTTTGAATAAACGAAAATATTTGTAGAATTTTCTCCGATATGAATTCCATAACATTCTCCACCTGAACCCCCTGCTCTGCCATTCCCACCACTATAATAACCAAAAATATTACTACCACCATTTCCACCATCACCTCCATTTCCCCCATAACCACTAATTATGTTTAAAAAAATATTCTCCTTTATTTCGATATTATCAGAATCAATGATATGAATCCCATATGCATCTCCTCCATCTCCGCCAAGACCACCAGGATTACCAGGAGTAGCAACAGTACCAGTCATTCCTTTACCCCCTTTCCCTCCGGTTAAATTGTGAAATGTTATAGATGAGATTTCGATAAACTCACATGTATCAAGAACAATTCCTTTACAATCCCCACCATTACCTCCAGGGGTTTGAGAACCCCCTGATCCTCTATCGGCACCAGCAGTTCCTTCCAAGTTAAAAAGTGAAGTATTAATAATTTCGGCATTAAGAATAGAGTTTTGAATTTTTATGCCTACATTTACATTAGTTATTGAGCAATTTTCAATCCTAAATTTACAAGAACTATCTACAATTTCAATTCCAATCGTATCATTACCAACAAGTACAACATCTTCTATGACATAAACACCGGTACCGGATTCAATATAACACCAATCGTGGTAGGCCGCTGCCCATCCCCAACCTTTTGGTGAACCAACACTCCCATTAATAAATATCCCTTCTGAAAAATAAGATACTGAAGCGTGTACATCGGTCTCATTATTATCATTATTATTAGAAATTATATTAATCTTAAAATTCATCGCTGCTGGTAAAATGAGAACCAGGAGTAGCGATATGGTAAAGAACCTGACCATCTTTTTTCTTTTAACCATCATTTCTAAAATCCTATTTTTTTCTTAACTTTTGGGTTTGTGAAAATTTATATAAATACTATTGATATCCGAATGATACTTTTCCTTAAACTTTTGATATATACAAGATAAAACACATATATATATGACGATGATAATAGCACGTGAAAAGCTAGTCGAAAAGTTATCAAATCGTTAAATCTTATCTTTTGCTAGTAAAACCCCCAAATTATCATTATTTATTAAATATTTTATCATTCAAAAATCTCTCTATTTTCATTTGTCGAGTGTTAGAAATGTAAGAACATGTATTAGAGTAAGAAGTGACAAGAATCAACATTGTCATGGCCTTTTTTAATTGAGTTCCTTTATTCTCATTGTTATACCAAACATCAACAAATTTTACCGGATTTAATGTATCTCTGGTCATGATAGATTTTTCTTCTATTTTTATACAATTTTATTAAGATTAACTTTCCTTATTATCCTTATTCGTTTTGTTCGTCTCAATCCCTTTCTTATCATCAGGTTTCCCTTCGGATGATGCTGCAGGGATAGTTTTCAGTTCTTCTTTTTTAATTTCATTTGATTCTTTTGAGACTAAAGACTTTCCAACAGTCTTATCAGGAATCGGCGAAGGACTTTTAGATTGAATCTGTTTTTTAGCAGTTCCTACACTTCCAGGAGTTTTTTTATCCTTTTTCGATAACGATTTCTTGCTTACTCCAGGAAGCCCTGATACAGCCTTGTTTTTTTTATGTCTTAAATATAAAGCCCCAGCAAGAACAGTCAAAGCTACTGCACTAATTAAAGCAATTAACAAGATAATCATTGAAAGTTGAGTATTATCTGATGATGGGGCATACTTGACGAGAACAATTTCTTTATATACTGTATATCCATATTTATTGGTAAAGTAAATACGAATAGTAATGGTTTCTCCACTAGATAATCGTTTCCAAATAAACTCCCATGTTGTTTTATCAAATTGTCCATTCTCTGTGAATACGAAATTTGTCAATCCTCCATCAAAAGAATAGCCCGTCTCATAAATATTAAGATCGATAAATTCAATATCAAAACTTGGAGCAGTAAGTCCAACTAGGCTATTGTTTATTGGGGCAGTAATCATGATGTTTGATTCCCAGACTGGCAATGCGTCATAAGATCCGGCATTCCCCGCAACTACATGAGGAATATCGCCCAAACCATCAAAATCTGCATCAACTCCAATATAATCATCCCAAAAATTACCTTTCCCATTAAATGTCCATACATTATCTGGTCCATCATTAGCCCTATCCTCAGCATTAACTCCATTCCATTTGAAAGTATTGTCATAAAAAATATTGCCATCACTACTTACGTCATTTCCAGTAGTATCCCATAAAAATACGCCCCAGTATGTATTATTAGTAATTGTATTTTCGGTAATAATATTAAAATCACTTCCATTAAACCTCAATCCAAACCAATCAAAATTTTGAATGATATTATTTGAAAGCGTGTTATTATTACTATCTCTTAAACAAATGCCCGCAAAACCATTTGAAATTGAATTTCCGGAAATACCATTATTATCACATGATTTTAACCATATTCCAATATGATTGTTTAGAGTTATCGTATTATTCATGATAGTGTTATGATTACTATTGGCATTCAGGCCAATGCTAATCCAATCATAGTTAAACACATTTAATGAAATCGTATTAGAAGTACCACCGTTAATGTAAATACCATGCGAAGTACAATATGTAATAGTAGAACCAGATATTACGGTATTATTACACGAATTATCAAGATATATGCCGATACTTGAATTTACAATTGTATTGCTTGAAATGGAAACATAATTGCTTGCATCTATAAAGATACCATAATTGTTGTTATCTTTAATCGTGTTTCCTGAAAGAGTATTGTAATAGCTTAAATCTAAGTATACAGCAGCTTTAGTATTGTTAGAGAATGTGTTGTCGGAGATGTCATTATTATCACATGAACCACTTGTGCCATCCAAGTATATTCCGTATTGATTAAAAATAAGTGTATTGCTTGAGAGTGTAGCATAATTACTCATGTATGAATAAATACCATAGTTATTATTATTTATGGAGCAACCTGAAATCGTAATGGAATCACTATCATAAATATAAATGCCAATATTACCATGATCTGTAATAGTACTTCCTGAAATCGTATTGGAATCACTTTCATATAAGTAAATACCAATATCATCATGATTTGTAATTGAACTTCCTGAAACTGTATTAGAATCAGAATCAACTAAATATATTCCATAAATTTCGTTGTTAGATATATCAGAAGATGATTGGACCGTATTGCTATCGCTCGAGGTTAGTAATATTCCATAAAGATAATTATATTTAAGGGTACTTCCAGAAATTGTATTCCCATTACTATTTCTTAAATCTATACCAATATAATTATAATTGGCAATAACATCATTCATTGTTATACCACTACTCGATATTAGAATAATGCCGATCGTACCACTTGACACATCAACATTTGAAATAGTAGAAGAGCTACAACTTACAAGAATTACTTGTCCCGCATTAGCAAAATTAGCTGATGTTAAACCTGATGTACTTGCGTAAAAATAAAGAGGTTTTCCATTAACGAGATTTGAAGTTCCCATTGTGTGTGAAGTTCCTTGGATTAAAATATCTACCTTCAAATTCACGCTACAATTAACCATGATATTCGATTGGAGATTACAATTCGTACTTGTTTCTAAAAAGATTGCGGCAAACAAGTTGTCTGAAATAGAATTCCCTGAGATTGTACAATCGTCGCTATTCTTGATATAGATACTATAATCGTGATCAATAAGTTCATTATCACTAAGAGTACAACCGTCACTATTTATAACATATATACCATAGTCATGATCAGTAATCTCATTATCACTAGCAGTACAATCGCTGCTGTCCGTTATAAAAATACCATAAGTATGATTACTAATCACATTATCGTTAACCACGCAATTGTCGCAATTGTTCTCTATTAATATTCCAAAATCATTGTTATCTGAAATGTCATTATTTGAAATGATACCATTCATGACATTGGCAAGTTTGATACCGGCGTTATTTGAAAGATAACTTGCGTTCCCAATGTTGCAGCCTTGAATTATGAAGTAATCATTAGAATTTTCAACAAGGATACCGAATGTTGCAGTTTCAGCATTAATATTTACATTCTCAAAGATATAAGGATCGAGCAAGCTTCCAGAACCATAGCACCAATACAGGAGTGCCTCAGCTTCTATCCAAGTAAAATTGCCGTTTCCGAGATCATCAATTATAATTGGAATTAGATATGTATCTATGACATTAAATGGATTGAATTCATTATTCTGACATTCTAATTCATCGTAATATCCCGCTACATTAAAATTCAAAATATTTCCTATTATTAATGTGTTGTTTGAACGCTTTAAATAAATACCGTAATTCGTGTTATAACTTGCAATGTTTTCATCGAAGGTATAATCATTACAACCCTCAAAATATATTCCATAATTTCCATTATAAGAGGCATTATTGAATCTAAAGATATTATCATTAGGACAATAGTATACATGAAAACCATTATTATCATTATAGACTGCTGAATTTTGAGTAAAATTGTTATTATAACTATATGATAATGAAAATCCCCTATAACAATAACTAACAGTATTTTGAATTATTTGACTGGAGTTAACATTTACAAATTGGAATCCAATGGACCAATAAGTTGTTCCTGAGGTACCTGAAGAACCTGCTGAACCTGTACCATATCCAACACCCCCAGAACCACCACTGCCTCCTATTCCATTAGTAATGGTTTCTATTTCATTATATTTTAGGTCAATTCCACTTTTATTCTCGAATTTTAAACCATAATTATAGCTTCCATCCCCACCATTACCTCCGTTTCCTCCGTTTGAATTTCCACCATTTCCACCATTTCCACCATCTCCTCCATTACCACCGTCAGGACTTATTATATTTGACATGTAATTATGATAAATTTCTATATTCATAATAGAATTAAGAGTCATCCCCAAACACTGACCTGCATCACCACCATCACCTCCATCACCACCATGACTAGTTACAAGGAATCCATTTACACCATTTCCACCATCCCCACCACTTCCTCCAAAACCTCCAGTTATATTTACGATTTCATTCCAATTGCTAATAAAATTGGTAATATTTATACAATATATTCCTGAACATAGACCCCCAGATCCACCATCTCCACCAATACCTCCAGTTCCACCATTCCCTCCTGTTCTTCCATAATTACCTGCTCCTCCATTACCTGCGTTTAAACTACTAATAATATTATTATTAAAAGTTAAAGATATAGAATGTTTAATAATTAATCCAAAACATTCAGCGCCGTAACCTCCATTTCCTCCGTTTTCTCCATCTCCTGTACCATATCCATTACCTCCATCTCCTCCATCTCCTCCATCATTACCTACAAGATTTGTTATATTATTTTGATACACTTCTATATTTGTAATAAAATTCAGATTAAGACCTGAACTCTGACCAGCGTTCGCTCCATCTCCGCCATCACCACCATAACTATTTATTAAAAAGCCAGTTCCACCATTTCCGGCGTCTCCACCGTTTCCACCAAAACCTCCTTCTATGTATTCCATTTTATTATAATGACTAATGATACTCGTAATATTTTCACAAAATATTCCTATTACTTGCCCTCCAGAACCTCCATTTCCACCATTACCTCCATCTCCTGTTCCCTGTCCGTTTCCTCCCGATCCTCCGTTACCTCCATCTCCACTAGTAATATTAATAAAGTCACAATTGGTAATACTAATTTCTTCGGTATTATTTAAGTAAAATCCATAAGCATGATTACCATTTCCTCCCTTACCCCCATGGCCTCCATTATGATTATTAGAAGCTCCAGTTCCTCCATTACCTCCAGTGCCACCAGTTCCAGCAGTGATATCTTCAACGGAATTCCAATCACTTGTTATCTCCTGACAATTCGTTATATTGATTCCTATAAGATACCCTCCATCCCCGCCATTACCTCCACAGGCATATCTTGTAGCTCCTGTACCTCCACGTGATCCACCATTTCCTCCGATCCCTCCAGCTCCACTCCCTATATTTTCGATATGATTCTTTGAAACATATAAGGTTGTTGAAGATAATATATCAATACCACAACAAGAACTTCCTTCACCTCCTTCACCACCACGTCCTCCTATTCCAGCTCCATTTCCATTTCCACCAACACCTCCAGTTCCACCTATTCCTCCTATAATTGTGGATATATCATTATTTGTAAGATTTATTTCATTTGAAGGCATGATTTTAATACCACAAACGAGATTTCCATTCCCCGCATTCCCACCATTCCCTCCATATGTGCTACTGCTATATCCAGCTCCACCATTTCCTCCACTCCCTCCATTACCGCTCATAACAGTGTGGATAGTATTATAAGTTAAAGTTATAGTTGAAATATTATTATAAAACATTCCAATGCTTAATCCTGAAAATCCTCCATTACCTCCTATTGCATTAGTATTACTTGAACCGGAACCTCCACCTCCATTACCTCCATTACCTCCATTGCCAGCTATAACATTTGTAATCTCATTACCATTACTTATAATGCTCGGAGCATTCTCAATATGAAATCCATGACTTGACATTCCATCACCACCAAGACCTCCTTTACCGCCAATACCAGTAGTACTTGCTGAACGAAGACCTCCTGTTCCTCCATTACCACCATTACCACTAATAATAAAGTCAACTTCGTTAGAAATAAGATTGATTTCGTCTGAATTCATTATTTTAATACCCAATGCAAGGTTTCCATTCCCTCCATTCCCTCCATTCCCTCCATAAGTGCTCCAAGATTGTCCAGATCCTCCATTTCCTCCATTACCTCCATTACCTGCAGTAACATTTTGAATAATATTTCCCGTGAATGATAAACTTGAAATATTTAATAAATAAAATCCTGAACTACTTCCGCTTTGCCCCCCATCTCCACCCACGGCAAGACTCGTGCTAGTACCAGAACCTCCACCACCATTGCCTCCACCACCACCATTTCCAGCAATAATATCCTTAATTTCATTATCATTACTAATTACAGTTGGAGTATTTTCTATATATATTCCATAAGTTGACATTCCATTACCACCAAACCCGCCTTTTCCACCAACTCCAGTAGTTGTTGCACGAAGACCTCCAAGTCCTCCAATACCACCTGTTCCTCCTATAATTATTGAAATATCATTATTATTAATATTTACTTCATCTGAACTCATTATTTTAATACCATATGCCTGTGTTGCATCACCGCCACTCCCGCCATCACCACCATTTGTACTTCCCGCATAACCCGCACCTGCTTGTCCACCATTTCCTCCACTTCCTCCATTGAAGTCTAAATATGTATTATAATTATTTGTGATATCTTGACTATCTATAAAAATTACTCCAGCAGTTATGTCACTATTACCTCCATTTCCCCCATCACCAGTACCAGATCTGCCAATGCCACCAGCACCACCACTCCCTCCAAATAAATTTGAGAATCTATTCCATTTATTAGAAATATGAGTTGAATTAACAAAATAAAATCCTAAACAAGAGTTTCCATCTCCTCCTGATCCGCCAAAACCTCCAGGATTATTTCCATATCGTACTCCCCCATATCCCCCATTTCCTCCATTACCACTATAAATATTTGAGATATTATTTAAATAATTTGAAATATTAGTAGAATTTTTAAAATAAAGTCCAAAACAAGACTCTCCATTTCCTCCATTTCCCCCGTTTCCTCCATAAACACTTAATAAACCACCAGCACCACCAGCACCCCCATTACCTCCACTTCCGCTTTGAATATTATCAATTATACTTTCATTTATCGTTAGACTTATAGATTCTTCAAGATTGATACCAATACATTCTCCGCCTAGTCCCCCATTTCCTCCGACATTGAGTGTATGTGAAGTTAATCCACCTGCTCCTCCTGCTCCTCCACTTCCACCATTTCCTCCATTTTGATCTTTAATATCATTTTCCTTACTTATGAAATTCGAAATATTTGTGAGATGCATTCCGTAGATAGATCCTCCATCACCTCCATCTCCACCGATGCCTCCATGAAAACCGCCCGTGTAGGCTCCACCAGTTCCTCCACTACCACCAACACCACCAAATATATTTGAAATATTATTAGAAATCGTTGTTATATTAATTGAATCTAGAATTAATAATCCGTAGGTTGTTCCTCCATTCCCTCCAACTCCGGCATCTCCTCCATTACCATAGGGACCTAAAAGGCCTGTTCTCCCTTGACCTCCATTTCCTCCATTCCCTCCAACTCCACCGTAAATATCTGAAATTTCATTATTTTCAAATATAATATTGGTTGAATCACGAATATATGTACCATAAGCATTAGCTCCAGTACCCCCATCTCCACCATCATAACCATGTCCGCCAGATCCCACGGTGCCTTGTGCACCATTTCCACCTTTACCACCATCACCAGCATCTATATTTGAAATATTAATATATCTAAAACTCATGTTATCATTTTCTACTATGATTAATCCAAAACACATTCCATTAAAACCTGGAGTACCACCATCTAAACCTGGACTTCCAACACCTCGATCAACACCATCTAACCCATATAAATTTGAGATAATAGTGTTGTTAATAACACCATTCGAAACATTATTAAAACTCATACCATGTTGAGCATTAGTAAAAGAACAATTTTCTACTCTAAAATAAGCGTTTGAGTTTTCAATTGTAAGACAAGTTCCAGAACCACTTAAATCCATGACTATATCTTCTATAATATAAGGATGTGTAGAATTACCATATCCACTACACCAATCGTAAGTAGCAGCAGTTGTAGACCAATTATTGGCAGGAATCGTATCGTTTATTAAAATTGCTGAAGTAAGATACCAATATCCTGAAGTTTTTAAGTTAACATTACCTATATCTTTATCAACATGAATTTCTGTTGAATTATCGTCATTTATAACGCCAACTGGCGTGAAAATTAATAAAAATGCAGCTAAAGAAAATAATCCCAAAATCCTTTTTTTCCCATTTTTCATTTCAAACTACCTTTATTCTTCCCAACTAATTCATTAGTGAATGTATTTATAAAAGATATTGATATTCAAATGACACGATACCTTTATCCCCGTAATATATACAAGATAAGACACATATATAAATGATAATGATAAATTTTTCGTGAAAAAAATTCGAAAAATGATCAACTCAAGAATGTTTATCTTATAGTAGTAAAACCCCTATTTATTCCAAGATCTAAAATAGTTAATCATTCAAAAATGTCACTAATTTTCACGAAGAATTTTTGAACCAAATTTGAATTATATTGAACGAGAAATGACTGTATAGATCATCGAAAATCATTATTACTTTTTTATCTTTAATACTGCATCATAACATTTTGTTGCTTTTTCGAAATCTTCACAAT
>Ga0180433_10011608_pt1 | contig 10432 bp, 8 predicted proteins | sample SS_ome_8_FD_132980 | JGI IMG/M metagenome (GOLD analysis project Ga0180433, IMG submission 132980) | Hypersaline lake sediment archaeal communities from the Salton Sea, California, USA - SS_1_D_1 metaG | ecosystem: Environmental > Aquatic > Non-marine Saline and Alkaline > Hypersaline > Sediment...
ATTTCATCTTTGATAATTCTGAAGTTTGTTACGAGCTCACGAATATCAAAGTTAAAATGTAATGCTTTCATCTTATACTTTTCTTCCTATTATACCCTATTAATATTTCTTCAACAGACATAGGTGCTTCATTTACATCTTTACCATTCAATTCTACCATAAGCGTATTTGCCCTGCGACCATTAAGAACGTCTATTGTTACATCATCAAGATTATTTTCAGTTTGTCTATTTACAATAGAGCCTGACTGTTTCTTTCCGTCTATCCAATAAGCCACCCTTAGACTGCTGAAGAATCTCCCTACAATCTTGATTAACTTAAAATGTTTACGTACAATACTCGTACCAATATTAAAAGCCTTTGTTCTGATAAGCCAACTTATAGGCTTCCCGAAGTCGTTTTTATTATCATTCATCTCATATACATTACCTGCATGGTCAGCAAGCAACTGGTAAGCGTCCTCGGTCAATATATCAGTTATAGTTTTTTCTAAAAATATATTATGTGCATATTGATAATGTTTAAAAGATTTATTTTCAATATCATATATAATACATAAATTATTCTCTGTCTGAGGAAGTCCATTTACTTTTTGAGGTACGTAAAACTTGATGTATCTATTCTTTTCATCAGAAACGCCATATCCAACTTTGCCAATATTTTCAAAGTCAATACAATTACTCATGTGTACATCGAAATAATTATGAAGTCTCTCTTTCCCAATATTGACAGCGGGATTTGTTCCGCTTACAGCATAGATACTTTTATTATTCAAAAAATAAATAATACCTTCAAACTTTATTATTAAGTTTTTATATTCAGTTCCTATGTTCCTGTCAATGTCGATTATCTCGCCAGTGAATGCGTCACCAAGTATACCGTAGATATGTTCTGTTTTAAATAAATAAAGTATATCCCCCATTGAAACCCCGGCAACCATATAGTCACCATCTCCACTCTGAATGCCACGTTTGTTATCAGGAGGAATAGCGTCTGCACTATCAACATCAGAATATTCTATTATACTTACATTTGTATAATCTATTCTATTAATAAGTATAAGTCTATTTTTATGCACACAGATATGATTTACTGGATAGTCAAATACATTTGCAAAAGTAAAAGGGTTATAAGTATAGCTCGCTGTATTGTCCTCGCTGTACTCAGGGTCAGAATATACAGGGGTGCCTGCAGACAACACCCACCATTGGTCACCGCTTCCGGAGCCATCATCATATTTTTCAAGTGTCTGAATATATGTCGGGTCGGACCATACGGTACCGCCGTATTCAAGTTCTGAGCGGTACACGTGGATTTCTTCAACATCATCCATAGCGTATATATCAAATCCGTAATCATTTTCAATATTAAGTCCTGTAAGGATAATTTTAATAGGTTCATCACTGCACTTCACTACACTACTGGTACCAGTTCCATCATCGGTAAAATCAAGTGTGCCACCGCCTACGCTTTCTTCTATTTCAAAATCATTTGCACCTGCGTTGACCACGTAGTAATTAGTATCAGCTGAAATCTCAGCAGGTAAGGCTCCGCCTGTATTTGAAAACCGTACAATATCTCCATCAGAATAAGGGTGGCTGTTATAATTAACTTTATCGGTTGCGTTTGTAAATGTTACATTAGCACTTGTATTCATTTGAGGTATTTCAATTTCTTCTGAATGTGGAGATAAAGCGGTAGTTTTTAAACTATACATTCTGAATACAAGATAATATCTGTATCTTGTACCGGCAATAAAATCCGAAGTTCCATTTTCAAAGGTTACGAATGGAGGCTTAGGTGTACCAAGATATTTTATTCTATCTATATTGCTGTCAAAGGTAGACACAGATTTATAAATATGAAATACAACATTGTTATGATATGTCGTACTATAGTCCTCAAGGTTATCATATACAGTATAGCCTATATCCCATTCCCACGACCTGCCTGCCCTGTGGTTTCCTGAGCCAGTGGCGTCACCGGCACGCATAAACCATTTATCCTCAGTGCCAAGTATACGATACTTGTATGATGATTTATAAGTACGCTCAAGTAAAAAAGTTTTTGAAGTAAAATTAAGTTTTACATACCATCCTTCATCCCATGTTGTATACTTTTTTGAGCCAAAATACAAATCATCTATAGTAGCATTTATAGGCTTTATATCTGTTATTTCAACATCAGACGAACCGGCATGATATATAGTATTCCATGTAGAAGCATTATAATATATTGCACCCGCAGTAGTAAGCCTTACTATATTCTGATAATTTGAGCCGTCAGGCTCAATAAATAATAATCCTCTTACAGTCATAAGATAAAAACGATTATTGTTACTGTTGTAAATAGAGCCATGCTTGTTAGAGCCAAAGGTAGGAGTACACCAGTAGAACCGTCCGGATATATTCCTGTCGGACATTCTTATTTTTGTAAATGCCTCATCAGAGCCGGAGTTGCCTGACCGAGCAAATAAATAAGTCCCATCATCATGAAATCTTTGAATATCTATTCCTGCATGGGTATCATAGGAAAAGGCATTAGTAGTCGGGTTTATTTCATAAAGATAAACATTATTCCCACCCCATACTTTACTACCGGCATAATGTACTACGGTAGCTTCAAATGTTCCTGTGCCAAAACTTATTTTAGTATAGGTATATGTACTAGGATTTATTTTATAAACACAGTTAAGTCCGCCTGCCCATATATAGGTACCGTCCCATGTAAGATTTCTACTTGTTTCAGGAAGTGTGACGGTAGAGCCAACCTGTGAAAGCGTGGTGGGATTATATCTTTTTATTTTATTACTTGAGCTTCCAGTCAAAGCCCATATATATGTTCCGTCATCTATTATATCAAGGCAGTATGGATCCGCTGCAATGGTACCGTCAACAGCAAGAGTTGCAGGTACTATGCGAAGTATTCCGGAATTATTACTACCACCAACCCATAATTTACTAAAGGCATAATGCATACATCGTAAGGTTTTACCGCTATCTACAGTTGCAGTTTGCTCAAGTGCCATATCAGCAGTAGCGTCAATCCTCTTTACGATTCCTGTGCTTGCTGTAATATATACTTTATCAGAACCATCAAGAGCAATACCAATTCCACCATACTCTATACCTTGCACCCATTTTTGGCTGTAGCCTTTATATATGTCCGTATATATATCCTGATAAGAAAAGTTATAATCCCATGCTCCGGCCGGTATCCCCATAGTAGCAACATATATTTCACCATTATCATTTACATCGATAGAATATTGCTTATTACCGCCTGTTATGGAAATACCGGTGAGGTCTGCAACATCGGTACCTGCGCCAAGTGGAGAGTCAGTTAAATCCTCATCAAGTACATGTATCTTTCCGTCCTCAGCAAATACATATAAATTACCATTATAAAATCCAAAGTTTAAAATCTCTCCATTTGTGTCCATGTCAAGTTCAACATAATCCTGTGCTATAAAGCGGTCATCAAACTTAACAATATAACATTTGTCATTAGCTCTTTGATTTTTTGCATTATCTAAAACATAATAATAATATCCTGTTGTGGAGTTTCCAGTACGATAACAAAAACTAAAATACAAATCACCGGCAGTTGGAGCAGGATTACCTCCTCCAATATAATTTATATCAGACAAGCTATCAAATATTTGCTTACCTGCAAAGTTTACAGAGTTATCCTCGATAAGTATTCTATATACAGATTTTATTGTACCGTCTGCAGTGGCGTCCGATATGGCAGTAGATACCTTTATATCTGTTTCATCATTTACACTATCATAATTAAGTGCAGTAACAGTATAATCACCATCATTGCCAGTAGAACCTTCTACCGTTACAATGTCTCCAACAGAAAAATGATGAACATAATTACCGTCTATAGTAAACTCGTCATTCGGCGCACCTGGACGAATTAAGGCAGTTATATTGTGTATATGCCATTCTGCGTCATAAGTAGAAAAGTTCCTGAACATAATTCGCTGACCGGCGAAGTAAATATATCTACTGCCTGCAACAGTCCAGCCGGCACGGCTGTAAGCATAAGTATCATACATATATACATTATTCCTGTAGTCATTAAAAAATATTATATTCAGATACGATACTACATCGATATGCTTATTACGTTCTGTAAAATCAATATTACCTGTGGGATTAAGGCATGTCCATATTTTCGAAGTATCACTCGCACGTTCCTCAATATAGGCTTTGCCATCTGAGACTATAACAAGATACCTTATACCTGCTACATCTGCATATTCAGAAATATTTTGAACACGTGCTGTGAAACCGGTGAACGTGGAAATGTCAGGAATACTTAATTGAGATGTTGTTGAATTGTTGTCTTTTAAATCATTCCAGTAATCATAGCCCGGCCTGCGTTCAAGGCGACCGGTACGATCTGAATCGATGTTGACCTGTTTAATTAAAAACTGGTCAGGTATACGGCTCTCTGTATTTCTTCTTTCATAGACACCCCCAATAAAGGAATTAAGTGATTTGTACTGCATGGCTTCACCGTCCGGAGGGTCTTATTATCATTTTCGGCTTGCCGTTTTTTTCTTCCCTGTTTTCTGACTTCTTTAACTGCTCTATATCATACAGCATTTCCTGCTGTTCCTTTAAAGCCTGTTCGTCATCTTCCAAATATTTAAGCATACGTACAGCTACTATACGCTTGACTATGTCAGGATAATGCGCCAACGGTTTAGGTTCCTGTGCATTAGCTTTTGTATGCCCTACGAGCGGATAATTAGAAAAGGAGCCAGGAGTAGTATACATATATGTAAAAGTCTCTCCGGTACCTGCAAGATATATTTTTGTACCAAAGATAGAATAAGTATAATCCCTGTCGTCCTCAGAGAGCCTTAAATAATATTCATAATCATACCTATCATAATCAACAGCACCGCCGGAAATTATTAAATTAAAATGCATGCCATGATTATATGTAAGTATTGTGTTATCAAGCTCATAGAAACCGGAGCCATCGGTTGTTATTTCATCTGATACAAGTAGTTTTTGCCATTCATACATTCGTGCAAACTTTAATATTGCTTCATTCGTAAATTGAAGCAATAATTGTTTTCCACGAGTAGAACGAACACGGAGATAATTTTCTAAATCTACAAGGAACGAGCCAAATGTCACTTACTTTCCTCAGCCTTTACCCTTTTCTTAATTTCCTCATTGACCTTTTTTCCTTTAGACGCTTTTTCCTTTAGCTTCTTTTTTATTTCTTCTTCTTTTTTGGCAAGATATACCTTATCATTTTTCTGAGCCTCGGCAACTTCCTTTGCGACTTGCTTTTTCTTTTTTTCAAGTAATGCGTCTATCTTTGCTTGTTCTTCCTCTGCCTCTTTTTTAGCTTCTTTGAAAGCCTTACTTTCTTCAGCAATAATTTTCTGCATTTCTTTTTCATCTTCTTCTTCAATAATCTGCCTTGCAAGCTCATGTATACGTTGGTCCCTTGCGACTTTAGCAGGGTCAATAACTGTGATTTCGCCCTTCCATTGATTCATGTATTCTTTCATAAACGCAATTTCCTGTTTGTCATTAGTTTCATACTTGCCATTTACGAACTTGATATAATGCCCTTCCTCTTTTCGTGGATTATCATTTTTATCCCTGAACAGCTTTTCAGGTTTTATGACAATCCTTAGTCCGAGTTTTGTACTGAAATAAATCATTTTGTTCTCCTTAAAATAAAAAATAAAAACGAATGGACGGTAAGGGCAAAGAAACTTACCGTCCATGACAACAAATTATATTATAGGAGCGAGATTAATATTCGTAATATAATCCCCATGTGTCAACTGTTATACTGGTATTTGACCCTGCTGCCTGAGTAGCAAGTGGAGTAGCTTTCGCCCAAACAGTTTCTACTCTGTAAAACTTCTGAGTAGAAATATTTGTAGCAGTAAATACTACATTGGATCCGCCCGGACTGTCTGCTATAGAATAGAGACCTGCGGTCGCATTTAAAATACCAGTAACAAAATAGGGTTTGTTATTTGTTATATCTGCATGCGCTGTAGGCAGATAAAACATGAGAGTATCATTGGTTGTAAGCGTCGGCGTTACGTTTGAAATACCATTTAAAGCTGTAGCGTCAACAAGGAAGGACTGCGCAGAATAAGCAGGTGCAGTTACTTCCTCAATGATAGGATAAGATACTCTTACATTTTCCTTTCCGCCATCAACTGATATTGTCTGTTTAATATCTTCATTAACATAAATATCAAGTTTATAAGGAGTCGAATAACCTGCGTATGAGTTTACATTAAGGATAAGCTCGTTCAGCATGTATCTCATATTTGTAGCAACAACCCTAAAAGCAGATGAGCCGCCAAATGTTGTAATCACGAGATTTGTTGCAGCAGTATTTGACATTAAAGCTGTAGTCGATACACGTGTGTAGCCAACTTCAGTTAAATCAACACCTCCCCAAAATGAGATAGGAACATTCATCCTATTGTATACTCTTTTAGCAGATTCAAGTGTGGTATCTGCAAAGGAAAAGGCGAGTAATGTAATTAATAATATAGTTATTATTTTCTTCATGCTTGCCTCCTTATGCAGAAATGGTCTGAACGCCCTTGAGGACGCCATGTCTTTTTTCGTTACCCATCCAAAAACCAAACCATGTTCTGAACTCATTGATTTCCTGCTTTACACCAGGCTGTTGTATACCGACCTCAAGGTGAGTATCATTCCCCTGCAGAAACTTATACCTTACATCAGCAAGGTCAAGACAGAAAGCATATCCATTATAGTAATTTTTGAAAAGCTCCCTATGAGGAATAACCTTCACTGTGTCGCCATACTGCGTTCTGTATGTAGAAACAGCAATACCAAGAGTGGTTTCATCCTGCTTTGTTTGTAACTTCTGTCCAAGCCACCATGACATTGCTTCAAAAATCCTTTCACTTGCGAATACGACAGGATTCTTTGCATAATAAATTGACTGATTAATCCATGTTCCGAACTCTGCCTGTGTAAGGTCTGTCTCAGTTGTAACGTTGGTTGTAATTGCTTCATTTGCACCGCCGGTAAAGAACTGCTCGTAAACAGCGTCCATATAGCCAGTTGTAGCTTTTAACTTCTGACCAAAGAACATCAATCTTTCCATTGAGAAAAGGTGCTCAATAAAAATCTCTTGCTCCTGTTCTTTGAACTCGCTCATACCTGCGTCATATTCAACATCTTGCATTGTCTTAACAACGCCGTATGGGTGCTGTACAATCTGAATATAGTTAGTGCTCTCAGAAGGCTGTTGTGACTTGATAGTACCTTTACCGGAACCAAGCTCGAACGAGTTGGATATTAACAGGATTTTATTTGCACCTGTTGTACCGGCAGAAAAGTCTATCGTTGTACTGTCATCATAAGTATGACAGGTCAGAGTATAAGTAGACTGACTTACACTATCTACATAGATATTAACATCACTGTCTGTGGGACATTTTATAATGTCACCCGCTGAATACATCCATGCCTCTGTAGATGGAACTACTATGGTACCACCCTTATTTGCACCGGAAGCCCATGACCCACCGAAAGATGATATTTCACCCCAGCTCGGTCTGCGCTCTTTGTATAAATGCTTATACTCCATCTGAGTGGCTTTTTCTTTTCCGAGTAGGTCCATCAGTTTTAGCAAAGGCATTTTGTCTATATTCAGTTTTTGTATTTCTTTTTTCAGGTCTACTTTTAGCCGACCTGTGGTTAATGTTTTAGGGCTTAATGCGCCTTGATTTCCCATAAAAACTCCTTGTTATTTTTTATCAGGAATACCGAATACATTACTTGACTTCATCGATAATCCCTTAGTGAGCCTTTCCTTTATCATATCTGCTTCATCTTGTTTCTGTTTAGCTGACATCGTTTTACCATTGGAACCTGTGCCCTCGAAATTAGTAAACTCAGGATTTCTTTTTTTCAATTTACCTCTCATTGCATAAGAAGCAAGGATAACCTTTTTCGGGTCAGCCTTTCTTGCCTCTTTAGAAAAAAGGTCAACTGTCTCAAGAACGTCCTGTGGGATTTTATCAAGGTCTACTTCGTATTCCTTAGTAATATCCCTGTACACATCTTTCAAGTCACGTTCAAGGTTTGTCTTGGTAATTTGTGTCAGTATTCTTTCCTCGGTGTCTTTAATCATCTTCTTTACTTCATTAGGAGCGTCGGCTTGAAACTTTTTACGGATTTCAAGCTCTGCTTCTTTTGCCTTGTCGTCATCATCTGAAAAGACAGATTTGAACTTGTCAGTTATTTTTCTCTGTTCTTCAAGAGATTTCTGCAAATCCTCATTCTGCTTTTTCAGAGCGTTCATGTCCTCAGACTGTTGGCGAAGTAATTCCTGATAATTTTTCTTATCGTTATTGAGGTCTTTCTTTTTGGGTTTAGATTTTTGAGCGTCATCATCGGCATCATCATCATCACCGGCTTTGTCGTCATCTCCATCGTCACCATTAAGAATGGCGTCAATATCAATATCAGCCAAGGGGTCATAATTATCATCGTCATTGTCTTTCAACAATAAAGATGTAACTGGTTTTATTTTATAAAATAATTCGGTTGTCATAAGCCTCTCCTTTATCCTTAAACAAATCTTTCGGTCAATGCTTCTTGACCTGCTACACCGGCACCCATGCCTCCTGCCTCCGGACTTTCTGCAGGTGGTTCACCCGGAGCAATTTCCATAAACTCCATATCTGCCTGTCCATCACCAGTTGTAGTAATCCTGAAAGTTACAAAGTCTCCTATTGCAGCGCCTTCAAGGTCAGGTATTTCATCAAACGTATGTGTTATTGTGGCACCTGCAGGCGCACCCTCTATTTCTTCTTCGGGCGGTACCGCTTCCTCCATTGCCATGCCTTCTTCCATCATCATTTCATCAGCCATTGTCATCCTCCTTATCTGCTTCTTTAATAATTTTTGCCTCTGCAATAACATTCCTTATTGCATTTGGAATATTTTTATAAACATCAACTTTACTTTTTTGAAGTCTGTAATTATGATAAATCTCATTTTCATTATTTCCTTTGAGTGAGCCTATCTTTTCATTTTTTTCAATTTGACTATTCAGCCACGGAACAAAAGCGTCTTGCCATTCTTTGCTATCTAAAAGAGTTTCAAGCATTCAGCTTTTCTTAAAAAATCTTCTTTTGTCATATCAGACATTATACCCTCGCCGGAGGAACTTCATTAAGAGCTTCCTCCTCCGGTGTGCTTTCTTTCGTTGCACGTGGAGTACCACCGCCAGGACTTTCGCCTGACTGCATTGCACCAAGCAACTTAACTGCAATAGCCGGATTTTGTAATATCATTTGAATTAATTGTCCTGCCTGCGGAACAGTGGCAGACACCTGCGTAAAAGCTTGAACAAGCTGTTGTGTTTCGCCGGGTGGCTCAAGAATGTCATCTATATTTTCCATATCAAGTCGGTCCATAGTCTGCCGAAGATACTCTTTTACATTACCACCGACCTGCTGAAGAACAGGCAAAATAATATTTGAAGCATTTATAAATTGTGAACGTTCAACATCACGCCTTACAGTTAAATCCTTAAGGGCGAGGTCTATTGCATAACTTCCCTCAAGCATTTTTTCTGTTTGGTCAACAAAGTCTGCCATAGTTGCATATTTAGTTACTATACTTTGCTTATCATACTTTACATAAAGTATAAGCATATAATTGATTATTTCAAGAATGTCATAATAAATATTCTCGGTTATCATACCGAGCTTAAACATTGCCTGTTCTGTTATTGTTCTGATACCTGAAGCAGTCTCCGTGTGTCCTCGTCCTGCAGAAGTACCGAGTATATAATCGACAGCACCAGTCGTTTGTTGCATATCCTGTATGATTTCCCCTCCCATAGCCGTAGCAATTCCAACCATGTTAGGTACCTGAAATATATCAATCTCATTTGGATCCTCCTCATACCCTATTGCATTACCACCACCGGCAAATAAGTCAGAAAAGTTTACAGAGCCACCCTTTTTATATTTGAATAATAACTTGACAAGAGTCTTAAAGTTCTGAAGCCTGAGAGAGCGGGTCTCATTTAATTCATATTGCTGTTTTTTTATCAAAGGCATAATGCCTTTGCCGACCATTGACTTAGCCTGTTTTACTGGAATAATCGGAAACAATAAAATCTTGCGGTCAGTCTCAAGGTCAATAGTTTCTACCCTGATTAAAACCTTATCGTTACCAAGTGTGAAAAGACAAGCAACAACATTCGGTTCTTCGTTTTCTGATATATCATAATAACCAAGATATTCTTTAAGCTCCACTTCCTGTAAGGCGTCATGCCTTTCAACATTATAATAATATGTTACACCCTCACCATGTTTCGCTTCATATTTTGTTTTTTGTTCTTCGGACCAATCAGGATGAGTTGTCTCGGCAAG
>Ga0180433_10011611_pt1 | contig 10430 bp, 11 predicted proteins | sample SS_ome_8_FD_132980 | JGI IMG/M metagenome (GOLD analysis project Ga0180433, IMG submission 132980) | Hypersaline lake sediment archaeal communities from the Salton Sea, California, USA - SS_1_D_1 metaG | ecosystem: Environmental > Aquatic > Non-marine Saline and Alkaline > Hypersaline >...
GAGCCTGACATAGTGCAGGAGGGTGACAATGGCACTGTCGAGTGGATGGACAACGAGCAGATGCCCTATGCGCAGAACTATAAAAAGATCATTGATGAGGTTGTTGCTGTTACGGGGGAGGATTTCACCCGTGTTTTTAAATGACAAATTGTGTTAGTCTACAGAGATTTGCAGGGCAAGAAGTAACCTCTTTTGCCCTGCAACCTTGTACTGCCTGCATAGTATTGTCTTTTTTAATTCTCCAAACCAAGGGCTCTTTCAATAACCTCGGAGATATCCAGTACAGATATCTCCTGCTCAAGATCCTCAACTTTAAGGGCATCTTCAAGCATAGTCATACAAGTAGGACAAGCTACAGCAAGAATTTTTGCCCCTGTGGCATGGGCCTCTCGTATTCGTATTCTCGCAGGGCTATTCTCTTCGGAACCAAAGAGATCTGTATAGAAATTCCCCCCTCCACCCCCACAACAAAATGAATTCTCTCTGTTTCTTTCCATCTCAATTAATTCAACGCCTGGTATCTCCCTTAGTATCTCCCTTGGCGCATCGTATTCATTATTATATCTCCCAAGAAAGCATGGGTCATGGTAGGTCACCCGGCTATCCACATCTTTAGGAAAAACTATTTTTTTATCTTTAATCATATCCCTTAAGAACTGGGTATAATGCATAACCTCAAAATTGCCGTCATACTGGGGATAATCATTTTTTATTGCATTATAGGCATGAGGAGAGAGTGTTATAATCTTTTTAATATCGAGCCTCTTGAATGTATCGATATTGTCCTTAGCCAGCAACTCAAACAAACCCTTTTCTCCGAGGCCATTAACTTCGTTTCCATCACAGCCCTCCTCACTCCCTAATATCCCAAAGGATAACCCAAGACTCAGCAATACATTACCCAGTGATTGAGCAATTTCCATACCCCTTTCATCATAGGAGCCTATGCAGCCAACATAATACAGAAAAGCATCGCCTTTTTGATAGTGCCGTATTTTTGTGCCTGCAGCCCAGTCGCCTCTCTTCGTTTTTCCCTCCCTAAAAGGATTTCCAAATTTTTGTATATCTTCAAGAAAATTCCTAATCTCCTTTGGTACCAAACTCCGCTCAACAAACTCCTCACGAAGGGCATGATATATCTCTAAAATGGAATCCTTGTATGATACCGGGCACTGCTCAACGCAAGCTGCACACAATGTACATCTATAAACGGAATTTGCGATCGATTGAGACCAGCTCAAATTGCCATTTAACAGGCCTTTAGCTATTATGGATTTCCCCCTGGAATAATACTCATCAAAGCTAAACCTCTCTCCGGCAGGACAACATGGCAAATAAGTCGATCCAGCTTGTCTACAGTTTCCGCACAAACGGCATAAATGGACTATTTCCTTATAATCTTCTAAAGACAACTGCCTTACCTCCTCGGATTAGTTACATACCCAATCTGCCTGGATTCATTATACTGTTTGGATCAAGGGTTTGTTTAACTAATTTCATTAATTTAAGAAAGGTAGGATCTCCCCTTTCCCACATTGCCTTGCAGGCAAAGGAAGGCGCTTTGTATATTAAACCTCCGCAATCCAATACAACCTGGACGACCTCCCTGGCCATCTTTTGAACGGCGTCTACATCCTTTTCATCATCCCTATTATACGGCATAAGGGCCCTCATCATACCCTGAAGTGTCCCTCGATAGATAGAAAGCCTTATATAGGGAGTAAAATCAAATTTGTCAAAGATCTCATTAAGTCTCTTGATCCCTTTTGTCCAATTAATTACCGGCGTAATACTGCCTATATAATCCAAACCTCCCCCTCCCCTGTGATCCGAGTATTTCAACGCATATTTAGTAGGCATTTCCACCTTAATCCTGCCTGTAACGTCTGTAAAATCAAATGGAAGCCCACTGTCTATCCCCTCCTTAATCAAACGTTCGATAAGCTTCTTTTTAAGGGATATCTCTTCCTCGGTAAATGCGTATGTGGTGGCTGCAAAATAAAGCTCGGGGTCCCCCTCAGGCTTGGGTTCGAGTGGGTATTTTAGGCCTTTTCCAATCTGCACCGCCCCCCAGCTATGACCTGAAATATCATATGCCAATTCAGACCTGCCAATTGTTAATAAAAAACGCGCGCAACTTTCAGGCAATGGTTCCTCATGGCTTGTAAAAATGCCCCACCCTACTGCATCCTTAAATTTTGGCCTTTTATATATATTAATGCCCAATTTTGTAACAATACCAGTGCTCCCTTGCCAGCCTAAAGCAAGCCCAAGCAAGTCAGGGATCGGGGTCCGGTGAAACCAATAAGGAGACACAGCCCCACCGCCTAACCTAACAAGCTCACCGTCTGGTAATACGAACTCTGCACCGGTAATCTGCTCGGAATTTATTCCGTATTTTCCTCCAAGATGCCCATAGCCATGAAGTATATACCCTGGAAGCAGCCCGGCAGAGCCAGGAGGACCTACCGGCAGGGACACCCAATAACCAATTTTTTTTAACTCGGCATCAATCTGGCCTATGGTTACGCCCGGCTCAACTATGGCGTAATCAATATCCGTGTTAATCTCTATTATTTTATCCATTTTATGCAAATCAATGATAATTCCTCCCTCTACAGGTATTGTCAATCCTCCGGTGTTTGACATCCCTGCAACCGGTATTAGAGGAATCCTCTCCTTGTTTGCTAAACGCACTAATCCCTGAATTTGTTCAACCGTTGTGGCCATGGCAATATAGTTGGGAAGCGAAGCTTTATTGGTAGTGGAGTCACGGGCATAACACTCCAAAGAATATGGTTCGTTCGAAACATTTTCCGGGCCGACAATTTCTGCTATAAGTTTATAGACTCTATCCTCAGACATGATTTAGCTCCTGATGAACATTTTTTAAAAAGTAAAAATCTACCTACGATATAGTATGAGTCAACTATTATCGGCTAAAGCTGACAGCGTGAGAGTCAGAGGCACACAGGCAAAAAGTTTTTGAGACGCATTATTTCTTCTCTGTGGTTTTGCCACTTTGCCCCTTTGTGCCCCTGGCCCAGACCTGGCATTGTGACAAACAAGCATATACCAGATTCAGCAGGTTTACTACATGTTTAACTAAATTATATAGATCTCGGGCCTCTTGATCTAATCACGATCTCGGGACAAGGAGGGCGAGGGTTTTTCTCACAATCCCCGGGTAGGACAATAAAGGTACTTAAACAGAGATAATTGTACCTGCTCCACCGCTAATACATTTATCCGGGTACAAGGCCCTGATTTCAGACTGATGCTGGGTACAATGGGCCGGACAAATAAGGTTAAGGTCCCTGAACAATTCAAATTCATTAAAGCCATGAAGGCCTCCGATAATGCCATATATTTTCCCGAACTCTGAGCCTGCATCAAGAATATGCCTCATCCTTGGATGCGAGCAGCCCACAATTAATACAATGCCCTTGTCTGTTTTTACGGCCATAGATTGCTCTATATTCTCGAGCTCTCCGGTAGAAAAAACATTTTCATGGATGGACATTCTTTCACTCACTGATACTATCTCTCTCGCACCTTTAACACCTCTGACTGATGCCGGCAGGTAGACCGTAACATTGCTGTTTATCCGTAGAAAATCTGCAAGCCCGCCTATATGGTCAAAATGACCATGAGAGATAAAAACCTCCTCTATGGCCAGAGGATCAATATTGAGCTTCCTCATATTTGAAAGCAGTATAGATCCATCTGTTCCAGTGTCAAAAAGAATGGTTGGTGTTTTTTCCTCCTCGATCAAACATGAAAAACCCCAATCGGCCACCAGGTCTTCCCTTGCAGTTTCATTGTCATATATTAATGTAATTTTCATTTTTTCCCCTGTTTATTGATAAGCCCTATAAAACTGAAAAAAATCTATTTCAAAACTGCACTTAAATTATCAAATAAATCAGCTCCCTGTCAAATTATGATAACTACAACATTGTTATATATCAAAGAGATTTCGGCCTGTTCGAGGACCCTTCATATACATATAATTTGCACATTGGCTTTACAAAGTGCAATTTTAAATACTATCTCCGTTACATGCTCTTTTCAGCACTCTTAATAACCTTACACTTCCTCAATTTTCATCGCATCACAATCTGAGGCATGCTTCACAGTTGCTAAATAAATCCATGAGCAGGTTATAGTCAATTTACCATTAGTCACCTTAGGTGCCAAACATTCTCTTTGTATTACACTTTTTAAGCATACCTTTTTGGCTAATTTTTATTAAGCTGTAAATCTGATTAATAATGTGTATATCAATGTATCTATAACCCCATTTCCCTAACAGTTGCAAGAAAACAAATATACACTATCGGCATATAACGGTTCAGATATCAGCCGAAGCGTGGCGTAATCTCGGGAATGCCTGCAGAGGTAAAGGGAAGGTGCGGATTGTCGCTATCATTCCCAAATTATAATAGTAGGCGCGATATTTAATAAAAAGAAAAGCATAAATTTTTCCCTGAGGCGGTTGACAATTCATTATAAGGAGATTAATTTAAAAATGAAAATGAGAAACGTTCGCAAATATCTTAAAGAATTCAATGGGGTACCCATAACTGTCCAGCGTGAACTCCTTATGGGCTTGATACATAAGTCTCAAGGGCATATAAGCGCAAAGGAGTTGTATAAAAAGGCAGCTAAAAAAAATGAATCGATAAGCCTGGCCACTGTATATAGGAATCTAAAATTGTTTAAGGAGTTAGGCATTATCGAGGAAAGGAGGTTTGGAAACCTTTCTTGCTATTACGAGTTAAAGCATGCAAATTCTCACCAGCATTTAGTGTGTAAATGTTGCGGTACTATAATTGAATTTGAGACGCCTTTAATTGAGAAGATAATCGAGCAGGTAGAAAAAAATTACTCGTTTACTGTTTTAAAGGCTGAAATTTATTTAGAGGGTTTTTGCAAGGGATGTAATAACTCGGATAACAATACTGTAAGAGGATATTCTATGAGTTAAATAAATTTAGGTATAAAAACTACTTACAATTATTAATCAGGTGTTTTGGCAAATGATTTATTAACTATATAAAGGAGGAATAAAGGACAATGGTAATAGAGGTTACAGACGAAACTTTTAGAAAGGAAGTACTTGAATCAGATGTCCCAACAGAGGTGGATTTTTGGGCACCCTGGTGTGGGCCTTGCCGAATGGTCTCACCAATATACGATAAGCTCTCAGAGCAATATAAAAATTTTAAATTCTGCAAAATTAATGTAGATGAGAATCCGCAAACGTCTATGGAATATCAGATCGTAAGTATACCAATGCAAATGTTTTTTAATGATGGGAAGAAGGTTGGGGAAATCCTTGGAGCAGTGCCTGAACATATTATTAAGGAAAAGGTGGATGAAATCCTATATAAATACCCATCCGATGAGAAAGGACGCTTAAAGGTGCTATTGGATTCATGGATAACCCATAATAAAACCTATGGAGAGAAATTCCGAAGGTGGGTGGAAAAAGCTGAAGAAGCGCCTAATACTATAACAGGCTATAACGATATAGCCAAAATCGCAGAAGAAATAGAAAAAACAAATGGACAATTAGCAAATGCCTTCTCAAAATTCCAGGAGGCGTAAATGATTTCAGTAGATAAAGAAATCTTTGAAACGCAAAATACAGCCTATACAGGCTTATGTTTTGCGATTACATGGAAAGGAGGCGATATAAATGCCTAGAGGAGATGGAACAGGTCCAAGTGGGGCAGGCCCGGGAACAGGTCGCGGATTAGGTCGCGGCGGAGGCGGTGGAGGCCGCGGAAGAATGGGTGGCCAGGGATTAGGCTCAGGCGGAGAATGTGTATGCCCTAATTGCGGGTACAAAATGACGCACCAGCTTGGCACACCTTGCTATAAATTAAAGTGCCCTAAATGCGGCGCTCAAATGACAAGGTAATGTATTTAAAGAAGGCTATTCATGTTACGTATGTACCAAGGATAGCCTTTTTTAAGAGGCAATAGAAAAAATGGCGACAACTATACTTGAATTCTCCAGCGAAGAGGTCATGAAGATCGAGGCTATACTTATGGATAGCGACGCTGATGATGCATTGAAATTTTTTAAGGAGGTACTAAAACCAAAGCTTCGGTCTAAAAGATCTAATGAACTGGATATGAACAAATCAACTGGTGTTATGACTTAGCAAGGCCTTCTATATAAGAAGTTTCAACCAAGGAATCATACATGAAGAATGCTCAAAAGAGCAGGGAAAAGACTATACAAGAAAGAATGGCCGAAGAAGACCGTATAAGAGAAAAAATCGACAATAAAGGAAATCGATGGACAAAGGTTTATTTTGGTGGCGGAGACCATTTTAAAAACTGGCTGGCACAAAGTAAGGAATTGGGAGAGGTTATGGTGGAAAAGGTTGATTCAAAAGGATATAAATGCTTTGAGGAAGCCGGCGAAAGATTGTATAGAATTTGGCTAAAGATAGGGACCTCAAAAAACCAACTTTTACTTGAAGAAAGGCGTTTAATTATGCCGGATGAGGAAGCTATACGAAAACAGATAAAGGAACTTGAGGCAGAAAAAAAGGAACGAGAAGGCTCTCTTCCAGCACATTCTGTTCGACCTCAGCAAATATTGGAAATTGAAGAGTTGGAAAGTGCAATTGCGGAGAAAAAGAAGGAGTTAGAACAACTCAAGATGGAAGGCTAACGGCGATAACTTGCTCCATGTTAGCTCAGATATTTAGAACCTGAGAAAAAGCTGCTATGATAGTTGAAACCATTAAGCACGCATTAATGATTACGAGTTTCGTATTCGTTATGATGCTTATAATAGAATACGTGAATGTTCAAACAAGAGGTGATTGGCAAGAGTCTTTAAAAAAATATCGTTGGATGCAATACGTTTTGGCGGCGTTTTTAGGTGCCACACCGGGCTGCCTTGGAGCATTTACCGTCGTTGCCCTTTATGCACATAATGTAGTAAGCTTTGGAGCATTGGTGACGGTAATGATAGCCACCAGCGGTGATGAAGCCTTCGTAATGTTCTCCATGCTTCCAGGAAAAGCACTTCTTTTAACGCTTGTTTTATTTATAATTGGATTAGGTGCAGGGTTTTTGACAGATTTTTTCTTCAAGCCGGGCACTATCGTTATACAACAATTAGACCAGCGGTTAGTATTTCATGATGAGTACTGCGTTTGTTACCCAAAGGGTGAAATTGTAAATCAATTAAGAAATCTTACCCTTCAGCGCGGGTTGTTGATAATTATCCTGGTATTATTCATACTTGGCTTAATTTTTAATCAATTAGGCCCCCATACATGGAACTGGATAAAGGTAACATTTTTAGCAGCTTCCTTTGTTGCCCTCTTTATCGCTTCTACAGTACCCAGGCACTTTCTTGAAGAACATCTTTGGGAACACATAGTTAAGGTTCATATACCAAGGGTATTTTTATGGACATTTGGTGCCTTACTCTTGATGGCCATTTTACTTCAATATCTCGATCTCCAGGTCTGGATCAAATCGAATTATCTAACTGTCCTTTTCATTGCTTGCATTGTAGGCCTTATCCCTGAATCCGGCCCACATATGATATTTGTAACGCTTTTTGCTGAAGGCGCACTTTCCTTTGGTATTCTTTTGGCAAGCTCTATTGTGCAGGACGGCCATGGAATGCTTCCCTTGCTTGCTGAATCAAAAAGAGGCTTTTTTTCCGTAAAACTGATTAACCTTTTTGTCGGGCTATTAGTAGGTTTCGCCTGGTATGCGGCTGAAATCTATTTTTAGTTTAAGGTTGGCTACATTCTTTCTTGATTAGAAACTAACGCGTTTTAATTAAGGGAAACACTATCGGTCAAAATTGCTAACTACTCACGTATAGTGCCACAAAGCCGCAAAGAGTAGGAAATTACTGCATTGACGGGCCTGCGTGATATGCGGCGTATAAATAGTAGTGAGAGAACTTAACCACATATGCAGTGTTATAGTGATATCAGTCTTTTCTTCGTGTCGTAGTGGCTTCGTGACTGAATAAGTACCAAAATTATTTACAAAAAGGAGGAAATTCTATGGATTTGCTATCAAAGGAGTTATCTATTGGGAATACGGTACTTAAAAATAGATTTATCATGGCTCCTATAAAGACGGCATATGGAGTAAAATCAGGGGAGGTAACAGAACACCACCTCCAATTTTTTGGGAGACGAAATAAATACTTAGGAGCTATTACGCCTGAGCCCTTTTACCTTCATCCCTCTTTGCGCGAACTGCCTGTCCAAATAGGTATTCATAATGACGATATGATACCAGGGCTCAAAAGGCTTTCAGACGTCATCCATGAGCATGGGGCACGAGCAATCGCGCATCTGAATCATCCAGGAAGAATGGCGAATCCAAAGATACCTGGAAATCACTTTTTTTCTTCATCAAAACAGGCTTGCCCTGCCGGCGGCAGGGAGCCTGAAGCAATGGATCAATCCCAAATTGACGAATCTCAACACCTTTTTCAAAAGGCCGCTCTCAGGGCCGAGCAAGCAGGCTATGATTTTGTAGAGCTTCAATTTGGTCATGGGTATCTTATCGCACAATTCCTGTCCGAATATATTAATAAGCGTACTGACAATTACGGCGGCAGTTGGGAAAATCGAACCCGCTATGGCATCGAGGTACTTGAAAAGGTAAAAAATGCCATAAATATACCCATAATTGTCCGCTTTAGTGCAGATGAAATGATACCAAAGGGACTGAAGCTTGAGGATATGATGAAATTGGCAGCCATCCTTGAGGAAAAAGGCGTAAATGCTCTTCACATATCCAGCGGCTCTGCATGTGAGTCGCCCCCCTGGTATTTCCAGCACATGGCCATTCCCAAAGGAAAAACCTGGGACTTTGCCTCTGGTATTAAGAAAAGTGCCGGGATACCCGTGATTACTGTTGGGCAAATAAATGAGAAGGAAGAGCCTGAAAAGATTCTTCGGAATGGCACGGCAGATGCAGTGGCCATTGGAAGGGCATTGATAGCAGACCCTGACTTTGCCGGAAAGGTTCTTGGAGATATAACAGAGCCTGTTCGCCCATGCGCATCCTGCCTTGAAGGTTGCCTTGGCGGCGTAAAAGGTGGAAAGGGCCTTATGTGCGTTGTAAACCCTGAGGTAGGAAAGGATGAAACCGAGCCTTCAAAGGCTGACAAACCTAAAAATATAGCCGTCGTAGGAGGCGGTCTTGCCGGGATAGAGGCTGCAATTGTACTCCAGAAAAGAGGACACAAGGTTACCCTCTATGAGAAAGACACGCTTGGCGGCCTGTTTAACCTATCCTATTTGACGCCAAGAAAGCAAAATCTAAAAAAGATCAACGACTACTTTATACATGAGGCAAAGGAAAAATTAACCATAGTTTACAAAGAAGCTGACGCAAATGAACTCATAGGCAAGTATGACACCGTAATACTGGCAACAGGCTCTAATCCCAAAACACCGGATATTCAGGGCTTGAAGGAATGGAAGTGGGCAGAAATACTAAAGGAAGAACATATGCCCAAGGATAAAAAAGGTGTTATTGTGGGCGGCGGTTTTATTGGTGCTGAAATTGCCGAGGCCCTTGCCAAAAATGGAAATGACGTTACAATTGTAAAGAAATCGAAGGAAATTGCCCCTGACATGGAGCCTATGTCCCGTGTTTTTCTACTAAAGGCCTTTCAGGAGTTAAATATTACAATCCTTACAGATTCAGATATTGCAAAAATTGACGGCAATAAGGTCTACCTCTCAACAGGTTCTAATGAAATTTTAATTAAGGCTGTCGATTTTATTGTTTACACAAAGGGCATGGTTCCTGATAACTCCCTGAAAGACCAGCTAAAAGGCAAGGTGGAGGTCTTCCTCATGGGGGATTGCAAAGAAATAGGAAAGGCGATGGATGCCATCCATAGCGCATATGATTGTGCCATAGCCATATAAAATATATTTGCTCAGCCCAATAGCTATATGTACCTCTAAAAATAAATCGGTTAAGATAGCCCGGTAAACAGCGTAGATTTAGTTTGTTTTTATCAGCGGTATCTAATTTAAAAGGTAAATCCTTATTTATTGATCGTAAACATTTAAAATTTCTGGGGGAATATGGAAACTAATACTTCATTTAACGATTGTGTTGTTATAGCATGCGGAACGTTAAGCCCTGAGTTAAACTACCTAAAAAATGAAGGCTTTTTAGATGCAAAAAAGATTTTATATACCACTCCAGGTCTTCATGAAATACCTCGAGAATTAGAAAGTCAGCTAATCGATAGAATTAAAAAGGCTCGTGAGTTTTCAAAAAAGATAATAGTGGTGTATGGTGGTCAATTCTGTTACGTAAACAGCTACGATGTGTTTAGAACGATAGATACTATAATCAGCGAACAAGGTGAGGGAATTGTAAGAATTCAGGCATCACACTGC
>Ga0180433_10011613_pt1 | contig 10430 bp, 6 predicted proteins | sample SS_ome_8_FD_132980 | JGI IMG/M metagenome (GOLD analysis project Ga0180433, IMG submission 132980) | Hypersaline lake sediment archaeal communities from the Salton Sea, California, USA - SS_1_D_1 metaG | ecosystem: Environmental > Aquatic > Non-marine Saline and Alkaline > Hypersaline > Sediment...
TCCTTCAAGTAGTCCAGCCGGCCGTATTCTTTTAAATCAATCAGCCTGCTCACAACACCATTGCGGCATCCTGTACAGGCGTCCTGGCAGATAAGCTGGAAAGGAGGGGCTTCTTTTAAAATATCATCCTCGGCGGCCCTTTTGAAACGTCGATACACTTTATCCACCGCTTCTCCTAATACTTCGATTTGAGAAAGCTCCATGGTACCAATGCCCAGTTTGGCAGCAAAGCTAGTCAACAAAACTTCTTCCGGTTTGTATCCCATAACCATACCGCTGATACAGTCCAGCGCTACCAGGTCTGAACTGGCCATAACCAGGTCCATTTCCACCGGGCTGCCAAAAACCGGCCCTATCCCTTCCTGGGTATAGATGCCATCCATAACGGCAAAAACAGGTTTAAAATATTTGGCAATTTCCGGAACACCTTCAAATAAACCAAGTCGGTGCATTGCCATCTTTGACTTATCGGCAATCAGTCCTTTCAAGTTCTTGAGGCTGAGGGTAACTTCCGTCGAATCATGTGTCTTCATAACGGGTACGCTAATAATGGCATCGGCTTCCTGAACCAGAGTAAACGTCTCAAAGTCTGGGATTATCCTCCCCTCCGGGTTATGGACCTTAACCCGGGGAGTTTTCTTTAAGTCAATCACCTGGTAACCCTCTTTCTCCAGTTCCGAATAACCCATCTTTTTAATTACTTCTGTGGTTTTTACGCCCACTCCCGCTGACTCGGCTATAATGGGCGTAGCCCCCCGGGCCTTCACCAGTTCAGCCAAAGCTCGGCAAACCTCGGGGTGAGTTGTAGACCCACTTCTGCGATCTTTGGACACAGCTACCAGGTTAGGTTTGATGAGCACTGTCTTATTGGCGCTGATTACCTTGGGTAACCCCCCGGCCATTCCCACAGCCTGGTTAACCGCCTCAAAGATCTCATCCCTGCCCGGGTCTTGAATCGTCTTAACAATGGATACTATGGATTTCAAATGAACACCTCCTAGGGAATTATAACACGGCATTCCATATTTTCTATTGCTCGCATAGAAGTGAATAATATGCTTGAGTTGAGAATTCTACGTTTAACTACCCAGTGTTGCCACCATTACCGCTTTTATGGTGTGGACTCTGTTTTCAGCCTCATCGAAAACTAGAGAAGCCTTCGATTCAAAAACCTCTTCAGTAACTTCCATGCTCTCCAGACCGAATTTCTGGTAGATCTCCTCACCTATCGTTGTTTCCCTATTATGGAATGCGGGCAAGCAGTGCATAAACTTCACCTCAGGGTTGCCTGTCATTTTGACCAGTTCTTTATTTACCTTGTAGGGCCTAAGAAGCTCGATTCTTTTCTTCCACACTTCTTCTGGCTCACCCATGGATACCCAAACATCAGTATAGAGAAAATCGCAACCTTTTACCCCCTCTTCAACATTGTCAGTTATATTTATACTGGCCTCTGTCTCTGCAGCGATTTCCTTTGCCTTTTGCACAAGTTCCTGTTCTGGTTGCATGCTCTTTGGGGCAACGCATCGAAAATCCATTCCCATCTTGGCTGTGCCAATAAGTAGCGAGTTTCCCATATTAAATCGTGCATCTCCCAGGTATGCGAGCTTTACCTGGTTTAAAGGTTTGTCGGTGTGCTCCATGATGGTAAGAAGATCCGCCAGCACCTGGGTAGGATGAAATTCGTTGGTGAGCCCATTCCAAACAGGTATCTTCGCATATTTGGCAAGTACCTCTATAAACTTCTGTTCAAATCCGCGGTAGCCAATCCCGTCGTACATTCTACCCAGTACGCGCGCTGTATCTTTCATCGACTCTTTCTTGCCCAGTTGCGAAGCTAATGGGTCCAGATACGTTATCCTCGCCCCTTGATCATAGGCAGCTACTTCAAAAGCACATCGCGTTCTGGTGGAACTCTTTTCAAATACTAGAACGATTTTCTTACCGACCATCTTTGGCTGCTCGGTGCCGTTATAATGCGCCCGTTTCAGACGTGCAGAAAGGTCTAGTAAAAATTTAATCTCTTCGGGTGATAAACCCAGCAGCTTGAGAACGCTCTTGTTTCTGAGATTACAGATCATTTTACTGATCCTCCTTTTAATAGTTGCTAATCTTGAGCACGAGGTTAACCGGTATTATCACTTAGAAATCAGGAACGGGACTCGCGCTACTTTATTTTAACACTCTTTAATATTCGCCTTCATTTGTTGTGCCCCATGAAAAAGCTTGATAACCTCACGATTTGAGCTTGATCACACGTGACCTGGAATTGTTTGTGGAGTTGGCCCTGAGCAATGTGAGATCGTTTCGTTTTGTTCAAAATGGCAGAGAGAGAGGAATAGAATGAACAGGATTTGAGGTGCCAGATCTTTGGCCCATAATTATATTCCTGACAGGGGCAAAGTATAGACGGTGAATTGGCGAAGGTCCGAGCTTTTGCAGACAGGATATATGCATCACTGTTCCATAGCCTTTATGCTGAGCAAATCCATAATCAGGATAAATTTGGTCGAATTCCTTCATTATATGGTCTCGAGTGACCTTGGCCATAATAGAAGCACAGGCAATGGAGAGGCATGTTTTATCACCTCTGGTTATCCCCTCTTGAGGGATAGGACATTGAGACAAGCTCAGCCTATCAATGAGTAGGAAATTCGGTTGTTCGGACAGCTTCTCTATCGCCTGCATCATAGCCAGTTTGGTTGCCTTGAGGATATTTATGGAGTCAATCACTTTAGGGGCAACAATGCCAATACCCACAGCCACGGCTTCTTTGTTAATCAAGTCAAAGAGGGATTCACGTTTTCTGGAGTTTAATTCCTTGCTATCGCGGACTAACTCAAACCAGGGTAGATTGGCTGGATGGGGCAGGATAACAGCACCGGCGACTACCGGTCCAGCCAGAGCTCCCCGCCCAGCTTCATCAATGCCAGCTATAAGCGTATAGCCCTGTGATTTAAGCTTATTCTCATGACCAAGGTTTGGTAGCTGTAACATATCTCTTATAAACTCAGGAGGATGTATGCCGGCTGACCACATAGATAACACAGGAATACGGTTTTTAGCAAATTCCCTTTTAATATACTCTTAAACCGCCAGGTAAACTCGCTTCCGTATTATTAAAGCAAATGAATATGAGGATACCCCTTGAGACACCAAAGAAGCTTAGTCATAATTTATCCCAAGAGTTAGCGTTCCCGTAACGTTGTATCCTGGAAAGTGTAAACACTAACTGGCTCAGTGAGATGGGTATTAGTATATTAGCTTTCTACGACCTGGAATCTATATAAATTCACCTCAAAGCGGCCGAACCTACCACCTACGTGACCTGTATCAACTTTAAGAAGTTCATGGCTTTGTTTTCCAGACTTTTTACCTGTTTGCTAGTTATATTATGTCAGCGACTCTTATACCGCGCTATGGGTTCATCGGCTACACGGCCTTGCTCTACGTCCTCTATGGTTTCAGAAAGTATCTTTACTGCTAAATCCACATCTTCTTTGGTTAGATTGAGAGGAGGAGTAATTTCAATGATATTAGAGTATAGACCCATATAGCCAATGACAATTCCTTTCTCCCACGCTCTATAGCAAAGTTTGGCCGTTTCAGTGCTGGCCGGTTCCTTTGTTTTTCTATCCTTTACGAACTCTATCCCCAATATCATGCCTTTACCCCTGACATCCCCAACAATCTTAGAGCGAGCCTTCAATTCCTGTAATTGCTGCATAAAGTAATCACCCATATTCGCAGCATTTTCTACTAACTTTTCCTTTTTAATTACGTCAATCGTAGCCAGGGCAGCGGCGCAACATATTGGACTGCCTCCTGTGGTAAACAGATGGCCAGCGATTGCGCTGTCTAGAATCTCGGCTTTAGCAACACAGGCACTAAGAGGCATACCAGAAGCTATTGGCTTACCCATAGTCATCATATCAGGAACGACTCCACTATGTTCTATTGCGAACATCTTACCAGTGCGTCCGAAGCCTGTTTTAACCTCATCTACTACAAACAGGATCCCGTACTTCGCGCACATTCTCTTCAACTCGGGAATGTATTCATCAGGAGGAACGATATTACCAAAGTCACTCATAATGGGCTCGATAATGAGAGCGCAGGTGTCCTCATGGGGAGATATAGTCTTAAGAATATAGTCCTCTATGAACTTTACACAATGCAAGTCACATTGAGGATAAGTCAACTTGAATGAACAACGATAGCAGTACGCATATGGAACCTTGGTTACAGGTATGTAGCTCGGAAATCGAGACTGAGAGGTATGACCTGAAAGGGCCGACGCTCCTAAACTTTGACCATGATAAGCACCGATAAAGGAGACAAAACGACTTTTTTTAGTGTAATACGGAGCTAACTTAGCAACGCATTCATTCGCATCCGAACCAGACAAGCCAAACACGATCTTCTTTGCAAAGTCGCCGGGGGTCAACTTTATAAGGGTCTCAGCCAGATTGACAGTCACTTCGTTCGATGTTTCTGAAAAACAATTATGTATCAGTTTATCTGCCTGCCTCTTGATTGAAGCAACGATTTCAGGATGGCAATGCCCCACCACTGTAACTGCCGCTCCTCCTCCCAAATCAAGATACCTGTTCCCATCTACATCCGTTATATAGCTCCCCTTGCCCTCTTCGGCAACTAAAGGGTAAGGCCTGATAGGGGCGGCTGCTGACCCCAACGCAGCCGTTTCTCTTTCAATTACTTCCATCGACCTCTTTAGTTTTTGCTCCATGACACCTCCTCTGTATTATCCGTCTCAGCTATCTGGGGCTCTTGCCTCTGCTTCGCTCACCGAACCGATAGCAATAAACCCCTCGATACTCCAACTTTGCCTGACAGAACCCGCCGGTCTTTACGTAAAACTGGCAAAGGCATATCAAATCTACAGTCTTGTATACTCAATTGACCACGAATGGTTATTTGCTTTACCAGCGACCTTCGTTGATAGTCGGTAAAACAGCTCTATATTTCCTACACTCATACAGACTCTCTCTGTTAGCCAAGTGACCAGATATAATCTTGCCCGTCTGTATGCTACTGTAGATTTAAATTACATCAGCGGTTTGCTAACCGCCACGCAGCCAGCCCACTAATTTCACCCACTACTTTCAGGCTGTTTGGGTCGACATATTCCGGTATATCCAGGATACTGTGATAATGCACATCACATGGTTTCCACAAGTATACAGACGGCACCCCAGCATCGATGAACCTGCCTTCGTCACTGGTCCCCCAATCATTGGCGGCAAACTTGGTTTTATAGTTAAGCTCTTTAGCTACTTTGTCAACAAACAGGCATAACCATTCAGGAATAATAATTTTTTTATCAGGCCACCGACCCTCTGTAATTATACATAAATCGCCTCCCCCACCAACCATGTCAACATTAATGAAAGCAACAACATTGCGTAAATCAGACTTGTGGCACTTACAGTATTCCCATGAGCCTATCGAGCGACCCTCTTCACATCCCGGTGAGTAAAATTCTATGGTTCTCTTACAGGGATGTGCCGAGAGAACCCTCGCTACCTCGAGCAATACTCCTAAACCCGAAGCATTATCATCCGCTCCCTGAGTATTCTCCGTATCATGATGAGCACCGAGTATCACACGTTCCTCGGGCAACATAGTCCCAGGTAAAAGGCATCTTACATTTTGCGTCACACGCTTTTCGGTAATTGCCTCTAAACGCAGGTGCATTTTTACCTTTTGGTACTTGAGCAAACATTGTCGTAGATACTGGCCATCTTCTAAGGAAATATTTATAGCCGGGATTGGGTTTGGCTCAATTGGCAAGAGTCGCTTTTCAAGTTCAAATAGCTCGGGTTCCAAAACTCCGTTGTGAGGCCAGGATTCATAATTAGCCACAATAACTCCCGAAGCTCCATGCTTACTGGCGATACAAATTTCGGAAAGGAAGTTGGTCTCTTCAAAGCCTCGTGTAAGCAGCACTATTTTGTTCTTTGTGTCCTTTTCCCTGTAATCTTTTTCCTTTCCGGCCCCCACATCAACTAATTCTGAAGTTACGCCTTCTTTTGAAGTGGAAGGTGAAAATCTCATTGGAATGTACTCGATGTTTTTACTTTCGGGCTCCACAAGTGATAGCTCACCGTCAATTGGCTGGAAGCAATCTGTTTCAAATTCCTCGAAATAAGAATATAAACCATATTCCGAGCATGTTGCGGCAAAGTATTCTGCAGCTTTGTTGTCTGCGTCACTGCCAGTCAATCTGTTGCCAAACCTGCAAATATTCTCCACGTGCTGATAAGCTTTAGCCGCCGATATACCACGCATTATTTGATTTTCAATTTCGCTAAGCATACTTATATCTCCTTCATATTATTATTTATCTCCGCGATGTAGAACTCAGCCTGCTACTTCATATGTATTCTACCGTAGGTTTAGATTACATCAGCGGTTTGCTAACCGCCAGGCAGCCAGGCCACCAATCTCACCAACTACCTTCAGTGTGTTTGGGTCGACATATTCTGGAATATCCAGCATACTGTGATAATGCGCCTCCCAGGGTTTATACAAGAATACGGATGGCACCCCAGCATCAATGAACCTACCTTCATCGCTGCAATAATCAATGGTGACAAACTTGGTTTTGTAGTTAAGCTCTTTTGCTACTTTATCAACGAACAGGCATAACCATTCAGGAGTAATAATTTTTTTATCAGGCCACCGACCCCCCGTAATTATGCATAAATCACCTCCTCCGCCAACCCCATCCACATTAATGAAAGCAACAACATTGTGCAAATCAGCTTTATGGCGCTGGCAGTATTCCCATGAGCCTATCGAGCGACCCTCTTCACATCCCGGTGAGTAAAATTCTATGGTTCTCTTACAGGGATGTGCCGCCAGAACTTTCGCTACCTCGACCAATACACCTAAGCCCGAAGCGTTGTCGTCTGCTCCCGGAGTATTCTCAGTATCATGATGAGCACCGAGTATCACTCGTTCTTCGGGGAACGAAGTCCCAGGCAAAAGGCATCTTACATTTTGCGTCACACGCTTTTCGGTAATTGCCTGTAAGCGCAGGTGCATTTTTACCTTTTCGTACTTGAGCAAACATTCTCGTAGATACTGGCCATCTTCCAAGGAAATATTTATAGCCGGTATTGGATTTGGTTCAATTGGCAGAAGTCGCTTTTCAAGTCCAAATAGCAAGGGTTCCAAAACTCCATGGTGAGGCCACGATTCATAATTAGCCACGATAGCTCCCGAAGCTCCGTGCTTACTGGCAGTACAAACTTTGGGAAGGAAATTGGTCATTTCAAGGCCTCGTCTAAGTAGCACTATTTTGTTCTTTGTGTCCTTTTCCTTATAATCCTCTTCCTTGCCGGCTCCCACATCAACTAATTCTGAAGTTATGCCTTCCTCTGAAGTGGAAGGTGAAAATCTCATTGGCTGGCACTCGATGTTTTTACTTACAGGCTCCACCAGTGATAACTCGCAGATAATAGGCTCGAAGCAATCTGTTTCAAATTCCTCGAAATAAGTATATAAACCATATTCCGAGCATGTTGCGGCAAAGTATTCCGCAGCTTTGTTGTCTGCTGCACTGCCGGTCAATCTGTTGCCAAATCTGCAAATATTCTCCACGTGCTGATAGGCTTTAGCCGCCGATATACCATGCAGTATTTGATTTTCAATTTCGCTAAGCATACTTATATCTCCTTCACATTATAATTTATCTTCGAGTGGAAATTATAGCCGGCCACGACATAATAAAGTGGTGATGATGGCTCCTCCGTTTACGTTTTTACCATCATCACCACTTAGACACTCAGTGCTGCTTCATGTAATGTTACTACGCAATGTCACTCCGCCCAGTAGTATCCCGCAGCCTCGAGTATACTACGAGCCATAGTAGTGTCTGCCTCATACATTTCCAGGTCTGGGTTGTGAGTCGGGCTTTCGGGGTATGTAAAGGAGTCCATCATTTCACCATATCCCTTATACACCAGATCTATCATGGTTTCAACGTCTATGGCGTAGGCAATGGCCTGCCTGAGGACTTCGTCCTGTAGCGGATTCACCTCCGGCTCGAGATATGGTCCTCCGCCCTCCTCGTCTCGGTATCCATCGGAGTAGAGATTGAATCCCATGTACACTACTGTAATCCCCGGCACTATGTCAACCGTGATATCTGGATCCGCCCCTACATCGTCCATAAGGGCCGCCGGAAGAGGGAATTCACAAAACGTGTCTATATCGCCGGCCTGCAATGCCAGCACCGTAGCCGACGTAGTGGGAAAGATATGGCAATACAAATCTTGGACCTCCGGCAGGTCTCCCCACCAGTCGTCGTTGCGTGTCCAGTGTTGGTACTCATCCGGCACACGTTCCACAAACTCAAATGGCCCGGTACCGATTGAGTTTCCATCCCACTCATATGGCTCACGCTCATCTGGTTCGAAAATGTGCTTGGGAGCTATGACGTTCCAGTTCCACCAGCCAGGAGCATAGTCCGGATTAATGGGATTCTCATATATGAACTCGATCGTGTGATCATTAACAACCTCGACCCAAAAAACAAAATCATCGTCGTCCCAACTGTCCTCATACGCCTCCCAGGTCACCGGCTTGTCGGGATCCCACGGACTCCATACGTTCTTAGCGGTATATTCCACATCATATGCGGTGAAGTTCACTCCGTCATGCCATTTCACGCCTTCTCGCAGCTCTATTGTCCACACCTGCGCCTCCCACGTTGTGTTATACACTGGATGTGTCCTGTTCTCAGTGCTAACGCTGTAGTTCACTGCCAGCTTGGGCTCGAAGACATAAGCATCCTCCACAGCACCCTCCTCAATCTTGGTGCATATTGCTAGACACTCATAGACCATCGACTTGTATGTGCAGCCGAGAGTGGTTTGGTCTAACACATCGTTATCCATGAACAAGTTGGGCATATCTGACGGGAAGCCGAGATCCATCCTGGTTGCTCCATCTACCGCTTCGCAATCCATGATACTCCAGAAATTAGACCAAAGATTCACACCGCCTATATCATTGTGCCAGTTCGTCCATCTGTCGGTTCTCCAGGCAGATATGAAGTCCGGTCTTACCATCATGTACTTTGGCAACTCACGGTTGATTATCGCTTGCATCTCCATTAGAATGGATTCCTTTTCCTCCAGATCTGCGGCATGGTAATTCTGCCAGTACAGGTCATCGAATGTCGCGTTGTACCAGTAAGTACCGTTCCAGTAGTTTCCCATGTAATACGGATCCGACAGTGACGACCAGATCCAGTCCGACCATGGGTCGTAAGCTGGATCTAGACCATAAATGAACATCTCCAGCCCTCCCTCCCACGGATCATACATCTTATCCACATAAGTTGCGTGGTCCATTGTCGTATAACTGGCATCTATACCGAAATCCTGAAGGTCTTCCACGATTATCGAGGCCATGCTTACAAAATCCGTCGGTATACTTGGCACCGTTAAAGTTAACTGGATTTTCTCGTCTGTGTATGGGCTGTGCAGATATTCCGTCGGCGTCGTCTCACATGCGGGAAGAGCAAAAGCCACCACCAGAACCACAGCTAGCCCAAGGCTAATCAACCACTTTTTAGTTTTCACTATCTGTTTTTTCTCCTTTCCTATTTCTTTGTATCAGTCTTTCCTGATAGTCAATTCTTCATAGAAACCTCCTCAATTGATTGATTCGATTCTTGTCGTTTGTGGCTATTGCAGTCTCGAGCTACCCTAATGAAAAAAGCATAATACATTTTACATAATGATCTTTCTGTTTTGGTTGTTAATGATAGATACTAAATAATCTCCCGTCTGGCTAACAACTGCCTGCCACAATGCTGTCTGGCTGGCTCCCACATGCATGACAATAATCGGAAAAAAGCATTCTACCAGTATTCAGGAGAATGTCAAGTACTCAGTACGCCGTGAAATATGATATTTTTATCTCGGAGATAGTGTAAAATCTTGACAAAGGAAGAAGAGTTTTGTAGAATACTGAAGCATTGGCACTTTAACAATTGAATAGTGGAAGGAAGGTTCTCTGTGGAGAGCTTGATCCTGGCTCAGAATAAACGTTGGCGGTGCGCCTTATGCATGCAAGTCGAACGGGGTTACAATCTTCGGAGTGTAACTTAGTGGCGAACGGCTGAGTAACGCGTAAGCAACCTACCTGGGAGTGGGAAATAACTTGCCGAAAGGTGAGCTAATGTCCCATGTGGTAACGAGGTGAATGCCTGGTTACTAAAGCCTTCGGGTGCTCCGAGAAGGGCTTGCGTCCGATTAGCTAGTTGGTAAGGTAATGGCCTACCAAGGCGATGATCGGTAGCTGGTCTGAGAGGATGGTCAGCCAGATGGGGACTGAGACACGGCCCTAACTCCTACGGGAGGCAGCAGCAAGGAATCTTGGGCAATGGGCGA
>Ga0180433_10011614_pt1 | contig 10429 bp, 17 predicted proteins | sample SS_ome_8_FD_132980 | JGI IMG/M metagenome (GOLD analysis project Ga0180433, IMG submission 132980) | Hypersaline lake sediment archaeal communities from the Salton Sea, California, USA - SS_1_D_1 metaG | ecosystem: Environmental > Aquatic > Non-marine Saline and Alkaline > Hypersaline >...
CCCGGAGACATTCCACCGATGACGAGTGAACAATTGACTGCCGGTATCAGTGCCAGTATTCTTGAAGAATACACACCGTTACTCGTCGAAGAAATCCCCTAATTCTCGAAAGAAAATCGTCTCAAGACGATTCCGTTTCCTTCGTCGATCAGATAAGTTAGATTTTCTTCGTCTGTCCAGCAACCACAATTCAAATAATGTATTCCCGAGATGTATGTATCCTTGGGATCATGAATATGACCGCATATGATGCCGTCATATTCATTTGCTTTTGCATAGAAACTTAATGTTTTTTCGTAATTTTCCAGCATCATCGATGCTCTTTTGAAACGAACTTTGACATACTTTGAAATCGACCAATATTTCAAACCAAAAAGTCTTCGAATTCGATTCATATGTTCATTCAAAAAAATACAAAGATCATATCCTCGATCACCGAGTTTGCACAACCAAGGATGACGATTCATCAAATCGAATTGATGCCCGTGTATTACAAGATATCTCTTTCCGAGTGAACATGTATATTCATATCGTTCCATCGTCTCGATGTTTCCGAATGATCCTTCGAAACGCTCTAGAAACTCGTCGTGATTTCCCCAAACATATTTTACACTTTTGTGTTTGAGAATTTTTCGAATACAATCCACATGAATGTTCGATGTCTTTTTCGAAAAAGAAAATGCTTGTCGAAAACGCCATATGTCTATGATGTCACCAACAAGCACCAGATCGTGTTTTTTGTATTGTGAAAGAAATTTTGATATATGTTCTGCCTTGCTTTTTTTTGCAGCAAGATGGAGATCACTCAAAAAGATTGTCATTTTAAATGTCGTCCGCGATATGTCGAATACCTTTCGGAACTCCCTTTCCTCTCGCAAAAGAATACTCTAGATTTGCTTTGATATCCTTCATGGAAGAAAAGAATTCGTACCCGGAAAGCAAAGCCCACTCTACATAACCATCGAATCTCTGCCATAGACAAAACACCCGATTGTCAGAAAGCACCGCCTGAAAATAAGGAACGCCGTTCGTGTATTTTTCCTTTGCTTTCTTTACATTATATGTTTTCCCTGCAATCGATAGTGTTCTGGACGCAAGAGAAAAATCGGATTCAAAAAGGCGGGAAAATTCTGAAAAAGTTTTCATCGGAATATTCTTCCTTGAATCTTGGATCCACTTGAAATCTTTTTGAACTTCGCCAATTCCTGTGGTGATTGCAAGCGAAAATTTCCAATCGGTGGACGATCATAGAGTGTCCAAGAACCATTCTTCGAAATGACAAGAAGAAGATTTGGTTTTCCGGAAATCGTATATTGAATCGAATCGTCTCTTGCCTTGAATTGCTTCGAAAGATAGTAAATCTTTCCATCAATCGTCACCGCATCCGTATTGGATAGTTGTGTCCATTGTGGTACACCTGCTTCGTTCAGATAAAAAGAACCTTTTCTCATTTTTTACCTCCCTTTTCTTTATTTAGATAAACGATTTCTTTAATGAATTGAACAGGTATCTTTTCACAAGATGATCCAATCGCTTCATCTTCACTTATACAAGAAAGAAGAGATATATGAGAATCGCTATCATAAAACAAAACAAAACCCACCGAATAGATCACAGGGCATGGCTTCTTTGCATATTTTTTCATTTCATCGATATTGTTCCAACCAATTTCTCCGTGTGCCTCTGCATCTGTCCACGTAACCAATACAATATCATAGTCTTCTTTCACATACATTTGAATATTCTCACCGGGATGTTGTGTGATTTTGCTCGATTTATCATGTCATATGTACCGCGAGATTCGCCGATGGGAAACGCCCAAACTTCATCTGGTGATTCCTTGTCGATCATTTCTTGATTTCGCTTCGGACCAGCCGATTTTCCATATTTCGACCAGTTTGCTGGATATACTTTAACAGGTATGTTGAATTCTCTTGCTACTTTTTCTGCAATTGAGTCTGCACCATTCGCACCACCACATACGATGGTATCGATTTCCTTTCGAAGAGCAAGAACGCACATGTGAATCGCTTTTTCGTCCGTCCAATAACGACTACCACAAATCAATAGTTTCAATGTATATGCCCCATGAATGTCTTCGAAATGAAATACTATAGTATATATTGCGAAATCAATTAGAAATGGGGGTAATGGGTGGGTAATAGTGGGGGAAAATGGGAGTGGGAATGGTGTCACTGGATATTATATCCATGCACATACCAGGTATGTGCGACTCTCGGTGGCACCTACTGTCACCAAATCATCAAAAAAACATCCGGTTTTAAACCGGAGGCCAATGAATATACATCGGTGTCTGACAAAATTCATGCAATTCCGTATACACCCTTTCGTTCTCAGGCAATTCCGAAATCATTGAATCCAACGCTTCCAGAATCGCGATATCCTCCATTGAAAAATGGGATTCGATGGAATTCAGAAAGAAAAGGTCGAACAGGTCCACGAGATTCTCAAATTCTTCTTCGGTTGCATCGTCATACGCAATACACAGAAGAATACCCTGAATGTTCTTCGCGGTCTCTACATACACTCCCGGCACCAGGTCTTCATCATCGATATTCATATCCGGTGATGCACACTTTGGCATTTGCGTAAGGTGAGCCATGAAAGTATCGGTCATTTCTACAATTCGATCGAGATAGGTATTCATCTTAAAACCTTTCTGCCGCGATGATCGTGGCAATCATTTCCATCATGGTTCGGAGTCGGCGCTCGACCTTGTTCGAACGAATCAGTGCGGTGGCGGCGCCTCGGACGGTGGATGCCGTATTGATATCTGTATTGGCGGTCGTTCGGGGGGTCTTGGGGTTCATCACCAGAAACCTTCCGTATGAGCCGTCATTTCGAAAGGAAGCAACACCGGTTTCCGAAAACTTCTTCGGCGAACGGGTCTTGTTGTGGTTGTGTCGATCGGTGAGATAAATTCCATGCACACCGGATTCGGTCGTATCGCGAAACCATGCCAGAAGATGGTGGGTGTAGATAGAGGCATGGACCATTCCATCGGCAAGGTACATCCCTCGAAGTTGACCGTCGATTTTCCAGGCGTCACACTTTTCACGAATCGTCACCATGCCGCCGCGGCGGTGAACGCCCGACGGGCTGGATTGTCCATCGGTGACGAAAATGGTATGCAGGCGCTCGATTCCGGTACGCTTTCGGAAATCCTTTACCAGGTCTCGCCCGGCAATGATGGCGGCGTCAAGCGGCGTTCCGCCGAGACCCCAACCCGACGGTGTGGTGCGGGCGGAACAAGGCGAAATCCAATTCGGAAGGTCGGCGTTCCAGCGAGTCTGATTCAGCAATGCCCGGGCAAGAGAAATCGCCGCGGCATTGAGCCGATTCCAATCGGCGTTATTGGCTCGGGTGTTGACGATATTCAGAAGATTCAAAATATCATCCTGCAAATCGAATTCGCCAGGATTCGGGGCATCCCAAGGAAACCCGTTGCGATCTGCCGGCTTGTCAAAAGAATAACGGCGAGAATAACTATCGGTGAACAGATATGCCTCGAATGGAATATTAACGCGGCGACAGAAATGCGCCATAATCAGCATCTGGTGAATGGTATCCGGTGCAATATCCTGCATCGATCCGGACCAATCGAGAAACAGCACAACGCCGTGGCTCTTGCCCTTGGGCAGAATCGTATTTCGGCGGAAGATATCTTCCGAAAGGCGATGGTTCACAATCCGAAGAGTATCGATTTCGCCGGTCTTGGCAATCTTGGACCTCTTGGCGACGGCTGCCGCCTGATTCATCGTAAAAGCCTTTACCATGCTATCGATGATTCGACGATTCGCACGAACGAAGGTCTTGGTGGCGATCGCCGCCTCTTCATCGGTGAAAGAATTCTGCCAATCCTTCAGCACCTCGGTAGTGGAAATCACACACCTATCGAGGTGGGTCGTAGGCATGACCTTTTCGTTTACCTTGGGCGAATATTCTGCCGCCTGCGCCAATCGTGATTGATTATGGCGATTCGTCGATGAACCTTCGGGGGTCTGCGGCTGGCTACCTGCATCCTCGCTTTGGTTTTCCATCGAGGAAGAGGTTTCGGTCGATTCCGCCGAGGAACCGTCGTCGGTATCGTCGGTCATCGATGCACCGGAATCCCGGGTTTCGGTCGATTCCGCCGAGGAACCGTCGTCGGAATCGGAGCCAACGGAGCCTTCGGAAGGCTGCGGCGACGAATCCTGGCGCGGATTTTCGGTACAATGGACCCACAGGTCACGAGAAATTTCCACGACCTCATCCCAGGTCGTGGCGGCGTCGATTCGATCGATAAAAACCTGTTCGACCTTATCGAACGACACCGGGAAGTGATTCCCGACCTTGAAATGCAGGTTAATTCGATCAAGAAAACCGAAATCTTCGGAATTCTTGTCGTTGGTGGCGAAGAAATTCCGCTCAAACATTTCCCGATAGCCCTTGCGATAATTTCGCACCAGACCCGGGAAACGGTCTTGAATCAGCCGATCGATTCGGGCATCTTCGACGACATTCAAATAGTCTTTGGCGACCATGAAGATGCTATCATCGATTTCGGCGTCCTGGTCGTGCCCCGAAACGATCGCAGCGGCTCGATTGAGCGCCTCGGCACCCGCGGGTGTGTGCAGGGCATGGCTGACCTCGTGACCAATCAGCATATCGCCGAGGTCGTCACTGATATCATACCATACCGGCAAGGTCAACACCCGCGTTTCAACATTGAAGGTCGCCGTTTCGGCACGGGAATCCCGTACAACGGTGATATTTTCGCTCGCCAACAGCCGGGCGAGAATATCACGCGAGGTCGTCTTGGTGATCATCGTCGTTGACATGTCCCTATTATACACCGGATTCAGCCCTCCGCAAGGGCTCCGACCCGAAAAAATCAGATTTTTTTAGGCTGATTTTTGAAAAAAAAGTCAAAAAAGTCTATTTTACCATAAAAATCCGGAAAAATGGGGAAAAATTCCCAAAAATTACATTTTTTTTGTGTTAAGAAGATTTTTTGAGATTTTTGGGAATTTTCTCTTGACCGAGAGAATTTGTCCTGATATACGCGCGGGCGCGCGTTCCTATAATGGACCCCCCACCCTACCCTAACAGCCCCCGAACAAAAAAAATTTGATTTTCTCTGTCCCGACCCCTTGCGGGGGGCTGAATCCGGTGTATAATAGGTGCATCGACGCGGACGACGCCGCACCGAAATGATCGAGCCCGCAATGGTTGCGGGGAGCCGGTTCGAGTCCGGCTAAAAACCCGGGTTGGGTCGGAGGTTCGATTCCTCCTCGATCGTTTTCACTGTACCTATTCGGAGCCCACGATGGCTACTCTTGACGAAAAGCGGAACGACCTGATCCGCGCCCTTCGGGACCGGGGGGTCACTAACAGCCCCGTTCGCCGAGCCGATATTGCGGAGGCGAATTCCAGCCTTGGCAAGTCGGCATCCGTTCCTGCCTGGATTCTGAGCGATGCTTCGCGCCGGGCGGGTCGAGGTCTGTTCCATATTCCGGAGGTCGCGACCTCGCACAACGCAACGGCTCCGAAGCCTACGCCTGCGCCTGTGGCTGCACCGGCAGCGGTGTTCGTCAAGCCCGCCCCGGCGATCAAGAGTATCGACGAGGTTCCGTCCGCCACTCTTGCCATGACCGGAGGCGAGCGGGCGAGCCTCATTCCGGATCCGATCGACACCTATGTCCCATTCGGTCATTTCAACGACCTGGAGCGTATCGTCGCCGCAGGCATCTTTTACCCTTGTTTCATCACCGGTCTTTCCGGAAACGGCAAGACCACGATGATCGACCAGATTTGTGCCCGCCACGGTCGCGAATTGTACCGAATCAATATCACCGGGCACACCGATGAGGATGACCTCCTCGGCGGAATGCGCCTGATCGATGGCGATATGGTGTGGGTCGATGGACCCGTGGTCGCCGCCATGAAGCGGGGCGCGGTTCTTCTTCTCGATGAGGTCGACCTCGCCCGCGAAGCCATTATGGCGCTTCAGCCGGTTCTTGAAGGAAAGGGCGTCTTTCTGAAGAAAACCGGAGAGTGGGTCCGCCCTGCGCCTGGTTTCCAGATTTTCGCGACCGCGAACACCAAGGGCAAGGGTGACGATTCCGGAAAGTTTATCTCGACCAATGTTCTGAATGAGGCGTTTCTGGACCGATTCCCGGTTTGCGTCGAGCAATCGTACCCTTCCAAGAGTGTAGAGCGAAAGATTCTCACCAAGGTAATGAAGGAAAACGGCGTCACCGATGTCGAATTCGTGAAGAACCTGGTCGAGTGGGCGGACAAGATTCGCACCTGTTATTATGAAGATGCGGTCGACGAAATCATCACCACCCGCCGCCTTGTGAATATCTGTACCGGCTATGCCGTGTTCCAAGACCGCCGAAAGTCTATCGACATGGCAATCAGCCGTTTCGACGAATCGACGAAGGAAGCCTTTTTGGCACTGTATAGTAAGGTCGATGCATCGATCGAAGAAAACGAAAATGCCTCGGAGCCGAATGAGTGAATATTCTAGATGATCTCGATGCGGTGCTAGGTCTATTGATGGCTTGCACTGGCGCCATCGTAATGGCTTTTCCCTTTGTTTTTATTCTGATTGTTGCGTTTCTCTTTCTCGGAGGTTACTGAAAATGTTTGATGATGATTTTGATTCGGATCCGATCGACTTTTATGACGATGAATTTTATCCGGAAGATGCCGATTTTGATGATAAGTGGATGGATGAATATGGTGCCGCGATCGGCGATGGTCTTTCGTTTCTTGCCGAAATGACACCCGACGATTTTGTCTGATCTTTAGAAATACCACTAGACACCCCCGCTTTCATACTATATACTGTTCTAAGCGAACAAGGAATTCCAAATGAGCCGCAAGATCAACAAGCGCCGTGACAATTATATTTCCGCCATTCGAGCAATGTATGGTAGCGAAAAGCATACTTTCACCCGAGCCGAACTTCGGGCTGTAAGTGCCGCCAATGGCTGGAAGTGGATTCCGAATTGGATCACCCATGATCAAGACCGCCGAGTGAAGCGTGGCACCTTCTCGATTCCCGAGGTGACGAATATCGTTATCGCCTCGGTCGAGGATTCCGAGCCCGTTGCATCCGAGGTGGATGCTAGCACCCCCGAGGTTGTTGAAGTCTAAAAAATCTGGATCCCTAACTCAATTGGCAGAGTAGCGGGCTTTTAACCCGAAGGTTGTGGGTTCGACTCCCACGGGATCCACTTCGGAATTTTTGATTTGTGAGGTAGCCGAGTTGGTAGCAGGCGACAGACTGTTAATCTGTAGGCATTAATGCCCGTCGTGGGTTCGAGTCCCACCCTCACAGCCAAGCCGGCATAGTTAAACGGTATAACAGTGGATTTGTAACCCGCTATTCTCGGTTCGATTCCGAGTGCCGGCTTTCGGTAGGGTAGAGTTAAAGGTAGACCGTCGGTTTCATAAGCCGATAATGCAGGTTCGATTCCTGCCCCTGCCATTCAACGCACCTGTGGCTAAGCGGCAAAAGCACACCCTTGATAAGGGTGGGATCGTAGGTTCGAATCCTACCAGGTGCATTGTGACCGTGGCAGATATGGTAATGCACCTGGTTGTGGTCCAGGTCGATGCGGGTTCGAATCCCGCCGGTCACCCTTGTGAATAATCCGTGGATTATTCAACCCCCCTGGTGGGGCAGGAACCCGGATTATTCGGACCCTAACAGCCCCCGAACAAAAAAAATTTGATTTTCTCGATCCGAAGGGGTTGCAATCCAGCCGATCCGGTGTATAATAGGGAAAACGAGCGGCGAGGAACGCCGCGGGACCTGGAGACGAATCATGACCCTGACCGATCACCTGATGGAATTCACCCGCACCCTCGACGCCGCCCGCCTCGAGGCGGTCGACCGAGTCCGCCGAGGGCAGATCGAGCGGGTCGCCTTCGTTCCGATCGAGGCGATCGACCGCTTCCTCGCCCACGCCGAGGATATGGCGAAGGTGCTGGATGACCCCGACGGGCGCGGACCCGCGATGGCTCGCCGCAACGCCTGAACAAACAAAGGATACTAACCATGCCTATCACTGACAATTTTGGTCGCACCAACTCTACCTACGGCGATACGATCGACCTGGTGAACGATATCGTGAACGCTTGGGCTCGTGCCCGGAGCCTCCGAGATCTTTCCATCGCCGAGGGGCATTCGCCGAATTCGTCGAAGGTGCAGGCGCTCCGGGGTGCCATCATCGACCTCCGCCGAGCCATCGATGGGCTCGAACTCGACCTTGTGGTCGCCAAGGGGCGGGCTCAAGCCGCCGATGATGATCATCGCCTCGCCCAGGTGCACCGCATTGAGGCGGTCCTCGCCGGTGGTGCCACCGCGAGCGACCTGACTGACCAACATCTCGCGTTTCTTGACGGGTTGGCTGGCGACATGGAGTGTCAAGGTCACAACGGCGACGCCTCCCGCATCCGAAAGATCGCCGGCGAGATTGAAGACCTTCGGGAAGAGATTGAAGACCTTCGGGAATACGCTCGTTCATATATCGATGATGCGTGCCATACGGATATCTGGAACGGTACGCCTTGCAAGGTGTGTCCTGCCCGAAGCGATATCGCCGAGATCATCGATTACTTCGTGACACGAAACGAGATCGAGATTCTTCCGGACCCACCGTCGCGCCGTTGTTTCGCATGGGTATGGCGTCGGACCCGAACGGATCCCTAACCCCTAGGATCCCGCCTAAGGGGTCCGCGGGTCCAATCCGACCCGAGGATCGTCCGAACCCCTAGGACCCGGGAGGCGGGATCCTAGAGGGTCTTTCACACCCCGTAGTGGGTCAGAATTGAGGATATCCCGGACCCCCCTTTCCTCGGACGAGTCCTACCCTAACAGGTCCCGAACAAAAAAATCTGATTTTCTCGGTCCGAGGGGGTTGTAATCCAGCCGGATTCGGTGTATAATAGGGAAAACGAGCGGCGAGTGACGCCGCGAATCTGAACCCCGCGCCTGGAGGCTCGATCATGACCGTCTGCGTTCTTCTCGTCACCGAAACGGATATCGCCGGATTCCCGGGTTCTACCTTCGTGTACGGAGTCTTCCGGGATCAGGCGGAGGCGGAGGCCGAGGGTGAGCGCCTTCTCGCGGAGGCTCCGAGCCTCTATCGTTCCTTCGAGGTCATCGTCGAGTCCGTTATCTAAGTCTAAGGAATTCCAGAATGAGCAACACCGCTTCTACCGTCCGCCTCGCCAACGCCCTCTCGGAATTCTATTCCGCCGTGGCGCTTGAGATTCTCGCCAATCACCCCGAGGCATCGGACTATTATAGCCCGACGATGATGGACCTTGCCGACGACAGCCTAGATATGGAAAACGGTAGTTTTACCGACCCCGAATCGTGCGCCATGCGTATCGACTACGCCCTCGCCTGTGTCCGCTCGATTCTCGACGATTACGACAACCTCCGAGGCGCCTGAACCCATGCACGAATCCCACCGCACAGCCATCGCCCTTCTGACTGCATACATCGAAGTAGGCGAGAAACTTCCGAGCAATGCACAATTCGAAAACTTCAATGTTCAAGAATGCATTGCAGACGCCCGAGAATTCCGCAATGAGATTCGAAACAATCTCCATGGCGACCTCACCTTTCTGATTCCGGAACTTATTCGAAGTCTGAATGGTATGTCCGATCGATACCTGTGGTGCCGTAACGAACGAATCTAAGGACCAATATATGCTCACCATTCGCACCATCACCAACACCGTCGCCATCGATATCATCGACGACGCCCGAGGATACACCAAGGACCGCATTCTGGTATATCGTTCCGAGTCCACCGGCGGATCGAGCCAATACAGCGCCGTATATGGTGACATTCGTACGCCGTGGTCCTACGGTATTCGTGATACCCTGCGTTATGCACTGAACGATAAGGCGACCGAAGAAATCATCGATATCGTTTACCATGCCCTGAACCCGATAACGGATTCGGTTCGATGAAGTATATTTTTAGCAAGTATAATCGCGAATTTCTATGTTCGAATTGTTATGCCGCCGAATCCGTGGAAATGATTCCGATCGATAGGAATATGCGAAATCAGTATACAGAAACTCGACGACCGCGACCAATAGATGCCATTCAGGTGTGTTCGAAATGTTCGCACCAATATCGACGCAAGTCTTTTCTGGTAGAATATCGAGTTTTTCGTGCCACGAATTGGTTTGAGAGGGTGTTTCGGGGCAAAGTATTTGTGATTCGTCAAGACCCTGGGTCGAGAAAGAATTAAAAAATAACATATATTTCGAAACAAACAGTGCCAGGAAAAAAAGGTTATAATATACGCCCGCGGGCTAATTCCCCGGCAACCAAATACACCAATACACCCAGGCAACCAAATACACCAATACACCCAGGCACCAATACAC
>Ga0180433_10011615_pt1 | contig 10428 bp, 7 predicted proteins | sample SS_ome_8_FD_132980 | JGI IMG/M metagenome (GOLD analysis project Ga0180433, IMG submission 132980) | Hypersaline lake sediment archaeal communities from the Salton Sea, California, USA - SS_1_D_1 metaG | ecosystem: Environmental > Aquatic > Non-marine Saline and Alkaline > Hypersaline > Sediment...
AAAGAACGTGCCTCTTTTTCCGGGAAGAGAACCGCGAGGTGAATTAAAAAACGGGCTCCCCCCATTCTAATGGGATTGGCCATTTTTCCGGATCCCCCCCCCCCCCCAATTCGGTAATGTTCTATCGGGAAGTTGGATACTATCCAATCGTATGTGTCCTCGTTATAAACCATGTACTCCCCGCCCTGTCCGAGCTCGATGAAATGCATGAGGCCAAAAACGAAGTCAGCTGACCCGTCTATTCTACCCGGCGGCAGACCTCTCTTCGCAAAAACCTCTCTGACCACAGCCTGCGACGAAAGGAACTCTCCAAGGCACTCCTGACTCAGATTGACTATCCCATCTATATTCGTATTAAAGGCAACTGCAACCCCCCTCGACAAAGGCAGCCTAACTCGAAATGATTCAACTGCCTTTTCGTATAGACCAAACTAGCTCATCATAGCCGTCCCTCTATAAATCCGTACTACTAGGTTCAATTCGCATGATTCTGATACAAGATGAGGTACATATCAACTCTCAGGTCACATGTAGTTCCCTATTTTGGTTTGTAATGGGTTCACAGCCATCTTCCCGGACGATTACCTCATTTTCGCAATTCATGCCGCCCCAACCAATCTCATAATAAGGGGTCTCGATACAAATAACCATGTTCTTTTCCAACACCGTACCATCTTCTTGATCTATTTGAAAGTACTGCGGTTCCAGATTGTGCCCGACATGATGGCGTCTATAATGTTCGATCCCCTCACTCCGAATTCTTTCGATGGCCAAACGGAAGAGATCGCTAGACTTTATACCGGCCTTTACCATTTCGATTGAATAATTACCCCCCTCCAGGAGAGCCTTCCAGTATCTCCGTTGTTTATTGGAAGCCTCTTGGCAAACGGCGACTCTACATATATCTGAAATATGATTATTGTAAGTGCAACCACCATGAAGCATGACCATGTCCCCGCGCCTAATCTTATAATCCGATGGACTGCACTGAGGATAAGCGCTCCTTGTCCCGCAACCGAATATACCCCAGTATAGTTTCTGGCCCCAGTCCTCCGTGAGCTTCTCCTTAATCATAACATCTCGATATGCAATAGCTATCTCTCTCTCAGTAGCTCCATCTATAATGACATTTTCAGCGGCATCTAGACCTTTCTCAGTTATCGAAGCGGCAGTCCTAATATCCCGGATTTCCTCATCAGTCTTAACTGCAAGAATATTATCAAGGATGGATGATGCTTCAATCAGTCTGCCGGGAAACTTGTCTCTTATTTTCTGCAGCGAGAAATAATCGAGACCTCTTTCGTCAATTCCGATGTTCTTGTCATTCATTCTTTTTTCTATAATAACATCTGTGAGTAGGTTCAAAAAATTCTTTCTGAGTCGTACCGGGTCATTTATTATTCTGGACCATTCTTTTTCAGCTGCTGATACATCCAAAAATTCCAAGGGTTCCTGGACATAGTATTCCCCATAACATCTCACGTCTGTAATCCACGATGGGTTCTCTGCGACAAGGCAAGTATTGATAGTCGGAATTACTAGAGTTGCCTCGCCATCTCTCGGGAAAAACACGAAACCGCTGGATCTTATTCCGCTGATGGGCGTGACGTTTTCCTTCTGAAAGGCGATGAGGATATCTAGGTCATGATCGTCCATTAAAGAAAAGGCCCTTTCCCTATTGAACATAATGAAAACCTCTGAAAGTTAGGTGTTTTGTGGTTGGCTTATTCAACGATAAAGATATTTATCCCTCTTAACCGAAGAACCAAGGTGTTTGCCAGAATCATAGTAGTATTACTGGCGATATCGTTCTCAGTATCGGTCTGGGCCTCTAGCTCTGTGTCAAAGCACCCCCTCGTCCTAGATTTTCTAATGGTGGGAGATCTTCAGGGCTGGCCTAACCACCTTGGCGATGATGAGCCTGCAATCGATATAACCCTAGTTCCCGCCCGAGCATTCATGATGGGGGTTCCTGACGAAGATCTCCACCGATTGAGCAGGATCTATTTTCCTAGGAACCAAGATAATATGTTGGAATACGAAGTACTCTTCTTCAACCACCCTAGGCTTGATTTCTTCACCCCCCAGCAACAGGCGATTATGGTCGACTTCGTGGGAACGAAGGGAAGGGCCTCTATTGCCTATCCGCTTAGCAATTATCCCGAGGTACAGTACCCCTGGATAATCAGCCCCATATCACAAGTGTTCCCCGTTGACGTAGAGCAATATGTCTTCGGGATTCCAAAATCCTTAATTGATGAATGGTGGGGTAACCGGCCTCTTAGGCTTACACCCGGATTGCCACCGGTTTTCAGCGTTTTCGAGAGCACCGGTATGTTTAATTCCAGAATATACAGAACCAACCGTCCCTGCCCCGCTAAGGAGGGGGCGACCATTTGGGTTCGCATGATCGACGGCCCCAGGGAAATGCCAGAGGCACCTGCCTTCATCTCCTGGCCCTACGGCGATTCGGATGCATGGGCATTTGGAATTCATCCAGGGATTGACCGCCCTCACTGGGAGATTGCCGGCGAGTGGTGGGAACTGATATTCCTCAATATATGCACACATACAATCAGCGGAAAGACACTTACACTCGAGGAGGCGGTGGATAAACGTTCGGTGAAGACCCAGTTCGCATACTTCCGGGATTCGGCCTCTTTGTTTCAGAGCATCGTGGACTTCGTGTCCAAGGTTGGGGCCAATACCATCCAGGCTGAAGCCACGCTGTCGGAGGGTAACAAAGTCAAGGCTGAGGCCGAGGAGGATTACCTGGAGCGAAGATATGAAGAGGCGAGTGAGAAGATGGAGGGTGCTTTGCTCCTAGTCGATCAGGCCATGGATGAGGCCCAGCGGGCCAAGGACAGCGCACTCTTCTGGATATATGTCTCCGAGTGGATGGCCACGACAGCTGTCGCCTTGATATCCGGCGTGGTACTCTGGTGGCTCATGGTCAGGAGAAGCCTCTACCGAGAGGTGACAACAACACAACTCCGCCATTTATAATACTAAGAGCCGCGCTATGTAGAAACAGAACCAAAAATGAGGTGCTAACTTCGAATCATCAAATAGACATAGATACTAAACACAGGGAGCTCGTCGCGGAGGCAAATGCTTGCGTCGCAAAGGCTCGAGGAAGAGCAGAACAGGATCCGCTCCGTCCAATCTATCATCTGACCACCCCGGCCTACTATATAAGCGATCCACATGGTTCCATCTTCTATAACGGTGAATATCACGTATTTTTTCAGCAGAATCCCTTCGCTCCTGAATCGATAGACCACGGAGTAAAGCACAGATGTTGGGCCCACGCTGCAAGCAAGGACCTAGTTCACTGGGAGCACTGGCCGATAGCAATAATCCCGAATCCCGGGAGCTGCGACCAGAATGGTACTCATACCGGGAGCTGCGTGGTTCATGAAGGTGTGCCTTCTATCATCTACACTGGGGTATCGCCCGAGGTCCAATGCCTCGCCAGGAGCAACGATGGGATGAGGACCTGGCAGAAGTATCCTGGAAACCCCGTGATCGGAGAGCGCCCAAGAGACGATCTCATTGGGTTCCGCGATCCATTCGTGTGGAAGGAACAGGATACATGGTACATGGTCATCGGCTCGGGGATCCGGAATAAGGGCGGAGCGGTTCTCCTCTACGACTCGAAGGATCTCGTGCACTGGGAGTATATGCATCCCCTCTGCGCTGGCTGGTTCAACGAGCCAGGGTCACCCAGCACATCGGAGATAAGGGCGGGACATTCCATGGCTGGTCGCATGTGGGAATGCCCGAACTTCTTTCCCTTAGGCGACAAACATATGCTGATCGTATCGTCCTTCGACGATGTCAAATACTCGATAGGGACATATGAGAACCACATATTCACCCCAGGGCCCTGGCATACAATAGACATGGCAGCAAATCGAGAGGACTTCTACGCCCCAAACACGATGGAGGATCCTACAGGACGGAGGATAATGTGGGGATGGACAAGCGGGGGCGGAACACCAGGATACCCCTGGAATGGCGTGTTGACCCTCCCCCGGATGTTGAGCCTTCGCCCCGATGGCCGACTCGGTATGGAGCCTCTGCCCGAACTAAAGGACCTCCGAGGCAAGCACAACGGATGGAATGATATCGCCATCGCACAAAGGTATGCAAGCTTGCCAACAGACATCAAGGGAGGTAGCCTAGAGATCCTTACAGAAATCAGGCCCGGAGACGCAGATGTTTTCGGAATCGTCGTGGGAACAAATACCACCCATCCGCTTAAAATTGGGTATGACCAAAAGGGCAGAAGTCTCTTCGCAGGAGACAGAGGAGGAAAATTCGACCTAGTTGACGGTGAAGAAACCCTATCGTTCCATATCTTCGTTGACATGTCGGTTATAGAGGCCTTTGCCAACCGAAGGGCATGCATCACCACCCGGTTCTACCCCGAACAGAAAGAAGTCCTGGGTCTGAGCCTCTTTGCCCGCGGAGGTGCCCCTGAGATCCGATCTGTTGACTTATGGGAAGTGCACTCTATCTGGTAATTCATCGGGGATTTCCCTTAGAAATCTTGAGATGACTATAGCACCCGATCGAATTCACCCATAATATACACTAAACGGGTTGAACGAAATATCTCCAGGCGAGATGATATGTGATTAATATTCTACCAGCTCCTGCCCTCACTCGGTTATTTGGTAGCTCACGGATCGTAAGCATTCCGCTTGTGTATAAAAACAGGCTTGAGTTACAGTTGGATAAGCTGTGTAATAGAAATATCCCTCCAGAGTCTCCTAACCATCAGCCACCAGATCACCACCCGGATAACAGTGCTATAGAGTTGGTGATCAACCACTCGGCGATGACAAAAACGATTGGTCTCGTTCATCGCTTTACAAATCAAGTGTACACGCCCTGAAACATTTAGATATCCATTAGCGCTGCAGATTCTGCAGGTTATGAGCATGTTTATAGGAATGCATTGCGGCCCATTCAAGAATGAAAGCCTGGATCAAATCGCCGAATTCGCAGAAGGTGCGGGCATTAAGGGGCTAGAAGTCATAGTAGGGCAAAAGGGCGGGCAGGTGGACGTCGATAGGATCCTGTCTGGGGATACGTCCGAAGTGAAAAAAATCCTCGATAGGCACGATGTTGTAATAACATGCCTTGCCTTCTACTCGAGTAGCGTGATTTCGGATAAATCGGATCAAGATTTCTTCCGCAAATCTATAGAGGCCTGTTCGATACTCGATCTCGATGTGCTCTGCTGTACTGCAGGCAGGCCAATGCCCGGACAGAAAAAAAAGGAGATCCTGAGAACAGATTTCAGGGAAATCTATTCTGAGCTTGCAGATCATGCTAAGGACCATGGGGTCAAGTTGGCAATGGAGAACTGGTTTGCTACTCTTCTGCAGGGAATGGACAACTTAGATCTGGCCTTCGAAATGATACCCCATGACAACTTCGGGCTAAATTTCGATCCCAGCCACCTGGTCCACCAGCAGATAGACTACATCGAGGCGGTTCACCACTTTGCAGACAGGATTTTCCACACCCATGCCAAGGACACCCAAATCAACTATCGGAGGATGCACTACAGCGGCATATACGAGAAGGGATGGTGGCGTTATCGTATCCCAGGTCGGGGCGAGATCAACTGGAACGCCTTCGTCAGTGCCCTTAAGGAGGTAGGATACGATTCCGTACTCAGCATCGAACACGAAGATGGCCTCTTTGGAAGAGAGCAAGGATTTATCCACGGCGCAAGATATCTCAACTCGATTATTTGGTAGCATTAATAGATCGATAACATCCCGCTGTGTCCGGAATTATCCTTGCTGGAAAGCGGTGAGATTCCATGAGCTTATTGGGAATAGATGTAGGCACAACTGGCGTCAAGGTGCTCCTACTTGGAACCGATGGGACGATCCAAGCCAATGTGACAGAAACATATGACACTCGCAAACCTCACCCAATGTGGTCGGAACAGAACCCGGAGGATTGGTGGGGGGCCACTTGTGTCGCCATTCGCAAAGCACTCTCTAATTCCGGAGTCAAAGCACATGAGATCAAGGGGGTTGGCCTTTCAGGCCAAATGGTTGGCCTGGTCACACTCGATGATGATGAGCAGGTCATCCGACCATGCATCATGTGGAACGATCAGCGCAGCGCGGAGGAAGCCGAGAAATGGACGAACCGAATAGGCCTGGATACCATCCTTGAGGAAACCAGCAACCCACTTTTCGCAACCTTCGTTGCGCCCAAGCTAATGTGGATGAAGGCTCACGAGCCAGAGAACTACGGACAAATTAGCAAATTCCTGATGCCGAAAGACTACATCACCTATCGCCTGACCGGTCATGTTGGGACCGAAGTATCCGATGCATCGGGAACATGCCTATTCAATGTACGCGAGCGCCGCTGGTCCAGTAAGATGACCCGAGCCCTCGGGATCCCCGAGGAATGGCTTCCACCCTGCAAGGAATCGGATGAGCTAGCCGGCACGATAACTGCAACCGCAGCAAAGAGGAGCGGACTTATCACGGGCACCCCCGTCATAGCAGGAGCGGGCGACCAGCCAGCACAGGCACTCGGCAGCGGCATCGTCAAGACTGGCCTTTGCTCGGTAACAATCGGTACCTCCGGCGTCATCTTTGCCCAGAGCGACCAACACTTTAAACACCCGCAAGGCTTGCTTCATTCATTCTGTCATAGCGTCCACGGCCAATGGTATCTGATGGGCGTGATGCTGTCGGCCGGCGGCTCCTTCCAATGGCTACGGGACCTCTTCAACTCCCTTTCGCCAATGTCCTATGATTCGATGACCAACCTGGCTGCCCGTGCACCGCCCGGTTGTGAAGGATTGATATTCCTTCCCTATCTTTCGGGAGAGCGCTGCCCCTATGACGATCCCCGTGCCCGGGGAGGCTGGATCGGTCTGACACAGAGACATAGTCTTGCCCACCTGATTCGAGCGGTGATGGAAGGAATAACCTTCGGGCTCCGTGACTCTGTCCAGCTCTTGAATGATCTCGGCATGTCCATAAGCAAGGTGTATGCATCGGGAGGAGCTGTTCGTAACCCTTTTTGGCGTCAAATGCTGGCTGACGTCTTTGGAACGGTGGTCACTACCACCAACGTGACCGAAGGGGCCGCCTACGGGGCGGCCATGCTAGCTGGAATCGGCACGGGGGAATACTCCGGGGCCAAAGAAGCTTCCCATGCCCTTATCCGGGAAAAGGAGACCACGAGACCAAACCCGGGCACCACCAAGGTCTATGAAAACACCTATGCCATCTATCATTCACTCTATCCACGGCTAAAGGATTCCTTTGGGTCACTAACGGGCCTGGCAACTATGGGGGAGATTGGATTAAAGAAATGACCCCGCGTGAACGAGTCTGTGCCGCGATCTCACATCAGCCACCTGACCGTGTACCAATCGATCTCAACATCACCTTGCATGCCTACAAAAACCTCAAGGTACACATGGATCTGCAGGTTGATGATGATCCCGCTCCCAATACCTCCATGGAGGTTATTCCAGATATAGCGGTTTTGGAGAGGCTGGGAGTTGACCTGATCTCCATAAGGTTAGGTGACGCCACACAAGCACCTACCAACCTTCCTGGAACGATCACCGACAGCTGGGGAGTGACCCGCAAACTCGTTCGCCAGTCGGTAGGTGCCCACTATGAGGTCATCACCCACCCTCTGTCCGGTTCCTCATTAGATGACCTCGAGGACTATCCATGGCCAAACCCTCATCCCCACGAGGAAGCTCATAACCTCCGCAAACGGGCCAAGGACCTGTACCAAAACTCCGAATTGGCCTTAGTGGGACGCTTCGGAGGACCCATCCTAGAACTCGCCACCAACCTCCTCGGAATAAAGGAATGGTATCTGCGTCTCGCAAAGGATAAGGAATTCATCACGACATTGCTCCAAAAAATCAGCGCAATCTGCACTGCACATGATCTCCTAGGCATTGAGGAAGCCGGGAGGCATCTGCAGATACTGAAGGTCTCTGGCGAGGATTTTGGTGCCCAGGACCGTCCTCTGTACTCGCTCGATATGTTCCGCCGGATCCTCCTTCCTCCCCTTCGACAACGGTGGCAGACCGTTCGCAAAGAGCTTGATAAGATCAACCCGACGGCGAGAATCATGCTGCACTCATGCGGCGCAGTCCGCTCCTTCATCCCTGAGCTGATAAATACCGGTTCCATCGACATCCTCGATCCAGTACAGCCATTGGCCAGTGATATGAAACCTGCCTCCCTGAAGGCGCAGTTCGGTAAACGGCTGACCTTTCACGGAGGTGTCGATACCCAGCGTCTCCTACCTTTCGGCACGCCAGAGGAAGTCGCAACAGGAACCAGGTTATGTCTGGAAGGCTTCCGCGCAAATCGAGGGGGATTCATTCTGGCGCCCTCTCACATCGTTCAGGCAGATGTCCAGCCCCGTAACCTCCTGACCATGATCCGGGAGACAAGGGAATGGTCTAACTGCGGGGAAGCCCGATGAAACGCATCGCAGATCTCTGTAATTAAAGGTGAGGCACGAAGATCTACCGACCAAAGTCTGGTTCTATGTAGAATTCATCGATCATCTGGCACGACGGGCAATACTGCGCCTTCATAGTGCACGACAAAGACGAGCCTATCAATGTCCACCCGGACCATGGCACTGCTTCCTCGCAAGTGCATAAGACGGTGTACACTGGAGAGACAAAGGATGGTCAAGGCTTGATAATGCGGTGCAATGCATCATTCCATCGTATTCCGTGGTTTAGATAGCTAAATTGGGAGGAGATGTCGAAGCGACCCGTAGGATATTCTACTCTGAATTTAGGGGATGGCTCCCTTGCGCTGTCGAGCCGAATCGCAATAACAAAAGATTTTTTTGTCGCAAGTAGTTCGTTGGCACACGCCAGTGTTCACTAGTGTACATGAAGAGCCAAGAGGAGCATACAAGAGGTTTTCTCTGTCTGGAGTGAAGTGATTTGATATCTTTCCCCACAGTCACCATATGTGCATTAACGATGCTTGCTGTATTGCCTGTAGTATTTCCTGCTTTGGAGCGCCCCCTTGTCCTGGACTTCCTCATAGTGGGAGAGATTGGAGATATCTGGTACAACGAGCTGGGTCACGCTGAGCCCGGGGTTGACGTGACCCTTGTCCCTCTCCGTGCTTTCATGCACGCTACGGTTACGGATGATGACCTGTACCGCTTGAGCAGGCTCTATTTCCCCAGGGACATGGAGAGCTTGTTATCTCATCACATACTCATCTTCAACAGCCCCAGGCTCAACCTACTGACCCTCAACCAGCAGTACATGCTGGTCGACTTCGCGGGGACGGAGGGAAGGACCTCCTTGGCTTTCCCCCTTAGTTACTTTGACGAGGTGCAGATGCCTTGGATAAGAAGCCCTGTATCAGAAGCGTTTCCCCTCGACATGGAGAAGTTTCACTCCGCAGATGTGGTATCTTTCGGAACAGGACCTCTCAGGCTTGCACCGGGTCTGCCCCCAGTTTTCAGCGTTTTCGAGAGCACTGGCATCTTCGATGTTCCCGAATACGCCCGTCGGGTCTGCTACGCCAAAAGTGGAGCAACCATATGGCTATACATGATCCGTGGTCCTCCGGCACTTCCAGAGGCACCGGCTTTCATCTCCTGGCCCTACGAGAGTTCGCATACCTGGGCCACCGGAATCCATCCCGGTTCGTTTGTGTCAGCCCCTGCATATTTAGATGCAATCTTATGGGAGCTCATGTATCGCAACATCCATTACTTCAGCAGTGGAAGCGAGATGTTCTCCTTCGAGGAGGCGATGGAGATTCGGTCGGTTAAGATGCAATACTCCTACTTTCGCGATACATCCTCCATGTTTCAGAGCATCGTAGACTTCGTTTCCTTGGTGGGAGGTAACACCTTCCAGGCGGAGTCAATCATGTTGGAAGCCAACCAGGCCAAGTCTGAAGCAGATCTTGACTACCTAGAACAGAGGTATGGGGAAGCTGATGAGAAGATGGAGAGGGCGCTGCAGCTGGGACGGGATGCAATGGATGAGGCCCAGCGAGCTAAGGACAGGGCACTCGTCTGGATATATGTCTCTGAGTGGTTGATTACGACTTCCGTGGGCCTCTTATGTGGCGTAATCCTCTGGTCGCTCATGGTTAGAAGAAAGCTCTACAGAGAGGTAACCACGACACAACTACGTCCCAAGTAATTGGGAAAAATATTCCCTCTTCTATTAAGGTTCTCTTCAACTTTGTGTGGGTGGTTGTAGTTTTGCGAAGTTTTTTGGTGTGGGTAGGTCCTGGTCGCTGGCTACGAGGTATATGATGGTTTTGAGGTATTTGGGTTTTTTGAATCCGTAGGCTCTTTTCATAGCGGTTTTGATCTTGTTGATGAGTCCTTCGATCACCCCGTTACTGATGTGGC
>Ga0180433_10011616_pt1 | contig 10427 bp, 11 predicted proteins | sample SS_ome_8_FD_132980 | JGI IMG/M metagenome (GOLD analysis project Ga0180433, IMG submission 132980) | Hypersaline lake sediment archaeal communities from the Salton Sea, California, USA - SS_1_D_1 metaG | ecosystem: Environmental > Aquatic > Non-marine Saline and Alkaline > Hypersaline >...
GACCCGGGTGGAGACGTTGTAGGTATTTACGTACTCCCCTATGTTATATGATCTCCTGGAATTTGCCGGGATGGTCTCTCTCGGCCCCGGCACCGGCCCCGTATCGGTCTGAAAATCCATGGTGATATCCACCGCATCGCTATTGGTGTTGAGAACCAGTACCCAGGTCTCGAAGTCCCCGGCGGTGCAGCCCTCGGCCAGGTACCATTCGGTGGCATATTGAGCTGAGTGGAGCCGGGGCGCCGCTGGGAGGGAATCACCGGCGGCCGCGGGCATAAACGTGAAGATTGCCATCAGTAAAAGGGCGGCGGTCAGTACCGCAGGCAGCCGTCTTGCATCCATCTCCCCTCCATCCTCGCAGACCGGTCCTTTTGTCGTTTTCTTCCTGCTCGCCCCTCCCCGCATTATTGTCGCACATTATAGCGGCCGCAGGGAGGGCGGGCCGTTTAACGCCCCGGGATTTTGTCAAGAATACAGATATCAAGACTCATCTAGGTGTCCTCAAGCGGGAGGTGGCGGCATGGACATGATATCCGACCTGAAGCGGGCGGTATGCGAGGGAGACGAGATAAAGGCCGTGGATATATCCGAGAAAGCACTGCAGGAAGGCGTAGAGGCGCGGGAGCTCATGGATAAGGGTGCGGTGGCGGGTATTCAGGAAGCGGGCAGGTTGTGGCAGGAGGAGGAGTACTTCCTACCCGACATCATCCTGGCCACCGAGGCCTATAAAGAGGCCATGACTGTTATAGAGCCCCGCCTGGCCCGGGAGGACCTATCCTTCAAGGGAAAGGTGATAATAGGATCGGTGGAGGGCGACGCCCATGACATAGGCAAGAACATCGTCATCTCCCTTCTGCGCTGCAACTCCTACGAGGTCGTGGACCTTGGAGTGGACGTGTCCCTGCAGGACTTTGTGGACAAGGCCCGGGAGCTGGAGCCGGATGTGCTGGGCATGGGGGCCTATATGACCACCACCATGCGGGGGATGGAGGTGGTTATCCACTCCCTGGAGGAGGCGGGCCTCAGGGGTAAGGTCAAGGTCATCATCGGGGGAGCCGCGGTGACCAAGGATTACGCCAACGATATCGGGGCTGACGGATACGGGGATAACGCCGCCGAAACGGTGGGGTTAGTGGATGGCCTCATGGGGGTGAGCTAAATGGGCAACCTGAAACTGCAGGCGAGCTCGATGCTCAAGCTCAACAAGGCCCTGCTCTACTCCCGGGGGCTGCATATAGGGCACCTGGACGGCTTCGAGAGGCTTATCGCCGGGATCTACGGCACCCCTGACAGGGTTCCCATCATCACCCAACCCTATACCTACGCCATGGGGCTGCACGGCCTTAGCGGTAAGCAGTTCTTCAGCCGGCCCGAGCTTTTCATCAACGCCTCCTACAACATGGCCATCTACTTCGGCATCGATTTCTGGGTCCCGGTGTTCGATTTCTACAACATAGAGCTCGACGCCCTCGGACAGAGGCTGATATGGAGGGACCGCAGCGAACCCGACGTGGATTCCTCCCATCCCTTGATAAATAGCGAGGAGGACCTCAGACGCCTCAAGCCCCCTGTAGCGGGAAAGAGTGGACGTATGCCCTACGTACTGGAGTCCTACAAGCGGTACATAGACCTAATGGGGGTCCCTCCCATGGGCTACGCCTGTTCACCCTTCACCATGGCAGTGCTCGTCCGCGGCTACGTCAACTTCCTGAGGGACATGCGGCGCAATCCCTCCTTCGCCCACCGCCTGATGGAGTTCCTGAGCATGGAGGTAGTGACCCCATGGATCGACAAGATAGCCGAGGTGACCAAGTCCTCCATCGTCGTCATGGCCGACGCCTGGGCCTCCCAGCCCAATATGACTGTGGAGATGGTAAGGGAGTTCTGTTTACCCTACATCGAGAAAATAATCCGCGCCACCAACTCACCCCTGCGCACGGTTCTGGATACCGGCAGCTGGGGGGAACGGTCGGTGAAGAATGCCCGGGACGTACTGGACATAAAGATGGACATGATGGTGCCGGGCAACAACCTCAAGGCCCTGCGCCCCTTCTTCCTGCTTGTCTGGAACGAGGATTACGAGGAGTTGGGTATCCCCCTGTTCCGCTCCTACGCCGAGGAGAAGAAAGTGTGCCTGATGCTCAACATCCGTCCCAACCTCATCGAGGAAGGCCCTCCGCAGAGGATCACCGACACCGTGCGCAAGGTGATCAAGGAGGGGGCGGGTAAGGGCCGGTTCAACCTGCTCATCAACCTGGTGCCCATAGGCACCCCGGTGGAACACGTGCACGCCGCGGTGGCGGCGGCCAAACAGTTCGGGGTCTACCCCATCGACGAAGACCTGGTTCACGCGACCTTCCGATCTCCCGATCTCATCCCCTTCGACGAGTGGGTTAAAAAAGAGGGGCTGCCGGTAGGATAAGCTAAGCATACTAGGGGCGCTCGTAGTCCTTCCTCCAGGGCTCCTCCATCTTAGCCAGGTAATCGCTAACGGCCAGTTTCAAAGTGGTGACAGCGAGCAGGGCGCAGTGCTCGTTGTCAACGGGCAGGCCATCCAGGGCATCGAGAACATCCGACTGCCCTATCTCCATGGCCTCCAAGACCAGTTTATCCCCGGCCAACTCCGTTACCATGCTGCCGCAGGCGATAGTTGCCAGACAACCGTCGGTTACAAAGCGAGCCTGCTTAAGAATACCGTCCTTCACTCCTATCCATATCTCCATGGTGTCGCCGCAGGGCCCGGTGAAACTGGCTCGGCCGTCGCATCGCTCGGGACGGCCCATGTTGCGTGCATTGGCAGCGTGGTCGATGACCTTCTCCGTATAGATCTCCCGGGTTCCCCCCTCCCCCATCATCTCCTGCAGCTCCGCTAATGTTTCATCCATTCCTGCACCTCTTACTGCGATGATAACCGGTTAGCCCTTATAACAGCTCTCTCCCTGCGAGCAAGGGGGTTTATCGCATCTCTCATCCCTGCCGCAGCAGGTTGTTCCGGGGGGGTTCGCTCCCCGGTTCACGGTATTAAAAGCCGAGATGAGCTTCTCCATGTGTTTACTGCCGCAATCGGGACAGACCGCCTTGGCCGTGTCTCCATCAAGCAGCAATATCTCTGAGACGGTCCCACACTCTCCGCACTTGAAATCATATATGGGCAAAAGTCGTCACCTCTCTTCGCCTCCAATCATACCTGCTCCGGCTGCTGCATCTCCATCATTATAAATGCTCTTGCTTGGGGCGGACGTACACGCGGTACATCCTCTCCCCGCCCACCTTGTAACACTCGGTGCATCCCTCCATGCTGGAGGCATCGAGCTCCTCCAGGAGGCACTCGAAGTCCAGCTCCCGGTACTCTTTAAGAGCCCTGGCAAGATGGGTCCCTCCGGACACCAGTGCCTCCCTCCAGCCGCCCTCTCCTATCTCCCCTTCACCGCTCATAAGCGAGCAGTTCGGGGGGAACCTTACCTCCTCAGGCTGTTCTGTTTCGCTCATACTCAGATAATAACAGCTTTTCTCACAGCCGGGTCAGGTAGCTGGCGAACTCGGTGTATACTGGATTCAATTCGGTGAAATCCGTGTCGTAGAGGGAGTACTTCATAGCCGGATATGGGTTTCCGGACCTCTTGCCGACCTCAGGTATGCCTTCGATCAAGGTCTCCATGTGATCCGGGGTAAAGGCGAAGGCGAGCTCGTGGTCCTCCGTCCGGGCCACCGCGCGGTCGCCGTAACCGGGCAACACCACCTGGGGCTTGTTCAGCTTGCGCGTGACCAAAACGCCGGCGATGCAGGTGCCGGAGAACCCTGTGAATCTGGATTCGATAGCCTCCCCGGTAACGTATCCGTACCCCTGTACCATGCGCACTATCTGATTGGGATTGCCGAAGACCATGATGACATCGGGCCTTTCTGGCATAGCGCCCAAAGGAGCGACGTAAAAGCCGCTGTATTCGCCCTCCGGGAGAGCGAACTCCGCATAATTGCCTACGAACTTCATGGCCGCGTCCATATCCTTTATCCAACCCATGGCGCATTGCGATTCCGGTATCTTCGACGGCGGATCGAACTTCCCCATGCCGAAAGCGGGAAGGACCATGATGCATGCCTCGTCCTCGCCCCTGACCAGCACCGGCAGGCCCATACGGCCTGCTATGGAGAGGGCCTGGCAGTAGGTGATCTTGTTGCCGAAGTTCTTCCCCGGCCTTATGGCCTCTATGGCCTCTTCCTCCTCCTTCTTAACCATCTTCACCCCTACTGGACGCACCCACAGGCGCAGCAGTTCGGAGAGTTCGTTAGACTGTTCCTGCCAATCCACGCTATCACTCCTTTCACCTCGGTTTCTTTGTGGTTGTTTTATGCATTTGCCCTCTGCCCATATAATAATGCATATCCGTTTCAAGATTGACTGGGACCTGGAAGCTAATAACTTGAACACCGGGGGTGATGGTATTGCGCGACTTCAGCCAGATGGTGCGCAGCTTCCTCTATTATCCGGACCGCCTCCCTCTCGAGATGCCGCCGCCCAGGTGGGCGGCAGGCTCGGAGGAGGTGTGGATGGAGTGCGATGACGGGGTAAAGATGCACGGGCTGTGGTGGGCCGAGCCGGAGGACGGGCCGGTCATCCTCTTCCTGCACGGCAATGCCCAGGAGGTATACAGCTGGTCCCTGGTGCACCAGGAGCTTCTGTCCCTTGAGTGCCGCATGCTTCTCATCGATTATCACGGCTACGGCAAGAGCGGGGGCGAACCCCACGAGGCCGGCCTCTACCTTGATGGGAAGGCTGCCATGGCATGGCTTTCCCGCAAAGGCGTAGATGACAAAGAGATAATCGTCTTCGGGAAATCCCTGGGCGGCGGTGTTGCCTGCGAGATAGCCAAAGGCCGCAACCTGAGAGCCCTCATCCTGGAATCCACCTTCACCTCGCTGGAGGGAGTGGCCAGCAGGCTCTTCCCCATGCTCCCCGATGGGGTATCCCTGGGCGAGGAGTATGCCTCCATCGATAAGATCGGCGATACCCGCTGCCCCATACTGGTCATCCACGGCGATATGGACGAGCTCATACCCACCGAGGAGGGAAAGGCGCTGTTCGAGGCGGCGCCTGAGCCCAAGGAGCTTTACCTGGTACCCGGAGCGGGCCACAACGACGTCTTCATGGTGGCCGGACCCGATTACGCCGGCAGGATCGGCACCTTTCTGAACCAGCATCGGAGATAACGGGGGGATCCAGGGGATGTGGTGGAACGCCTTCCTGGCCGCTCTCGGCCTGATCTTCGTGGCGGAGTTGGGCGACAAGACCCAGATAATCATCCTGACCCTGGCGGCGCGCCACGGGTTCAAGCAGGTCTTCATCGGCGCGGCCGCCGCCTTCGCCCTCCTCAACCTCCTCGCGGTATCCGTAGGCGTGCTCCTCTACCGTGTCCTTCCCGAGGAGGTCATCAAGTACTCCGTCTCCACTATATTTATCATCTTCGGTATCCTCGCCCTTCTGCCGCAGAGAGAGAAGTACGAGGCCGAGGAAACCAAGGAGAGAAGAGGTCCCATCCTCTCCTCCTTCCTTCTGGTAGGCCTGATGGAGTTGGGAGACAAGACCCAGCTCTCGCTGGTGGCGCTGACCGCCAAGTACTCGCAGCCTTTTTCGGTCTTCATCGGGGGTACGCTGGCCTTATGGCTGGCTTCTCTTATCGCAGCCCTTATAGGAGCCGGCCTGGGAAAGATGATCTCTCAACTCTGGCTCCGACGTATCTCCGGAATCATCTTCATCGCCTTCGGTATCATCAACCTCTTCTTATAAACCTATGCCAACAGCTCCCTGGCCTTATGGGCGGCCTCGAAGGCGTTGGGGGCATAGCCGCTGGCCCCTATCTTGTCGGCATATTCCTGGGTTATGGGGGCTCCTCCCACCATGATCAGTGCGGAGGGATCAACGGCTTTAACAGCCTCGATCACCTCCGGCATCAGCTGCATGGTGGAGCTCAACAAGGCGGAGAGCCCCAGGATATCCGGCTTATTAGCGCGGTATTCCTCCACGAATCTCTCCGTCTTGATGTCCTCCCCGATATCCATTACGTCGAATCCCGCGCCCTCCATGCACATACGCACCAGGTTCTTGCCGATGGAGTGGATATCTCCGGCCACGGTGCCCAGCATAACCAGCCCGCTGCCGCTGTCATCCCCCGAAAAACGCGGCTTGAGCACCTCCATACCCTCCTGCATGGCCGCGGCGGCTATGATCAGCTCCGGGATGAAGGCCTCGTTCCTGGAGAATCGCTCTCCTATCTCCTCCATAGCGGGCATCATGGCCTCCTCGAGTATCTGTCGAGGCTCCATATCCTCCTGCAGTCCCTCCTCCACCAGCCTCCTGGTGTTGTCCTCGTCTCCGTTTATCACCGCTTCTTTTATATTCTGCAGCAGTTCTTTCATTTGGGCCTCCTCATCCCTACGACCCGATGGGATATTCGCCGTACTTGCGGGCCGCCTTGACCATGGCGATGTAATTTTCCGGCTTGCAGCCGGGATGGATGGAGTTGGAGGAGCTGATGATAAAGCCACCTCCGGGAGCTGCGACGGCTATGGTCTCCTTTACCGTTTGCTCCACCTCCTCCTCACTGCCGAAGGGCAGCAGGTAAGTGCAGTCGATGTTCCCCAGCATACACAGGTGGTCGCCGTAACGCTGTTTGAAATCGCCTATGTCCATGCACTGCGGCTGCAGGGGGTGAAAGCCATCGTAGCCTGCCTCTACTATACCGTCCATGATAGGCCACATGTTGCCGTCGGAATGCTTGAATATCAGCTTGCCCTTGGAGTGCACGTGCTCGTTTATCTCCTTCTGGTAGGGCAGTATGTACTCCTCGTACTGTGCCGGCGACATCAGGGTGGTCTGGCTGAAGGCCAGGTCGCCGTCCATGGCGATGATATCCGCTCCCGCCTCGAAGGCCGCATCCATGACCTCCAGGATGTAATCGGTGGCCACACGGGAGAGGTCTTTTACGAAGGCCGGATTCTTCATGTAATAGTACAAGAGCTTCTCCATGCTGCCCAGCAGGCTCCAGCATACGCGGAAGGGGCCGGGCTGGATCAATACCTGGGCGATGTCATCTCCGAAATTGCCCTTGGCGGCCATGAGCATGAGAAAATCGCCCTGTTGGGGATGGTAGGGTTTGAGGCCCTTAAGATCGCCCGGCTCGGAAACCGGCCCTCCCACGGCAGTGGCCTCTCCCTCCTCGCTGACCCTCAGTATCCTGCCCCAGCCGTCCTTGACGTGATCGTCATCCACCGGTTCGGTGGCCAGCAGGGTGATGGCGGTGATGCCGTCAAGCTCCAGTTCGCGCACAACGGTGAACAGGGTGCTGAGCAGCTTGAGTTTCTCCTCCGGCGTCATCTGCTGTACGAACTTCATGGGGGGCACGTCGTCGGTAAAGAACCGCCCCAGTTTGATGATGGACTCCTCGTTGAAGGCCATCTCCCACACCGGAACCCGGTCCGGCTCCCTCAGAGCGAAGGCCTCGAGCATCCTCTCCCTACCGGTCATGAGTACCTCCTTACGCAATATAAACCATGGTCCTGGCAGGTCTTGTTGCTATCTCTCAATACAGGATGTGCTGTTTTACGGCTTAGAATCCTGCAGATCCGTGCTCTATAAGCTTGTAATTCCCATCCAACCAGTCCTGCACGCCGCATGTATACCATTTCGAGGTGGGCTTTTCCGAGGGCCCGCCGGCCAGGCAGGAATAATATTTATCGCTGGACATATCGGATATGAACCTGATTGTGGGAGAGAAGGTGCCGATCCTCCCGCCGGGAGCCTTGAATATCGCTCCCTGGGATATCGTCCCCCGGGAGCCGATGATCTCGATGGGCCCGTAGTCGAAGTCCGGGGTCATATCGCCGTAGACGATGTTCTTCATCATCACCTGTCGGGTGAGGCCGAAGGGCTCCGGCTCTATCTCCAGGCCCCTGGCGATGGCCTCCCGGTAGACCTCCTCCCGTGCCTTCCCCCCGAACCACAGCGACTCCTCTCGCTTCAGGACGTGGTCGAACTGCCCGTAATACAGGTAATAGAGCTCCGAGTTATCCAGGATGTACTCCATCACCTCCCGGCCCATGCCGTAATCCCCGAATACCGTCTTCACCAGCTCGAAGTAGACGTTCTCGTAAAGGGTGGCCCCCAGGGAGTCCGATGCATAGACCAGGTCCCAGTCCCCCAGCAGCTTTCCATTCTCCGTATCGGGCAGCAGGGGCCGTATGAGAGGCATGAACCACTCGGCGTGTTTCCCGTACACGTTGTACTGCATCTTTTTTGAGCTCTCAACGGAGTGGTCATCCCCGGCGGCCAGCAGTTCGGATATCCGTTCCGTCCGGTCCTCGCTCATGGGCATGGTCGAGATATGCACCTCCGATAGATAGTTCAGATCCTGGTTGGAGGTACTGAAATAACCCTTCTCCGGGTTGAGGAGGCGGGGATTCTTCTCGGGGTCGTAGACGCCTTTCCAATCGTATTTCTCATCCCATCCGGGTAGGGGGAGGACCCCCCTCCATCCCTCCGGCCTTATGGGACACCTGCCGCTCATCTGGTACCCGATGTTACCCGAGGTATCGGCCAGGCCCCAGTTGAAGGCCATGCAGTCCACCTGGGCCAGGTGCTGCATGGACTCCTCCACCGTCTTGCTGCGATAATGCCGCAGGAAGCTTATCACCGCCTGCGCCCCGGTATCCCGCATGGAGTTGGCCAGGCTGAGGTAATAGCCGTCCTCTGTGGGCTCGTCCATCACCCCGTGCACGTTCTCGTAAAAACGCACGGTACGGGGCTCGCCGTCCTTGACCTTGATCACTTCCTCCCGCACCTCGAAGGGCACCCATTCATCTCCTCTGCGGTACTTGCCGTCCTTCACCTCCTCGATGAAGTAATCCATCATGTCCATGCACCCGTAAGTGGCGCTCCAGGACAGGTAATTGGTCCTGCCAAGGCCGGGGAGGGGTATCCCCGGTATGAAAACCCCCACGCAATAGAAATCCCCCACCTCCAGCAGAATCTCCTGCCACAGGGCGGGCAGCCGGGCGGAATCCAGCTCCGGGCTGCCGCAGAGGAGGGGCTTTCCCGTGGCCGTCCTCGAGCCCGATATCATCCAGTGGCTGCTGGTCCTGAGCCTGGGAGAGGCGGCCCAATCGACCGTCGCGGGCACGTAGGGCTCCGGTATCTTGACCCGGCCGAGGATCTCCATGTACTCCTCATCCGGCTCCTCGGTCATGTAGGTAAAGATCTCTTTGAGCATATCCACGCTTATGCCCTGCTGGACCATCTGCACGATGACCTTTTTGATCCAGCCCTGGGTCTCGTCCATGTCCACCAGGCCCATGATCTTTGCCAGGGCGATGCAGTCGGCGGGCTCCCAGGGCTCGGGCGAGTAGGCTATGAGGCCGAACTCCGCGGGGGGGTTCTTCTCGAACTGGTCGTTCATTCCTTTACAGAAGGCCAGCGCCTCATCCAGGATCTCCCCCTCCAGTTTCTCGGCCTGTTTCTTGGCGAACCCCCATAAGTTGTAGCGCCGCATGTTGACATCCATGGCCATCAGGTCCTCCGAGGGAGGGAGATGCTCGGACAGCTGGCCCCTGGCGACCAGGCGCGTGACCTCCGCCTGCATCCCCCGGTCATGGGCCTGGACCAGCCCCAGCCCATACATCATGTCCTGGAAATCATCCGCCTTGATCACCGGGACTCCGTGTTGGTTGCGCTTGATTGAGATCTCCCCATTGACAGCTTCAACTCTTACTTCCTGGTCCTCGAGCTCGATCATAGCTATCTGCCTCCCATCGCTTTCCTGCCTTCAGGCATGGATTCCCTGCGTCATCACCGTGAATAAAGGTTTTCGTGACTAGCCTGCCGGTTTTTAAATATGTCGATTTTCGGCATAAAAATGCTGACTACCTCATTATATTAAATAGAGAGGGGGGGTGTAAGAAGTGAGAAGCGGTATCTAGTGGGCCTTTTTCAGGTCTTCGGGGGTGTTGATATTGAAGAAGGAGCGGAAATCGGGGTCACAGCCACAGATATCCTCCTCCTCCAGAAAACGCGCGTCTATCTCGTCGATAAAGTCGTGGATCTTGAGGTCGTCGGCCTCCAACCTCTTCTTGATCCTAGGACGTGTATCCCGATGATACACGGCAAAGAGAGGCTCTATATATGGCCCCCGTCTTGGAATGACCGCCTCCCTTCCCGGCGCTTCGGAGAGAAGGCGTCTGACCAGCTCCAGGTTGGGGTAGGGCATGTCGCAGGCCATCACGAAGACGTACGGCGCCGGCGAATGCTCCAGCGCGGTGTATATCCCTCCCAGTGGACCCTTACCGGGCAATAGGTCCGCCACTACTTCAACGCGGGGCCCGTAATCTCCCGAAAGGGGAGAATCTTCGTCCTTTACTACCAATAGAACATAGGGAAA
>Ga0180433_10011617_pt1 | contig 10427 bp, 10 predicted proteins | sample SS_ome_8_FD_132980 | JGI IMG/M metagenome (GOLD analysis project Ga0180433, IMG submission 132980) | Hypersaline lake sediment archaeal communities from the Salton Sea, California, USA - SS_1_D_1 metaG | ecosystem: Environmental > Aquatic > Non-marine Saline and Alkaline > Hypersaline >...
CCCAGATTATGCAGTAGGCATCGTCACGAGGGTTGAAAAACCTCAGCGAAACGCGAACTTGCAACGATTTTGCGCCGAAGGCATATTAATAAATATGTTGAGAAGCAAAATCGTGAAAGGAGTATTGCAGCAAGGTTTTTCAGGCGCAGTAGGTGGCTACTGCATAATCTGGGTTTATACATTATAAATACTATGATATAGTTATCAGGGCATTTTATTTTTTGAAAAACCGCCTTTTACAAATCTCTAATGATTCATTAACGTCTTCCTAACCTCACTTCTTTAATATTGATCAATAACCCCGCAAGCGGGTGGGGTGTGGAAAATATAATAAAACCGGATTTCAGTGTAATCCTGTTCTTGCAAATCGGAGGATAAAATGGCAAAGAAGATAAAAGTCCTTTTCATCTGTCAGCATAACAGCGGACGCAGCCAGATTGCTGAGGCATATTTAAGAAAATTTTATGGAGACCACTTCGAAATTGAGAGTGCGGGATTTGAGCCTGCAGAGGAGGTAAATCCCATGGTAGTTCGAGTCATGGCTGAAGTCGGCTTTGATTTATCTGATAAGAGGCCTCAAAATGTCTTTGAATTGTTTAAACAGGGGAAACTCTACGAACATGTGATTACTGTATGTCATGATACCGAATCGAAATGTCCGGTCTTTCCCGGAATCACAAAACGTTGGCACTGGCCATTTCCGGATCCTGCCGCAGTCAAAGGAACTGAAGCGGAAAAGCTTGAAGAAGTTCGCAAAATTCGAGACATGATTAAAGACTGGCTGCTCAACCCCCCGAAGAATTCAATTGATTTCGAGGCATTAATTGAGAAATAAGAGATCTTAGTTTGAGGGAAAAAGAATAAGCATGCAAATTTACTTTAAAAAAGACAATGGCCCCATCGACGAAGGCATTCAAGACCTAATCAGACTTTTAGGGGATATCCCCCGCCCCGAAATCGTGCGCGAGATGATTATAGCATCACTTAAAGCCGGCCAGGAAGATGACGGCGCGGTTGACCTGAAGCTCATGAATGCCTCCTTGAAAGAAATGCGTTTTACGGCAAAGGCCTTTAGTCCTTACCGCCATATTCGGAAAGTGGCTGTTTTCGGATCGGCTCGAACACAGCCGGGAGAGAACACGTACAAGATGGCAATTTCGCTTGGGCAGAAGTTATCTGCATCAGGGTATATGATAATAACGGGGGGTGGTCCCGGTATCATGCAGGCGGTCAATGAAGGAGCAGGACCTGAATACTCCTTTGGGGTGAATATTAGACTTCCCTTCGAGCAAAAGAACAACCCGGTTATTGAAGGGAATCAAAGGAGTATAACCTATAAATACTTCTTTAACCGAAAAGTCGCTTTTCTGAAGGAATCCGATGCAATAGTGCTTTTTCCAGGCGGGTTCGGCACACTTGATGAGGGGATGGAAGCCCTCACCTTGGTGCAGACGGGTAAACGCAATCCTGTGCCGATTCTCCTCGTGGAGGAATCCGGGGGGACTTTCTGGACAAAATGGACTGAATTCGTTGAGGAAACGCTTCTCCTGCAGGGGTATATCAGCAGATCAGATCTGGCGCTGTTTGAGAGGCTAGATTCAATCGATGATGTTGTTGAAAGAATCAAGCGTTTTTACTCCCAATATCACAGTTTAAGGTATATTGGCGATTTTCTGGTAATCCGGCTGCACTCAGGCATTAGTCAACACAAAGTAGAGGATCTAAGGATGCGTTTTTCAAAGATTCTGAGGCCCCAAGGGGAGATATATCTGTCGGGACCTCTTCCGGACGAGATAGATGAACCGGAGATCAGAGATCTGCCCCGACTGGTGCTGGATTTCGGCAGGAAGGATTTCGGTGGACTAAAAGCGCTTATTGATTCCATCAATAGCGATTGATTAGGGGTTGCCCAAAGTATCCTCCGGTTGTGATAGCGTGCCTTCCAATACCGCTGACCTTCCAGAGCGTTATAACTCTGCATATTAAATTTGTGATACTTGCCATGATATACACATGCATACTCTTCCTTTTAATCCCTGAGGCATTCTTCATATTACAGGCTTTGCTTTTTGTGTGATAGGTTTCTCTTATCAAAGGCTTGGGTAAAGCTGTGATTGATCAATACGCAGTTACTTATGCCTCACCCCTTTTCTTGTATGAACCCATTTCTTTTAAAGAAGCCAAATGTGTCCTGTAATTTTTCTAATATTTAGTAATTTACTTATTTATTTATGCCCGTCCCCGTTCTCCCCGTTCTCCTAAAAGCTAAATATTATAAGCTTTTTCACTTGTAAGGCATAAAAGTATGGACGTCCCCATTCACCCATTCACTGCATTCACCCACATCCCCCCTAAAAGGAAAATGGATTTTTTGCGGAGTTTGATTCTTGGGGGCATGCTTGTTAATGATCGCGCTCGCTAAATCGCTGGAGGCGCAGTATTATAGATACATTAAAAAGTTTCCAAGAAAGTTTCATAATTTGTATAGACGTTGTATTTGGTAAGGTTGAATTAGACGTTTAAAGATAAGCTCTTACTACAAATAAATAAAAAAGGTGAGTGTAACTAAAAAAAAGACTTGACAATGTTTCCTAATAGATATATATATGTTTCTTATTAGGAATCATAAACGCAGCGGTTAATAAGAGAAGTAATTTTCATTATGCTAGATGAGAGTACAGTACTTAGGTCAATTAGTCACCACAACCGGAATTTGAGAAGACATACTGAATCCGCCTTTTCTGCACACATTGATGTGTTGGTAGTGGATTTCAAAAGGCCAGAGGAGCAAGGAATAAATGCGATTTCGTTTTAGAATTGGTATTCTGCATTTTCGCTTAAGAGTACCGTTGGTAAGGGGTTGATATGATTTCGGAAGAAGAAATAGGTCAACGAATTAAAGAGTTGCGGATAGGAAAAGCACTCACTTTGGAAGCATTAGGCAACAAGACTGGATTGAGTAAAGGTTATTTGTCAAAAATTGAGAACGGCAAAAAGGCCCCTCCTGTCTCTAGTCTAATTGCTATTTCGAAAGCACTCAATGTCAGCATTGCAGAAATCTTTGGAGAAACAGAGACTGATTCTATTTCTTTCGTCAAAAAGGGCCAGAGAGAAGTTGTTGCGCGCGATGGGTCCATTTTTGGATACTCCTATCTGACATTGACGCATAAATTATATCAGAAACGTATGGAGCCTTACTTGCTGATACTTCCTTTAAGCCCCAAAGAGAAAGCTATCTTCCAACATAAGGGTGAAGAAATGCTCTTTGTGCTTCAAGGAAAAATGAGGTTCTATTACGGTGAAAGGGAGTTTATCGTCGAGGAAGGAGATACGCTCTACTTTGATGCGAGCATCCCGCATTACGGTGTTTGTGCAGGTAATGAAGAAGTGCAATGCCTCATGGTTATTTGTGCAGGTGATTAGAAAGATCAGTTTGCAATGTTAGGCATATGAGTATCAACCATTATGAGTCTTGATCTCAAAGGTGAAATGCTCTCGAGCCTTTCTGAGTAGGACAATCAACAGGGCTATATTTTGAAGATTATAAGCAAAGTGCTTGTGGAGATGCTTGGTATGCCACTCTATATTTCCTTAATGCGGCGCCGGGATAATATGTTGTTTTAATACACTTTTTCTGAAAAGGCTCAAAGGGCTTAGGAGCTGAAAGAGTTCGTAAACCTAAACCAGTAATTACGAGGACTAGCATGAAACTGGAAAACATAAAGACAATTGCCTGTATTGGTGCCGGTACAATTGGTCATTCCTGGGTTTGTACCTTTTTGCGGGGAGGCTTTAGGGTAAGCCTTATTGACAAAGATAAAAGACTGATGGACGATATTCCAAATAAAATCCTCGCTAATTACGATATTTTTATAAAGAAAGGATTACTGAGTCATAAAGAACTCGATAACATGTTAGATCGCCTGGAAATACGCTCAGAGATATCAAGTGCGGTTGCACAGGCTGATTTTTGTATCGAATCTGTACCTGAAGACATAAACCTTAAGAAAGTTACCTTCGCAGAAATGGATAAGTTTGCTCCAAAACACTCCATTCTGGCAAGTTCCACGTCAGGGCAATCTATGACGGAGATCAGCCAGGTAACGGGTCGACCAGAAAAAACTATAATTATTCATCCGCTGAATCCTCCCCATATCATACCCGCAGTTGAGGTTGTGCGGGGTAGGGAAACCTCCGATGAGACCACGGTTTTGACAGTTGATCTTCTTAAGAAGGTAGGAAAAAAGCCATTTGTTTGTATGAAAGAGGTTCCTGGCTTTGTGATGTCGCGATTGCTTCTGGCGTTATTCCGTGAGGCCTTGTCGCTGCTCGGAAAAGGAGTGGCCACAGTTGGCGACATCGATACAGCAATAAATTCCGGCATAGGGCTGCGGTTTGGCCTGATGGGTATTTTCGAGATTTATAACCTGGCCGCCGACGGTGGGTTAGAGATGTTTCTTAAAAACTACTCGACCCTTTGTGAACAAGTATGGGCTGATTTCGAAGGGTTGAGGAGCATTTCGCCATCCCTTATCAAAAAGGCAGTGAGCGGAGTTAAGGATGAACTTGGAGATCGACCCAGAGATGAAATTCTGAGGTGGCGGGATGAGAAGCTCCTCGAATTGCTAAAGATTCGAGAGCTAATTTGATCCTCTGAAAAGGTGAAATTTAGATCTATCAACTCTATATCGGGCAGAAAAAAGTATGCCCAAGGAGGATTTCATTATGGATGAGTTAACAACAAAGCTGGCAGAATTTGCAACCAAAACCCAATTCCGTGAATTGCCGGAAGAGGTTGTCCATGAGACAAAGCGCATCTTGCTTGATTCCATTGGTTGTGCTGTTGGTGCTTATCGGATGGAACGGGGTAGAATTTGTACGGAATTGGCATTAAAATTAGGCGGTCCGGCCGAAGCAACTATCCTTGGGACATCTTCTAAAGTGGCACGACTCAACGCAGCCTTTGCGAACGGCGAGTTGATAAACGCGCTAGACTACGATGCAAACTTGGGCCTGCATATGCCACCCTTTATTATTCCTGCACCTCTCGCTATGGCAGAAACTGCCTCAGCTTCGGGAAAGTCTTTGATCTTATCCATTGCAATTGGTCACGAGATCGCAACCAGGCTCCAAATGGCAGCAGCCCCAGCACTCTCTTCTAAAAAGAATTCTTCGGGGAAGCTTGAAGTTGTCTTCGCACCAGTGAGCGGGCACGGTACGGCGGTTTTTGGAGCAGCAGTTGGAGCAGCTAAAATTCTTGACCTTAATCTTGAAAAAATGGCAAACACGATCGGCATAGCAGGCTATGCTGGACCTCCATCGACGTTTAGAAAGTGGACCGATACAGCTCCCTGTGGAATGATGAAGTATGGTCCCGCTGGTTTCACAGCTGAGGTTGGACTAAGATCGGCGCTGGTTGCAGAAATGGGATACTATGCAGACAAAAACGTCTTTGAAGGTGACTTTGGTTATGGCCGCTTTTCAGGCTTTCAGGATTGGGATACAACCGCAGCAACCCAAAATCTCGGCAGCAGATGGAAGTGTGCTGAGGTAAGTTATAAGAAATATCCTTGCGGACACTGAATGGCCCCAATACTGGATAAGTTTATCCAGATTATCGAGCAAAATAATATTAGTCCGGATGATATTGAAAAAGTGCAGTTTACACCTCATCCTGTAGGGCTTAATAGGATGTGGCAAAACAATAACTTAATGACTGATGCGGATTACGGGTTCCATGGGCCATACCTTGTTGCTTGTGCGGCACATAGGATAAAAAGTATCGACTTTCAAAATCAAGATGTAAGGGAGGATCCGAGGATAAGAGAATTCATGAAAAAAGTAGTTGTGCTATCTAGTCCGCATGATGATTTCGCTCCGGCAATGCTGCAGGACCCCCGGGCAATGGTGATGAATGTAACAGTGTCGACAAAGAGAAAAATCTTCACGGAAACATCTCAGTATCCAGAGTGGTCTTGGGGCCCAGATGAATTCAGAGCGACAGATGAAGACATAATCGAGAAGTTCAACGACGCTGTAGCAGGTATCATACCATCCGATAAAATAGAAAAGGCAGCGGTTGCTTTGTTCAAACTTGATGAGTATGAGGATGTAAATACCGTTATAGAAACACTCATTCCGTACCCGTAAATGCTACCGCTCATAGGCGCTGTTGTCGGCTGAGTAACCAATTTCAGCAGTCACTGGTTGTTAAAAAGAATTTTGGCTGAATTGATCTAACTGTGGCGCACTAAAAATGACTTTGGGGGCGAACACAAACGTCTCTCTGCCGCTTATGGGACAATGCTTGCTGTCGCACAGCGGGACACGATCCAAAGTGCTCACAAGAGTGGATGGCCAAAGGTACTAATAGAGGAAACCCAAGAGAGAAGGGAGGTGAGATCAGGGTAAACTTTAGTTGGTCAAAAAAAACGAGTGTGTCCACAGTGAACCATAATTAAAAAAGGAGGAGGTAAATGAGAAAATCATTACTGATTTCAGTTCTGACGATTGTTTTGGCAGCAGCTTTCTCACTTATGTGCGCCAGTGTCGCCACTGCAAAAGACAAACCTATTAAGTGGAAAATGAGCACCCCATGGCCGCCCGGTAATGACTATTTTAACGTTGAAAAGCATTTCGTTGACATAATACACGAGATGGCAGGAGCTAGACTTGAGATAAAACTCTATTCGGGTGGTGAGATTGTACCCGCCATCGAATTGCTCCCGGCCGTGCAAAACAATGTTCTTCAGGCAGCAGGAGATTGGCCAGGTTTCTGGATAGGCAAAAATACTGCCTTTAATGTTCTGGCCGGCTTCCCCATGTCGCCTACATGGACGGATTATATGACTTGGATATATGTGCGCGGAGGTATTGATGTCTTTAACGAAGTGTATGGACAATACGGGCTTTATTATTTTCCTCACTTAACGGCACAAAATGAATCAGGAGTACGGGGGCGACCAGGCACTAAAAAACTCAAGTCGCTGGAGGATTTCAAAGGCATAAAAATAAGGATGGCTGGCAGGCTCCAGGGGTATATCCTGAAAAAGCTTGGTGTAGCACCGATGACAATTACGCCTTCTGAGATTTATCAGTCTCTGGAGAGAGGATTACTCGATTATGCTGAATATGCGTACCCTCATGTTGATTGGAGCATAGGTTTACATGAGGTAACAAATCAATGGAATGCGCCGGGATGGTACCAGTGTGGCTCAGTGATGGGTGTAATGGTCAACAAACAGGCTTATGATGCGCTCCCCAAGGACCTTCAGGCGATCGTCAAGTACGCTGCACAAGCCACGATGCTTTGGTCCTCATGCAGATCGAAACTTCTATCCGGTGTCTATACAAATAAATTCCTGGATCGCGGGACCGAGGTCAATATGTTAGATGAAGCCTCGCTGGATCAGATCCAGCTGTGGGCTTACGAGGGGCTGTTGGAGGAGGCTAAGGCCAACCCTTTGTACGCCAAAGCTGCTTATCTCTTCTTCAAAACTGCTCAGGAGGCACGGCCCTATTTTGAATTGGGAGAACTGCCACTCACGAAGCGGGAAGCGATATACCCTGACATGGAAGCGCTTAAAAAAGCTGCTGGAGATTTGCTGAAGGAATAGGAGGACTTCTCAGGATTACGCGCTGACAGGCGACGTCCGACTTCATTTATCAGCCTGCGGCGGGAGATTTAGGGCGCTGAAAGGCTGGGCTCCAGCGACGGTTTCCTAATGGTCATCCGTTCGTAAGCTCCGCTGGAGCCTGTTTTCCTCGAGATTTCTCAAAGCCAAAACGACCCAGTGGAGCGCTAAAGAATCTAAGATCTCATTGCAGAAATTACACATGAAAGGAGTCCACATGAAAGGGATTCAACACATACTCGATTTTATTGATAACGTCAACGAATGGACAGGCAGAATTTCTTGTGTCGCAGTCCTGGTTCTGACTTTCATTGTTGCTTATGAAGTGATCATGAGGAAATTCTTTGCAAACCCAAGCATATGGAGTTACGACGTTTCAAAACAAATTTACGCATTCCATTTCCTCCTGCTTGCTGGGTACACGCTTTTACATAATCGTCACGTGGCAGTGGATGTCCTTTCAAGAAAGCTGCCTGAAAGAATTCGTACCATTGTGGATCTCATTTGCTACATGATATTCTTCTTCCCTTTCTGGTTCGTGATGCTCTGGTTTGGTGTTAAGTTTTCAGCAGCATCGTGGCGGATGCTTGAAATAGGGCGTGACGTATTCCAAATCCCCTTGTACCCAATAAAGACAATCATCCCGTTCGCAACGCTCCTGATTCTCTTGCAAGGGATTTCCTCATTTGTCAAGAAACTCTCAACTCTTAAAAGAGGAATTAACACATATGATTGATTTGAACCCCGAATACTGGGCCCTGTCAATGTTCGGCTCGCTCTTAGTTGGCCTGTTTCTCGGTCATCCACTCGCTTTTGTCTTGGGCGGCCTTGCTGTGATTTTTGGGTTACTGGGATGGGGTCCAACATGTTTATCAATGTTTATTAATCGGACATATGGCGTTATGGACAATTTTGTCCTTACTGCTATCCCGCTTTTCATATTTATGGCCCAGATCCTAACTCGAGCACGAATCGCCGACGAGTTGTTTGATGCTCTACGCTACCTGTTTGGCTCACTAAGGGGCGGTATCGCGATCGCGATGGTCGTGTTCTCCACCCTCTTTGGCGCATGTACCGGTATTATCGGAGCCTCTGTCGTAACTATGGGGCTATTGGGGTTGCCTATCATGCTAAACTATGGATACGACAAAAGGCTGAGTAGCGGCGTTATTTGTGCCGGCGGTTCACTGGGAATTCTCATTCCACCGAGCATAATGTTGATTATAATGGGGAATGAAGCCGGCATATCCGTAGGAAAGCTATTTGCTGGAGCCATCATACCTGGTCTCATTCTTTCCAGTTTATATATCATCTACATTCTGATTAAATGTTATATCAGGCCTGATCTGGCTCCTGCGCTATCAGCAGAGGAGAGGGCGTCAGTTTCAGCCAGAAGACTATTAGCCATGACTCTCAAATCACTCATTCCCCCACTATTGCTTATCGCCGGCGTACTAGGCACCATCTTTACCGGAACAGCCACCCCGACAGAGGCAGCAGCCGTAGGTGCGCTCGTAGCGCTTTTGCTGACGATTGCATATAGGAGGTTTTCCTGGAGGGATCTTTATGAATCTATGATCGAAACAGCAAAAACCACATCCATGGCATTAATAATCGTCGTAGGGGCCACATGTTTTACCGGTGTATTCCTCGGAATAGGCGGCGGAGACGCAGTTACCAATTTTATTCTCGGCATTGGAATGGGTAAATGGGGCACTTTCATAATCATGATGATCATCCTCTTTGTATTAGGGATGTTCCTTGACTGGATAGGTATCGTGATGATCACTTTTCCAGTTTTTCTTCCCATTGCCGACCAAATGGGATTTGATAAGCTCTGGTTTGTCGTGACGATGGCAGTCATGTTGCAGGATTGTTTTTTGACACCGCCCTTCGGCTATGCCCTGTTCTTTCTGAGGGGTGTTGCACCCGAAGAAATTACAACTGCAGATATCTACTGGGGCGCCTTTCCATTTTGGCGACTGATGGAGGTAGGGCTCATTATCTGTATTCTCTTTCCGAAAACAATTACATGGCTTCCTTCAGTGCTTATAAAATGAAAGTAGTAGAGCCAGTTTTCTGAGTAAGAGCATCTTTCGACCTGTTACTCTAATTAATCCAACAACTTATGATCCTTAGCCTATGAATTTCAATTTCAGTTTGTCTTTGCCTGGAGATGCTGCCCAGGATCAACGAATGGAGGTGTTAGGTGAACAGATGTTATCTTTAATATTTAGAAATGGAGGCATCTAATGATACTTAGGAAAATTAGTGACGTGGAGATGATCGATGTTGGAAAGCCTTTCGGTATGCCTGATGGCAGCATGCTCATCCAGTGGATTTTCAGCAATGATATAGGAGATGATCGATATCATCATAATTTTGCCGTGAGAAAATACACACTAAAGCTATCCGATGCTTCAGCGATACCTTTTCATAATCATGCCTATGTTCAGTCTTTGACGGTTCTCTCCGGCAGGATGAAATGTGAGTCACCGGAAGGGATTGTGGAAGCTGGCCCAGGGGATTCAGTGTGCTTTTATGAAAACGAGCCCCACAGAGCTGTACCGATCGGAGATGGGGCTGCAGAGGTATTATGCATCATTGATTGCCCAGATAAGGGAGAAAACTGTTTTCCCGTGGCTCCCAAAGACATCCAAACAAGTAATGCGTAGTACATGATATCTGTGATGCTTTGAGGGAGACTTCTTCGGGATATTACATCTCTTTCAGCCCTTCTTCTGTGCTGAGCAATGCCCGGCCTGCTTTTAATACAGACAAGAAAGTTTTGGA